>Ga0210394_10000185_pt1 | contig 149340 bp, 121 predicted proteins | sample IncBWC12MmetaG_FD_160121 | JGI IMG/M metagenome (GOLD analysis project Ga0210394, IMG submission 160121) | Forest soil microbial communities from Barre Woods Harvard Forest LTER site, Petersham, Massachusetts, United States - Inc-BW-C-12-M | ecosystem: Environmental > Terrestrial > Soil >... | reverse complement strand
AAACAAGGGGGTAGGTTTTCACTACATCGACTTTCAGAGCGTGCGTTGTTGACCGGTAAGAACTTCCCGGCGAACTACCTGCGAAAAAATCAAAAAATACAGTTCAGTGACGAACTTCGGTTAGTGCTGGTAGGCACCCGCCGCGGGTGAATTAGCGCGTGAGACGCCGTCCTTGTCCACGGGCTGGACGTAGCTCAGGTTGCTAAAACCAATGGCCGGACTGGAGGCAAGGATGTGCCAGTTCAGCTCCAATGGGCTGAGGAAGAGCGGGTCGGCAGTCTGGTTGTTCGTGATGCAGCAACCCCCGGGGTTGTACCACCCCAGACCGGAAGGGTTGGCGGGGTTGAAGGTGACGTTGTGATCCACGGTGGAGGTTCCGGTGTAGAGACCGGCTTGCGCACCCGCAGCGGCACCACCACTGAGGTTGTTATTGTTGTAAAGGATGTTGTTCACGAAGACGTTGTGGTCGCCCCAGACCACGGCACCGAGGTTACCGTTATTGACCGAAGTGTTCTCCGTGACGGTGACGAAGGCGGGTTCGGTCCCAGAACCTCCGTCGTAGAGCTGTATGCCCTTAGAGTAGTTGTGTTCGACCAGGTTGTTGGCGATGAGCCCGCCGTTGGTGCAGCCGGCCGGGGTCACCGACCAATAGATGCCATTGTCCTCGTTGCGATCCTGCAGCCCATTGTCATGGACGTAGCTGCCGAGAATGGCGTTGTTGCAGCCTTCCTCGTAGATACCAGCGTGATAACTGCCCTTCCGAATTTCCACGTGGTCGAAGAGGACAAAGTGAGAATTGTAGTTGGATGCGCAGCAGATGCTGACTGCTCCGAGAACATACCCGGTTGAGCCCTCAAAGATGAGACCGCAGGGATTGGTGGCGCTGCAGTTTGGCGTGTTATTCGGTGTGCCCCGGAAGGTCACATAGGAGCCATTGACGCGCGTCGAGCCCTGGAGCAAGGCGATTTCGCCGGGGTAGTTAGTGAACACAATGGGATTACCCGGAGTGCCGGAATTGCCTTCCACTTGGTTGAAACCGGTGGTGGCGGCAATGTATTGCGGATAGGTGCCCGCGCGGAAGCAAACGGTTTGGCCTGCGGTGGCCGAATCGAAAGCCTTCTGTGCGGTCTGCAACGGGTTGGAGAGTGTGCCCGGATTGGAGTCCGACCCGGTAGGTGAAACATAAAGTGCGCACGCGGTGGCAATCGGGTTTGCCACTGTCAAGGTGAAACTGCTGCCGATCGTCTGGGAACTGGCATCGGTGACGGTTGCCGTGAAAGTGGAAGACCCGGCTGTGGTTGGCGTTCCGCTGATCACTCCAGCAGCGGAAAGACTGAGTCCTGTCGAGAGAGAACCGGAGCTGACAGACCAAGTGTAAGGAGATGTCCCGCCCGCAGCGTTCAATTGTGTGCTGTATGCTTGCCCCACGGTCCCGCCCTGTACGCTGGTCGTAGCAATGGTCAAAGGAGCCGGAACACCTGTACCTGCCAAGGCCACCACCTGTGGCGCACTCGAGGCATTGTCATAGACGGTGAGTGTCCCGGTTCGAGTGCCCGTCGCGGTCGGCGTGAACTTGACGCCCATGGTACAACTCGCTCCCGCAGCCAAAGAACTGGAGCAGGTTCCTTGCCCGGTAGAAGAAAAGTCCACAGTGATTGATGCGGTGCCAATGGTGAGCGTGCCCGCGCCAGTATTGGTGAAAGTCACGAACTCCGCGGAACTGGACGTACCCACTGTTTGATCTCCGAAGGTAAGTGAGGTTGGCGAGAAATTGACCGTCGGCACTGTCGCATTAACTGTGAGCGTGGCAGTGTTGCTGGTGACGCTCCCCGCCGAGTTACTCACGTTTACAACGAATGAAGAACCACTATCCGATGAAGTGGCGACCGGGGTGGTGTAGGTAGCAGAGGTTGCTCCGGCAACGGCCGTGCCGTTCTTCTTCCACTGATACATTAACGGGGCAGTACCCGCCGCTGCTACGCTGAACGTGGCCGTCTGTCCCGCCGTTACTGTGCGGTTCGACGGCTGTGTGGTGATCGAAGGAGCCACCACTGCTGTAGTCACTGTTAACGTTGCCGCCGCACTTGTCACGGTTCCCGCTACGTTGCCCACCACCACGCGGAACGTCCCCCCGTTGTCCGCCGTCGTTGTTGCTGGCGTAGTATAACTCGCCGCTGTCGCACCGCCGACATTCACTCCATTCTTCTGCCACTGATAGCTGAGCGCAGCCGTCCCCGTCGCCACCACCGTGAAGGTCGCCGTCTGTCCTGTCGTCACCGCCAGGTTTGCCGGTTGCGTGGTGATCGTCGGCGCAACAGTCGCGGCCGTGTCCGTGAAATTCTCTCCTGTAACGTTGGCTCCATTGATCGTCGTGGTCTGGCTGCTTGGACTAAACGTAAAACCCGAGCGATTCGGAACAATCGTATACATCCCATTCGGCAGTCCGGTAAATGTATAACTCCCCGAAGTGTCTGCCGTTGTCGTGGCGGTCGCTGCTCCACCGAGTGTCAGGGTCACCCCACTTCCTCCCGTCGTAGGATTAATAGTGCCGGAAATGGTGAAGCCCAATGTCTTGAATGGTTGGCCGCCGCCTTTCCCGTTGTGACCTTTCGAATCGCTCGAAGTTACCTGGTAGTAGTAGGTAGTATCCGGGGCCAAACCAGAAAGAATCATTTGATGGCTCGTGACCATTGCCGGATCGACAGGCGTACTGTATCCAAACGAAGGGCCGGTTCCATAATTGACCGTTGAGTCCGAGGGAAAGTTCGTTGTCCAAACGATCTGAGCGGTGGAGGTTGTCGGGGATGTAGCCTGTGCGTTTGTAATTTCAAGAGTCGACGGCGGATTGTTACTGGTGCTGTTTACCATCCCCGCACAACCGTTAAGCAAAACAGGCGCCAGCGCCGAAAGTGAAACTAGCACGGCCTGCTTCAGCACACCCCATATTTTGGGATTTGGAAAGAATACTTGCGCTCGATTGCCCGGATCTACGTGATTGCCCCTCATTGAGACTCACCCCAGAACTTCATTGAGGAGGAAAAGTTCGGGCAGACTATGAGTTCCGATTACCCTGTTTCTTCCTTCTCATTAGCTTTCGTGGGGGCTTAGGTCAGCCTCGGAGGGACTGGGTGAGATCTGTGAAAACGATTGTTCTGAACTGGCCAAGCGCCTTAGGGAGAATATAAAAGAGGCATCACTACAGAACTACTGGTACCTGGTTCAGTTTTGGTGCAGTGCCCAAAACATGAACGCAATTGGACCTTGTACTTACTCGAAAGGGCCTTAGCTTAACGATTAGGCTCGAATCACCGTGCGCAGTTGTCACCCGTGCCGCTGAAAAGAAAACCGGGACCGGACCATCGGCCTAATCTGCCCCTTTTTGCCCCCGAGTGTTTTTGTTAAGTGTCCATCCATCAGGAAGATGGATGGTAGGGGCGGTGGGGATCGAAATTGAAATCCACTTTCAGAAGTCCTGAGTTGTCAAAGGCGTAGCGCCACTGCCCATATTCCAATTGGTGTCAAATGGTGTCAAATCTGACTGACCACCTCGTTTTTCCCGTTCACCGAGTTTCCAACAATAGACCAGGAGTCGGCGACGGGCCCAATTTCGCGGCGCGGGTGGCAAGGCAACTTGCTGTCTAAACGAACTCGCTCACTTTCAATATGTCGAATTCCTTTCACCACGCCTCCGGACCGTATGGATAGCGTTAGCTGCTGCGAAACTCGTGGACTTTCCATTGAAAAGGATGGAACTCAGCGAGTCGCATGAAATCCCGCGCGTTCGCGGTGATCACAGTGATCCCCAGGCGGGCGGCGCTCATTGCAATCAGTGCATCATTCGTCAGTCGGCCCTGGCCAATTTTCTCGTAATCATACTTGGCGGCCAAACGGGCCAGTACCTTGCCGGTTTGTGTCCAGTCGTTGAGGTTCGGTACTAGAATTCGCCGTGCCTTCTCGAAGTCACGCTCGAATCGTGCCAGCACATGCCGACCACGAGGGGCAATCCCGGCGTATAGCTCTTCGAGTACGACCGCGCTCAGCCAAATCGGCGAGCCGACGGCGAACCGCCTAAGCGACAGGGCGGCCTCGTCTCCTGTTCGCAAAGCGGTAATGTAAATGGAAGAGTCGAAGAGGACCGGCTGCATCTATTTGTCCAATGTGCCGTATGCATCCTTTATATTGACGCCGCTTTTGACGAAGCGGTCGTTGGCTTCGACGGTCAACCGGTTTCTCACGTGTTCGGTGATGACGACGTCGAGCGCACGCTCGATAGTTTCCGTTTCAGTCTTTGCTCGCAGCACCCTCTTGGCGCGCTTGAGCTTGCCCGCGTCTAATTGAAAGTGCTTGTGGGACCTCGTCCTAGCCAAGGCCATACGCTCATCCTCCTATTCTGAGCATAGCACATATGTTCATAATATGGAAATCTATGAACATGTGGATTCCCTTCTCTCAACGCTCCCACAGCTGGCGGAATGGTTCGAGAGTCGCTGACCCGCCGCACTTTCATCTAGTCATTTGGTGTAAATATTCTCTGGAAGTGGGGCCCGCGCGCTCGCGTGCAAGGCCGAAGTAACAACGGAGCAAGCCTGGCACGACACGTGTCAGTGAATCAGCTGGTATAGGTGACCAGCAACACAGCGCAGTTGAAAACCGTTCTGCCCAGATTGAACATTAGGCGGTGAACTGGAATGCCTGAACTCGGTCGCATTGTGGAGTGGAGAACGCCGAGATACGGCACGTAATGGAAGATATTTGACTGGACGATGGGAATGGCTTTTTGCAGCATTCGTAATCTTCGATGGCAAGGCTACTTCCAAACACCTTTTGCAGCACCTGCTCATTGGAGCGGCATTGGGCTTCGTTCTTGGCTTCCTCTTTTCACGTAACCAGGAGGCGAAAACCCAAAATGGTTCAATTGTTGTTAAACGCTTCAATAAGCCATGCGGAATGAAGGAGATTGGTAGGGGCGGTGGGGATCGAAACGGCATCCCCACACTTCTAAGTCTCATCGACGGAAGGCGTTACCAGCCGCACTCCAATCCAATTGTTAGAATGTTAGAAAGCGAGTTATGAGCATCGAAGCTGCATGACGCGCGGGCCAAAGACACTCCGGGTTCGATTCCGGGGCACGGCATGCACGGTCCTGCCACAAGTACAGTTTAGCGTGGCGGCGTGATGAGTTTACCGCGGGAGTATCTTCTAGACTCAGCGCGGACGCAGGGAAGGCGCGAATGGCCTGCTTTGCGGCGTGGAATTTGGCGAGGGCGCTTTCGAGCGATTCCTTTGCTCGGACGGCCCACAAGTTGCGAGCGGAGTGCCCTGGGGGAAGGTCGCGGTCGATCAGTTCTGAGAGGTTGGCGAGCCCCGCTCGCAACAGGTCGAAAGCACGTTGAAGTTTCGAAGGGGCTCTGGTTGGAGGATCGCTTCGATTGCGGCGACGGCCCTGTCGATTGTGGATTTCACGATAAAGTGGCCGAGGCCAGCTTGCTCCTCGAGCTGCTGGCGCATGAGCTTCACGCTGTCGAGCGCTGCGCGTGCCGAATCTTCGTTGGCTTCGCGGGCCTTGCTGGTTTCGTCGAGGATTCCCTTTGTGAGCTTCACATACCGGTAGGTCACGAAGGCAAGGACACCGGCGACGATCAGGCTTACGATGGCGGCGAGCGCTTGAACTGCTGCGGACCACGCGGTGATGGTCTCGGGCCTCAAAAGAACTTACATTATTTTCGATTCAACAGGGCGTGGAACGCTAACTTTGGTGCGGATATGGCGCGCCGCTTTTCCAACGCGCTACTTGACGGTCGCAGGCCAGTTAAGGACCACAGAATAAGTTTCGAGAAAACCCTTGCGAGGTTCTAGCACCAGAAACTTAAGTCCATCCTCGGTGACCGCAGACTGATTGCGACGGTTGCACTCCACGAATAAGACTTTACTCCACTGAAACCCTGGCGTATGGTCCAGCACACGGCCATCCCGGGGACCTCGACGCATTGAAGAGAGCCACGTGCATCGACTCGTACCCTCATATAGGGGGTTACCAATCTGAAGCGTAGTTTGTGTTAAGCCAGATCCTTTAACCCCTCGGCTCCGAGTAGTCCTAGGAAGCTTGCCAGGCCAGCACAACTAAGCGACAGAGGCCTCTGAAGATGATTCCTGCGGGAACGACTTTGACGGGCTCCTACGATCCTTTTATCGTCACTCTTTCTGTTGTGATTGCGGTCGCATCTTCTTATGCCGCCCTCGATGTTGCGGGACGCGTCACTGCTAACAAAGGCGGGCGCTTCGCGGCATGGTTGACCTGCGGCTCGGTCGCCATGGGAATTGGAATCTGGTCCATGCATTTCACCGCCATGCTGGGGTTCAAGCTGCCAGTTCCGGTGAGCTACGATTGGCGGACGGTGTTGCAGTCCTTTTTCGTAGCGGTACTTGCTTCCTCCCTAGCCCTCTATCTGGTAAGCCGCAAGAAAATGAGCAGAGCTCGCGCGATGGGCGGCGGCGTCATGATGGGGTTCGGAATTGCTCCCTTACATTACATGGATATGCTGGCGATGCGGATGAGGGCCGAGTGCCGATTCAATTCCATGTTGGTCGCCATGTCCGTTGTGTTTGCCATCGCGTTTTCCTATTCCGCGCTGCGCATTGCATTTTACTTTCGAGACACAACGACAGAGGCCAGGAGAAAAATTGGCAGTGCTTTTTTCATGGGCTCCGCCATTTGTGCGATGCATTACACCGGCATGGCAGCAACAACTTTCATCGCTTCCGGAGTCGAACCGGACCTGACTCAATCCGTGAGCGTTTCAGTACTCGGAACTATAGGCATCATTATCGTTACGCTGCTCGTCCTTGGTCTCGCCTTGCTGTCATCGCTAGTGGATCGCCGCTACGAAGCCCAGGCATTCCAATTAGCTTTGGCGCAAGCAAATATGGAGCTCGCTTACGTCGGCCGAGCCGCATCCCTCGGGGAGTTAGCAATGTCCATTGCGCATGAGATCAATCAACCGCTCGGCGCGGTGGTCAATAGTGCCAGTGCTGCATTGCGCTGGCTGGCGAACGAGCCACCAAATCTCCAGGAAGCGCGGGGAGCCGCAACGCAGGCAGTTCGCGAGTCCAATCGCGCTAGTGAGGTAATCGCCAGGATTCGCGCATTGCTGAAGAAAGAAACGCCTCGAATGGGGCGCCTCGATCTGAATGAAGTGATCCGGGAGGCGTTGGCGCTGGCCGGCAATGAAATTGCAAAATGTCGCGTCGTTGTGAAGAGTGATTTGAGTGCTACTGCTTCTACTGTTTCGGGAGATCGCGTGCAACTCCAGCAAGTGCTATTTAATTTGATCATCAATGCCATCGAAGCCGTGAATGCGGTGAAGGATGGCCCAAGGGAGTTGCGCATCACATCGACAACGGATTCCAGTGTCGTGCAAGTTTCTGTCGAAGATACCGGAGTCGGGCTGGGTCAAGAAGACCTGGACCGTATTTTTCATCCTTTTTACACAACCAAGCGAGATGGGATTGGAATGGGACTCTCCATCAGCCGTTCGATCATTGAAGGTCATGGAGGTCAATTGTGGGTTGTGTCCCGTTCCCCGCGCGGTGCGATCTTCCAGTTCACCCTCCCCAAGGCCGACGGTGCCGAATGACGGAACGGCAATCATTGGTTTTCGTCATCGATGATGACACTTCGACGCGTGAGACCCTTAGCAGCTTGATTCGCTCCGTTGGGTTGCGCGTTCAGCTGTTTGCTTCCGCGGAGGAATTTCTAAGGTGCGAGCGACCCGACACGGACAGTTGCCTTGTCCTTGACATCAGGCTGCGCGGTATGAGCGGGCTGGATTTTCAAGGCAAGTTGGCCGACAGCGGCATCTCCATTCCGATTATCTTCATCACCGGGCATGGCGACATCCAGATGTCCGTCCGCGCCATGAAGGCAGGAGCCATCGAATTCCTGACCAAGCCGTTCCGCGCTCAGGAACTGCTGGACGCGATTCACGCCGCATTGAAGAAAGACCGCGAGAGCCGCCAGCGAGGCGCGGAAGTTGCGCAGTTAGAAACCAGGTTTGCATCCCTTACGCCTCGTGAACGCCAGGTGCTCCCCCTGGTGGTTTCCGGCTTGCCTAACAAACAAATCGCCGCCGAACTCGGAATCAGTGAATCCGTCACCAAGGTCCACCGCAGTCAACTCATGCGCAAAATGCGCGCGCAATCCTTGCCTGATTTGGTTCGGATGGCTGGGAAAATTTGGCCTTCGTCGCGTAATAATCCTGAAAATTAACTAAAGTAAAGATCACACTCACCAACGCACGATAGATTCACCTCGCCGACCGGTGGTACGTTCGCCTCGATGGTCTATTCCATCGAGAGAGGAACTACCGATGCCCATCTCAAGGTTGGAAGTGCAACACCATAGCGACCTTCGGCCCCACTTAAAACAGATCCTCAGTTGCGTAAAGTCCCTGCATGTCACCCTCAGCGCCGTCATGGCTGACGTTGCGGCCATCCGTAAGACAATGTTCGAGGACCCGGAAAACATCGACACCTACCGGAATCAATTGAAGCAAACAATCGCGACCACCAAGCCCCTAGTCGATGAGGCCATGCTTTCCTACGATTTTCTGATGCAGGAGATTTTAGACACCGAACAATGGTCGAACTGAGGCTGCCGCTCATACCGTTTTCAGTGCATTGGAACTTCAGCGGAAACGACTGTTAAGGCTCGCCTCTCGTCGCCTGCAACAGAGAGATAAGCATTGTGTCAATGGCTTTGCTGAACCCTAATCAGGCGACAGCCACTGACGATCGCAAGGCTTATTCCTCAAGCAACGATTTCGAGGTGTTGGGGATTAGCTGTTTCACGTGGCTTAAGAGACCACCGCCTCACATCTCCTCGGCGGAGAAAAGGAAGCTAAACAAAATGAAAGACCACACAAACCTCTCACGCGCGGCGTTTTGTCAGGTCCAGCTGGTAGTGGCGAGCTTATCGGTCAACCCGCCCTGATGCGTGGTCTCTACGAGCTCATCGGAAAGGTCAGCCAGAGCACTTCCGCAGTTCTGGTCATTGGAGAGACCGGAGCAGGAAAAGAACTGGTTGCACGAGGCATTCACTTCACGGGAATGCGCCGCAGTTGCGTGACACCGTTGAGGAGCGAAGTGTCTATGGGCTCCTCATGTATCGCACGCGCTGCGCCGAGAGATTCTTCAACTTTGCTGCAATCAACGCGAACACGGCTCTTGCTTGGAATGCCAAATGCGAGGGTCTTGGGCGAATCACGATTTACAAAGACGGAACTATGAGCACTCCTGACGTTGTTATGCTGGGCCATTACGACACCCGTCTTGTCGCGCTGTCTGTCTTCATCGCTGCAGTGGCTTCTTATGCCGCTCTTGACCTCGCGGCGAGGGTGACTTCCGCACTAGGCGGGGCCCGCAACCTCTGGTTGTGCGGCGGCGCCACAACGCTGGGAACCGGTATATGGTCAATGCATTTCATTGGCATGCTCGCTTTCCGCTTGCCAGTCCCCGTGAAGTACGACTGGCCCACGGTATTGGTTTCTCTCCTTGCCGCCATGTTCGCTTCGCTCGTCGCCTTATTTGTCGTGAGCAGGCAGCGAATGGGCGCTCTTCAAGCCCTGGTCGGTTCCGTCCTTATGGGAGGCGGTATAGCCAGCATGCATTACATTGGCATGGCAGCGATGAGGCTGCCGGCGATGTGCCACTATTCTCTTGCGATCGTTGCCCTTTCGGTGGTTCTTGCGTTCGCGATTTCCCTGCTTGCGCTATTGCTGACGTTTCAATTTCGCGGCGAAGCTACGTCATGGGCCTGGCGGAAGATCATCAGTGCATTGGTGTTGGGTGCGGCCATTCCGGTCATGCATTACACCGGGATGGCCGCGGCCAGCTTTACGCCTTCAACCGTGGCCTACGCGGATCTATCACACGCTGTGAGCATCTCTTCCCTGGGCATCACCGGCGTTACCGTCGTCACCTTTATGGTTCTCGGACTTAACCTCCTGACATCGCTGGTAGACCGCCGATTCTCCGCTCAGGCTTTGGAACTCGAGGCCAGTGAGAGGCGCTACCATCAGATTCTTGAATCAGCCCTTGATGCATTCGTTGGAATGGACTCAAACGGGCTCATCACGGATTGGAACGCACAAGCGGAGACTACCTTCGGATGGCTCCGTTCCGAGGCGACGGGACGAATGCTTTCTCAAACCATCATTCCTGACGGCTATCGTGACGCACACGGACGAGGGCTCCGGCACTTTCTTGCTTCGGGAGAGGGGCCGCTGCTGAATAAGAGGATTGAGATAAGTGCGTTGCACAAAGTCGGGCGCGAGTTCCCCGTGGAACTGACGATCTCTGCCATAAGTGGAAGTGGCGGGCACCGCTTCGCCGCATTTGTGCGCGACATCACGGAGCGGAAGCTTTCCGAACAAGAACTGCGGGAAAGCAGCGAGATGGTCAGGCTTCTTCTGGATTCGACTGGCGAAGCGATCTATGGTATCGACATGCTGGGTAACTGTACGCTCTGTAACCGTGCGTGCGTGAAATTGCTCGGCTATCGGGATGCTGCCGACCTGCTGGGCAAGAACATGCATGAAGTGATGCACTATCTGCGGGCGGATGGCACACCTTACCCGGTGGAGGAATGCCATATTTTTCAGGCCTTCCGCCAGGGGAAGGGCAGTCATGTCGATGACGAGGTCATGTGGCGAAGCGATGGAACTAATTTCCCGGCCGAGTATTGGTCCTATCCGATCTTCCGAGACGAGCACGTGATCGGTGCGGTTGTAACTTTCATAGATATCACAGAGCGCAGGCAAGCCGAAGTAGCGCTCATGGCCGCCAAGGCAGTTGCCGAACAGTCAAATCGGGTGAAGAGTGAATTTCTTGCGAATATGAGTCACGAAATTCGCACTCCGCTGAACGGCATCATAGGAATGACCGATCTGGCGCTGGAGACGCCACTCAGTCCAGTGCAGCGGGAATACCTGGAAACGGTGAGGATGTCGGGGGATTCACTACTTACCGTAATCAACAACATTCTCGATTTCTCAAAGATCGAAACGGGGGAAATGAACCTCGAGGTAATCGATTTCAACTTACGCGATAGCTTAAAAACAGCTCTAATGATCCTCTCGGTGCGGGCCGACCAAAAGGGATTGGAGCTCTTATGCGACATAGGTCCGGGAGTTCCGGAGGTAATGCGCGGGGATTCCAACCGGCTGTGCCAGGTCGTGGCAAACCTCGTGGGCAACGCGATTAAATTCACGGACAAAGGTAATGTGCTGCTGGAGCTACAAGTTGAGGCTGAGGACGGCGCGCTTCGCTTGTTGCATTTTGTGGTAGCGGATACCGGCATCGGGATTGCCGCCGAGAAACAGCAAATGATTTTTGACTCATTCTCCCAGGCAGACAATTCGACGACCCGCAAATATGGGGGAACCGGCCTGGGACTGACCATCTCGAAGCATCTGGTGGAGAAAATGGGCGGGAAAATGTGGGTGGAGAGCGAAGTCGGTCGTGGAACCCAGTTCCATTTCACGGCGTGGCTGAGGACCTCGGAGAAAGAGATCGAAGCAGGGACCGCTCGGTACTCCTTACATGCTGCGCGGGATCCCAAGGACTTCCTCCGGGTGTTGGTTGCGGAAGACAATCAGGTGAACCAGCTCCTGACGACGCGGTTACTCGAGAAGAGAGGTCACCGCGCGGTGGTAGTCGCTACCGGACGCGAAGCTCTTGAGGCTCTCAAGAAAGAGAATTATGACTTAGTTTTGATGGATGTGCACATGCCGGTGATGGACGGGCTCGAGGCGACCGCAGCAATTCGCCAAAGAGAAAAAGAGACCGGATTCCACCAGCCCGTCATTGCCTTGACCGCCAGTGTCGACCGTGCGCGATGTCTGGCCGCGGGGATGGATGGCCATCTGGCGAAACCGATCCAGCCGCATGAACTCGATTACTTGCTCGAGATTCAGCTGGCGCATCGGAGGAAAGTAGGCAAGATTGTCCTTGCCAATGAAGAATCTCCCGGGAACCCTCCCAAAAAAATCTGAAATTCGAAACCTTCTAAAACCGTGTTCTCACTGTTCCGCTACTCGCCGAAATGGCAATGCAAGAAAACTGCAAGCACCATGCGGGCGGCTGAATCGCATCTCCGAGCGCACATTATTCCGAAGGTGGGCAGTCTACCCCTGACGGCGATCCGCACGAAGGAAGTTCAATCCTTCGTCGCGTATCTCGCCACTGGCGGACGCTCACGCAAGCCGGTGGAAAATGTGTTGCTGACTCTCTCTTCCCTCCTCAAGACTGCAAGGGCATGGGCTATGCGTGCGGTGACTTCCGTTTCGCAGACCTCACCTTGCCACGCGAGGGGATGAAGGCAGAGCCACGTTGCTTCACGGACGACGAAGTGCGGAGAATCATCGTTAATGCTTCGGAACCACTCAGCATAATTGTTACGGTTACGGCGGTGCTGGGCCTACGCATCGGTGAGACTCTGGCGTTACGCCAATCGGACGTCGACTTCGCTAAGAACGTCATCCGCATCCGGCAGAGCGTTGACGCTGCCACGCGGACGGTCGGCGTCGTGAAGTCTAAGGTCAGCAGTGCGGACTTGCCCATGTCCAGGGAGTTAGAGGCGCGGTTGCGCGCACATCTCCTGAGACGAGAGGGCAAGAATGACCTGCTCTTTGTGAATCGACGCGGCAGACCGTACTCAGCGAACAAGCTGCGGGAAAAGCAACTGCATCCACTGTTGGATGCGTTGAAGATTCCACGCGGCGGATTCCATTCGATGAGGCACGGAGCGGCTAGTTCCCTGCTCGCGGACGGCGCAACCCCGGCTGTCATGCAACGGCAACTGCGGCACTCTGACGCACGAATCACACTGGGAATCTACGGTCACGTCGTCGGTGACGAGCAGCGAAATGCAGTTCAGAATCGCTCGTCAAGACTGGCGAATTAGGGCCAATTGTTAGAAAGCTGAGTTTTGCTAGAAAGGGGAATTTTAAGTCTTGCAAAATCAATTGGTTGGTAGGGGCGGTGGGGATCGAACTAAAAGCGACGCTGAAAACGCGTAAGTTATTAATTCTATTAAACGAGAAAAACGCCAAAAACACCGGATTCGCCCAAGCGAGGTACACGCTGCGTACACGGCGACGCATAGGAATCGATCAAGCCTCGGTTCGTTTGCTCGGTGGTACTGGATTGATTTCTATGAGAAGGGTTCTTATCGTCCCAGACGCTCTCTTGAGTATTCTTGGGACAGGTCGCCTCGCATTTGGTTTACGCGCATCAAAAAAGACGAGCCAGCCCTCCCGTCGCCGCTTGTGGTTCATGTAGGTCGCCAGTTGCGCTGGACCTGGAACGTCCTTCCCCTTCAACATTTTCAACTCAACCACGTGAACCAACCCTGACGAGAACGTCACGAGTACATCCACGAACCCTGTGCCAGATGTTCCCTCGCGGATGGCGGAACCACGCGCCGCTAGTTTCGTCCGAGCGAAAACGCCGAACAGTTCTTGCCCGAGCTTCTCCGGACGGTTCTTCAACCTGCCTTTGCTTCGCGACTCCCAAAATGAATTTACTGCCTCGGCCTCGATTGTGCTTTTGAACTCTTCGAGGAATTTGCGGATGGTAACACGAGGTAGTCCCGCTAGGCGGATGCCGGAGGTTTCAACTCTTTCTGCGACTGCCTTTGAGACGTAGAAGAGTCTTTTTTTTTAAACCTGCTGTCCAGGACGGTCAGCAGTTTGCCCTCAAATCTGTCGCGCTGGATATCATCATTCCGCCTATAAAATGCCGTCCGAATTCGCTTCATCGCGGCCAGAAAAGCGGGCGCGGTCTTGCCATGACGTTCGCGGTCATAAAGCCTGGCGAGGGCTACGGCGTACTGGTCGGGATCGCCTAGGCCACGGCGATTAAAATAGTCTTCCAGGTAAGTTTGGATTGAGAAGATCATTTCCGATTCTTGTGCGGCCCGGCTACTTCCTCTTCTTCTTCGGTGCAGCGTTCGGACGCCCGTCAGGCTTTAGATCGTATTGCTCACAGAGAAACTTTGAGATGCGCAGAGTCTTGTCGATTGTTTTTTTCGCCCAGAAATCCTGCCGCCCAGAGGCGTCGACAATCTCCAGAAGGCCTTCCTCCTTCAAAATGCGTAGATCGGGACTCACATTTGGCTGCTTCATTCCGAGGTGCTGGGCGACCTCGACTACGCCTCGAGTGCCATCGGCAGCAAGATAGACCTGCGCCCTACGTTTACTTTTACCAAATATTTTTCTAACCGTCTCCTGGTGCTTTTCTGCCTCGGCCCGAAGCGCGAACGCATTCGTCTCGTCTATTGAGTCTACCTTGTGTTCGATATGGGCGAGCCGGTGCAGAATCTGCTGGTAAGGCTCTTCCGCCTTGTCCTTGCGCGTCTCTTTCATTCCCGTTGGCCTCAACCTCTCTGCCTTTTGAGCTCAGCAGTTTTCAAAAGCTTCAATCTCTAAAGCCACTAGCGACGCGCCGGACGCCGAATCACAGCAGTCCCTTCGCGTTCATGCGCGGGCCCTAACGTTTCTTTCGACTACCCCGGCTGACCAATTCACGCACACTCGCAACTGGAGAGCCTAGTATAGTGGCGATGTCTTGGTACTCAAGGCCGTGCTGCTTCAAGTACACGGCAAGCTCGCCTGTACCTTTCCGCTTCTTCTGTGTGAAGTCGTCGTCCTTCAAAAGGATGTGTAGCAACAGTGCGATGATCACATTCAATTTGCGCGATTGTTCTTGCAGGATGTCTAGGTCGGCCATTTAGCTGTCTCCGTTGCTATCTTTCTTTCTTCTCTTCAAAGACTTGGCGATACGAGTGACCCTGTTCAAATCGATGCGCACTATCTTGGCGATGTCTCGCTGTGAAACACCCGCAATCGCCAGTCCAGCAATGAACATGGCCTTCAAGAGTTCTGATTGCGCCGCTAAGAGTTGCTCCACGCTGCTAGGCTTTTTCACTTTTTGGATCTCCCCTTCTTCGCGGTGCTCCGGCCAACAGATAGTTCCTTGTTTATGTGATTCGCTGATTTCCCAAGGACCTTAGCCATGTCCCTGGGGCGCATTCCGATAGCCTCAAGCATAAGAACTCGATCTCGGAGGCTTGCAGCGTCTGCACCAGGGAGACTTCGAACCAGAAGAGCAATAACGACTTCGAGGTTTCGATTGATATTTTCCAGTAGTTCGTTTTCCACGTTTGGTTACTCCTCGACATCAGTTCGAGATTGCCGCATAGATGTTTTGCCTGCCTTGTGACGCAACCTCTGGAGCGTGACTGCCACTGTCGCAGCTGTTGTGTCTAGAACATCCGCGATCTCTCTGGCAGTAAGGCCGGTTGTGGCCAAAAGCTTCACGAGTTCCATTTGGCTCATCTGCGATTTCAGTTGAGCCGCGAGCAAGCGGTTCGTGGTCTTTGCCTGCTTGAGCAGGTCGTCCATAGTCGCCGATCCAAGCTTCGCCATGTGGGCTCCTATGCGCCACCTTTTCCGGCACGTTGGATCGCTTTCGCTACGGCTCCCGAGTTCTTGCCAAGTAACTCGGCAATCTCACGAGCGTCCAACCCTGCCCGAGCCAAGAGGAGCTCCGGCTTCACCGGATCGTCAGGCTTGCTGAGTCCTTGAAGCTGAAGTAGAAGCAGTGCCTTCGTGTACTTCACAAGTTCGTTTGAGTTCTGATCATCCATGCGGGAAACCTCTCAGACTCTCATTGTGACCGCAGACTCAGTCGCTTGTCAAGCACAAAGCGTAACATCATATAAACACCATGTTTCAAATATCTTGTATAACATTCATGTATTGAGACAGATACGTGACATATGATTTTCATGTTTATATATCGCTGGAACTACTATGGACAGCGTCGAGACATGTTGCCGGGTTAGTGTGCGGAGCCGTCGCGATTGTGCTGCGCCGGCGTGGCATCCAGCGAACTCGGTTTGGCAGTCACGACTCTCTTCCTGCCGCGCCGTGATCCCAAGAAATAGCGAAATACTTGGCTTTGTCGCACTTTCCTTTCCGGGAGCAATCCTCTGAGAACTCCTGTTCCACACCGCTCAATCGGCGGTCCGGCCCGCACCGGCGGAACACCAGGATGGAGGAATCACCACGACTGTCGCTCGTAACGCAAGGAGTAAATCACAGCATGCAACAATGCCGCACAATGACCAATAAATATGCCAGTTGTCGTGGCCAAATGCTTATCTATGGATAATTCCAACTGGACAATTGGAGGGTCTTGCCGGGTTAGTGTGCGGAGCCGTCGCGATTGTGCTGCGCCGGCGTGGCATCCAGCGAACTCGGTTTGGCAGTCACGACTCTCTTCCCGCCACGCCGTGATCCCAAGAAATAGCGAAATACTTGGCTTTGTCGCACTTTCCTTTCCGGGAGCAATCCTCTGAGAACTCCTGTTCCACACCGCTCAATCGGCGGTCCGGCCCGCATCGGCGGAACACCAGGATGGAGGAATCACCACGACTGTCGCTCGTAACGCATGGCGACGAAACTGGGGGCGGCAATTGTACATGTCAGGCAGGAAAAACGGGCGTAATCTGGCGCCTCTACGTTTAGTCGAAGATGCCCTGTTGAGGACAGGGCATCGATTGTCGGGGAAGTGTGCGGAGCCGCCGCGATTGTGCTGTGCTGGCGTGGCATCCAGCGAACTCGGTTTGGCAGTCACGACTCTCTTCCTGCCGCGCCGTGATCCCAAGAAATAGCGAAATACTCGGCTTTTTCGCATTTTCCCTCCCAGGAGCAACACGCTGAGAAGTTCTGCTCCGCACCGCTCAATCGACGGTCCGGAACGCATCGGCGGAATACCAGGGTGGAGGAATCGCCCCGATTGCCGCCACAGGACAAAGATAGGTTCGGACGCAAAGGGGCCCACGCCTCTCATAGCCAGAACGCTCCCGCAGCGAAGCAGCAGTCAAGGGCGACCGTAGTGAGCCGCGTTAGCGGGCCTGCCTTTTGACAGCGGCGTGAGCGAAAGGCAAACGATAAGGCATGACAAACTGCCGGTTGTGCGGTAATTTTGAGATATGGAAACTGTGGATGTAAAGCTGCCGTCGGAACTTCTGAGGGTCGCAAATTTGGAGGGAAGCAGCCTCTCCCAGGATGCCGCTCGATTGCTGGCGCTCGAACTTTATCGTGAGGATAAGGTCTCGCTCGGACGCGCTGCTGAGCTATGCCAGACGCCGTTGGCGGCCTTCATGGATTTTGCGGCGAATCACGGTGTCCCCCCGCTGCGGTACAGCTTTGAGGACCTGGAAGAAGAACGCCAGACCGCTGACCGCCTCAAAGCGTGACCGTCGTAGCAGATTCATCGCCGCTTGTTATTTTAACCAAGCTTGGATGCTTTGACCTCCTCAATCGACTTTTTCCACGTCTTTACATCTCCGCCGAAGTTCACTACGAAGTTGTCATCGCTGGTGCTGGACTACCAGGAGCATCGGAGGTTTCGAAGGCAGAATGGATTGAAGTTAAGGCAGTTCAGAATCCAGCCGGTCTGTATTCGGCCCAACGAAAATATGGCCTGGGTCCGGGTGAGATGAGCACAATTCTCCTGGCGAAAGAACTCGGTGCGAATCCTGTGTTGCTCGACGATTACAGGGCGCGCAAATTGGCGAAGGTAGAAGGCCTCGAAATTCTGGGCACCGTCGGTTTGCTTGAAGCCTTTTACTTACGGCGCTATTTGACCGACCTTCGGAGCGCCTTTCAGCAACTGCTGATGCACCACGTCTATATCGATCACCGGCTACTTGACCGTCGCCTGCGAGGCCTGGGACTTCCCCCGCTCTAAGGTGTGCGAATGGTTAGAGGGTTTGCTCAATCCTATAGCGGTCGATAGTGCCCGGCACTTTTCAAGCGGCACATAATACACACGAAACAAACCATAACAACCTTTCCTGAAACCTGTGCAACTAACGTAACAATTGGTGTTGGTGCGCATCCCGCTCAGGAGGGTGGGGGCGATGCGAACAAGCATCCTGCGAGTGGCTCTCTTACTGTCTCTGTCTGCTTTTTCATTTCCATTCTTTGCCGATGGCCAAGGGCCCAACGCTGTTCCTTCCATCGTTGCAAACGAAGCCGGGGCGCGTCTCGCTTTGAAGGAAAAGACTTCCGTCTTCTCCATCGATCTCTCGGCAAACGCCCCCAAATCCCTGCACGCCAAACTCGCCGCCAAGATTCTGGGCCCCGATGACAAACTGCTAGCCGAAGCTTCTGTTTCCGTGCATCTCAGTTCTACTCCGCAGCGGGCTGAGCTTCCGCTTACCTGGATCCCCGTGAACGGCCTCCAAGACGCTTCGAGTTCCCGCCTTTTTTACGAAGTGAGGCTTGAAGGAAGCTCCGCGCCTGTAATCTCCGGAATTCTTTCGCCCTATGCGCTGATCCCTGACCTGTTTGAGCTTCGCTTTCTAGGCCTCGATGCGATCGGCATGGGCCGCACCTACGTTGCTCGCGTCTGGGCCACACGCCCTGATTCCGACAAACCCGTCCCCGGCGTGTCTCTCAGCGCCTCCTTCGGCGATGAAGACGAGGACACTCCAAAAGGTATGAAAGCTCAGGCCCGAACCAATTCCCGTGGCGAAGCGCTGCTAACGTTCCATCTTCCCGAAATGCCGGGCGCACCCGATGACCAACAGGTGGACCTTGAAATCCGGGGCACTCGTGGCAATTTCCGGAATTCCCTGGCCGCTACTCTCCACTACTGGCGCCGCGCCGCTGTTTTGCTTTCTACCGACAAGCCTCTCTACCAGCCCGACCAAACCCTGCACATGCGCGCCCTCGTTCTCGATGACCAGCGCCACGCCTGGGCCAAGCATCCTCTGCGTTTCGTCGTCCACGATCCCGACGAAGCCGTCATCTTCTCCACTGACGCGGAAACTTCCCGCTTCGGCATTGCTTCTGCCGATTGGACCATTCCGTCCTCCCAGAAACTAGGCAGCTACCGCGTCTCCGCCGACATTACCGGAGATGCCGACAGCAGGGAGTTGCAAGGAAACCAACTCATCCGCATTTCCCGGTACGAACTTCCCACGTTCACAGTGAACGTCGTCGCAAACCAGCCCTTCTATCTCCCGGGCCAGAACGCTGATCTGACCGTCCGCGCCAACTACATGTTTGGCAAGCCAGTTCTTCGTGGCCACGTCCGCATCGTCCGCGAAGCTCACCGTGAATGGAACTATCGTGAACAGAAATGGGAAGCCGAAGAGGGGCAGGCTCAGGAAGGCGAACTCGACGCCAAGAACGAGTTCCGCGCTACGCTCAATCTCTCCAAAGACCACTCCGACCTGGAGGATACCGACTGGAAGCGCTTCGAAGATCTTCGTTATGCCGCTTACGTGACCGACGCCTCCTCCAAGCGCACCCAGGAGCGCCACTTCGACGTCCGCATCTCTCGCGACGCGATCCATCTTTATGTGCTGAATATTGGCGGAGCGCTGCCGATTGGCCTTCGGACTGTGTTTTACCTTTCAAGCTCTTTCGCGGACGGAACGCCCGCTGCCGCTGACGTTCTCGTCAACCTGTATACACAAGATCCCTCCGACACCACCTCATTAAAGCAGCCGGCCCAGCCTTTTGCCACGGCGCACGTCCGCACTAATCGTTACGGCATCGGCCGGGTCCGTTTCTCCGAGCCCCTCCGAAAAGAAAAGGATAGGGATAAGGATGTCGAGCGCATCTACGCTGCCCTGGAAGCCAAAACTCTCGACGGCCGCACCGGCCACCACCTCGAATCTTATTCGTTGCAAGAAGGCCCGGCTCTTCGTATCACTCCGGAAAAAGCGATTTTGAAGCCCGACGATCGCATCGAAGCCGAACTCGAATCTTCCGTGCCACAACCACGCGTCCGCGTAGAAGTCGTGCAAACTGACACGCAAACTATCCTGGCGTCCCAGGAAGTTAACCTTTCTCATGCCTCGGCGCACGTCACTTTCCCGCCCGACAAACAGTACACCGGCACGATTGCACTCGCCGTCTATCCCCTCAACATTGAGACTGAGTCTTACTCCATGTATTCGCGGATGGCCGCAGCTTCCGTTCTGTTTCCCAAGCCAACGAATCTTCGACTGGATGTCAAACCGGTGAAGTCGACTTATCGCCCCGGCGAAGCGGCAACCGTAAATCTCCACGTGCGCGGCTCAGAAGGTGAACCCGCCGAGGGTGCGCTCGGACTGCTCGTTTACGATCAGGCGCTTGAAGAGCTAGCTCGCACCGAAGCCAGTCTCTTCATCGGGGGGTATGAAAGCATCGATCCGCGCCTTGGCTTCCATTCTTTTGAGGAGGATAACGACTCCATCGCCGGAGTCTCCGTGAAGCAACTTCTCAATCGAGCCCCTGATGCTGCTGTTCCTCCCGACCTCGAACTCGTAGGTCAGGCGCTGCTCTTCAACCGCAGCGGCGTGCCTTTGCGACTGGAGTCCTCCGATACTCCCCGCTACCTCAATCAGGTTTTTCAGAAGCAGATTCACGCCTCTCTCGATCCTGTTGCCAAACTCTTGCAAGAGCATTTCTCCAATACAGGTCATTTCCCGAAGAATGATGCGGAGTACGCAAGTTTCCTAAAGGACGAAGGCGTTGACGCCTCCACCCTGAGAGATCCGTGGGGACAACGTTTCCACCCCCGGCGTACCTATCAGTGGATGAACGAAGTTTTCGAATTTAACAGCGCAGGTCCTGACAAAAGTCTCAAAACCGCCGACGATTTCACAGCAATGAGCCTCTCGCGGCCCTTCTTCGAGTTCGACGCCAAGCGCCTGCGCGCGGTTATCGATGCATATCACACACACACCGGCGGCTACATTCGTGACCAGGCCACCCTCGAAGCTGCCTTCGCACAGGAGCGCACTTCACTTTCCAGTTTCGTCGATCCTTGGGGCACGCCTTACAACTTCCTATTCGAAATCGACCGCGACAACTACACCATCAAAGTGCTCAGCGCTGGCCCAGACAAACGCTTTCGCTCAGGCCCAAATGATCCCACCGGCGATTGGGACGATTTGCAGGTCTCCGTTCAAAACATGCCCTACTTTCGCGAGACCGCCCAGCGCATTTCCGATGCTCTTTTTGAAAATGCAAAATCCTCCGCCCATTTCCCGGAAACCGAAGAGGAATTCCGCAAAGTGATGGCCGATCACGCGATCGACTGGAATGCTCTCCGCGATCCGTGGGGCCGGCCGTACCGCGTGGTCCCTACCTTGGAAATGGGCTACACCGACAAGATCACACTGCGCGCCTACGGACAGAATGCAGTCACTTCACAAACTCCGGTTACGCGCACCACGAAGGGCATCAGCATCGTCAGTGATGGCCCGGACCTCACCCCTTATACGGCAGATGACTTCGTCCTCGCCAAATTCGCCTCACCCTTCCTCGAGGAACCGGGCAATCCCACAGGCACGCCCGCCACTCCGCAGAAACTCCAGCCCTTCTACAGCGGCAACTCGGGTGCGGTCCGTATCTTCGTTCAGGATCCCACTGGCGCGGTAATCCCCAACACGAAGATCACTCTCACCAACGAAGCTACGGGAGTTGCCTACGAGGGAACCTCCAACGATCAGGGACTCTGCCTGCTCTCCAATCTTCCTCCGGGCACCTACCGGGTCTTGGTCGAAAGCCCCGGTTTTCGCTCTTACGTTCTGACCAGCATTCCAGTGCTGTCCAGCAATGTTACCGATGTCGAGGTCAAGCTAAACGTTGGTGCTGCCACGGAGACCGTCGAAGTCTCGGCTGAGAATGTCCAGGTCCAGACCGAATCGTCCTCTGTCGCAGTTCTTGCGGGAAAGGTCGGCCTCACCACCAAATCGGGGGCCGCTTCGGGTCAAATTAACACCCCCCTGGCCACGCCTCGTCTCCGCCAGTATTTTCCTGAAACGCTTCTCTGGCAGCCGGAAATTCATACCGATCGCGCCGGCCATTCCACGGTCAAGGTTCCTCTCGCTGACAGCATCACGACCTGGAAAGTTTCCGTCATCGCCTCCACGCTAGATGGACATATCGCCACGGGTTCCACAGACATCCGCGCTTTTCTTCCCTTCTTCGCTGAGCTCGAACCTCCTAAAGTCCTCACCGTTGGCGACGAAATCCATTTGCCGGTGACCGTGCGCAATTATCTCGATAAGCCGCAATCTGTCTCGCTCGACTGGGCCGCAGAGCCGTGGTCACAGGCCCTCTCCCCGCGCACGGTCCAACTCAACGTTCCTGCCGGAGACTACGCCGAGCAGACTTTTTCCTTCCGCGCCGCAGTGCCCACGAAGGACGCCAAGCAGCGCCTTAGCGCTTTCAACCGTTCCTCTGCAAACGATAGCGACGCCATCGAAAAGAAAATCCGAATCCATGCTGACGGCCAGCAACGCCTTGCCCAGTCCAGTTCCATCTTCCTTCGCAACACCTCGCTTTCGATTGAAATCCCGGCGAGCGCTCTTCCTGGATCGGTCGAAGCCGAGCTGGTTCTCTATCCCAATCTGATCGCCCACGTCAGCGACGCGATCGAAGGAATCATGGAGCGACCCTATGGCTGTGCTGAGCAAACAATCTCCTCGGCTTATCCCAGCCTGCTCTGGCTACAGCTTCAAAAGTCCCAACATTTTCCTTCCTCTCCACTCGATGCCCGGGCGAGCCATTACCTTCAGCTGGCCTATGCGAAATTGCTGCGCTACCGCGAACCCGCCGGCGGCTTCTCCCTGTGGGGCAAGGGCGAACCGGAAATCCCTGTGTCGGCTTACGCCCTTCGCTTCCTGACGGAGGCTTCGGAATTCACAGAAGCGGATCCAGACATTATTGCTGCTACGCGGCGCTGGTTGCTGCAGCAGGCCACACCGCAGGGCGCTTGGATGGAGAAAGATTCAAAAGGCAAATTCCTGGAGATTTCTGCACTTTACGAGACGGCCTATGTAGTCGAGGTCCTCGCGCGTGATCTTCAACATCGCAACCCCAAGGACAAGGACATCGAAGTTGAGCGCCAAGCGATACACAAGGCGATCGAGTACTTCGCGAAATCCAGTCACGCCAATTCCGACCCTTACGACATCGCCCTCATTGCACTCGCAAAGCTCGCTGCAACAGAAGACGCGTCCCGAGAGATCGCTACGCTCTTCTCTCTCGAACACTCCGAAGGTGAAGCCAGCTACTGGGACCTTCAGCGCAACACCATCTTTCATGGTTGGGGATACACCGGTCGAATCGAAACTACGGCTCTCGTCCTCGATGCCCTGGCCATCGCTAAACAGCAAAGCCATTCTTCGACCGAGATTGATCGCTCCCTCAACCGGGGGACTCTCTTCCTACTCAAAAACAAGGATCAGTACGGCGTGTGGTACTCCACACAAGCGACGGTTGACGTTCTGCAAACGTTGATCCACCAATTGGGCCCCACCTCCACTGTCGACTCATCCCGCTCGCCCATGGTCATCTTCGTCGACGGAAAATCCGGCCCACAATTTTCGGCTTCAGCAGATATCCGCCAACTCACACCACAACGCGCCGACCTCACACAATTCCTCTCGCCAGGAAAGCACACCATCGAGGTTCGTGGCGGCCCGTCCACGCACGCCAGCGCATATGTCAACGCGAGCTACTACCTGCCTTGGACTGATTCCGCCGTGACCACTTCTTCCGTTCGCAGCGGCGACCGGGAATCTTTGCGCTACTCAGTCCAGTTCGACCGCCCCACGGCTTCTCCTGGCGATTCCATTCGTTGCACCGTTCATGCTGAGCGCGTCGGTTTTCGCGGCTACGGCATGATGCTGGCTGAAGTCGGCTTGCCTCCGGGCGCGGACGTAGATCGCGCTTCCCTTGACTCCGCCGTCGCTGATTCTGGCTGGGACCTACAAAGCTATGAAGTTCAGCCTGATCGCGTGGTCTTCTATCTTTGGCCGCGTGCCGGTGGCACGACGTTTTCCTTTTCGTTGAAGGCCCGATTCCCGATGACAGCACAGTCTTCAGAGTCCATCCTCTACGATTATTACAATCCGGAAGCACGAGCCTCTGTGCCGCCCGCTCGTTTTGCAGTGAAGGAAGCGCAAGGGTCTGGTGCCCCACTCCAGACGGGCTTAGTGCGGGGGTTACGAGTCCATTGAATCGTAGTGCAGAACGAACGGGAATACTTCCGTCTGGCACTGAAAGGTGGCGCACTTTTTGTGCCGCTCTCACTGGCGCTTGTTCTTCTCACGCCATTCGGCCCACGACATGTCCGAGTCTTTCGCGCTCGGGGTAGCTCGCCAGTGAAATCCAGGCCGGTTTTGCTCTAGCCGCTTTAGATTCGCCAGTGGATCACGGGGCGCGGCGTCCGCTTTACCTAGGGACCCGACGCTCGGGAGTTCAGGACTTTTTCCGCTTGGGGCCGCGGACGCGCGCGCCTTTTTTCGGGCTCGCGACAGGACTTTCCGAAAGGTCTCGTAACTCATGTTCAGGCCATCGTCTGCAAGGCATTGCCATACGTCCTTCCAGGTCTTTCCTGAGGCGAAGGCTGCTTCAATCGCGGGCAGCAGGAGGCGGACCAATGCGGTTTTCGTGCTAGGCGGTTCGGCAGCGAGTTTCTCCAGAGTCAGGCGGAAGCGATTTGGAGTTGACGCCGACATCGATGGTGTATATGTATAGTATCATGGAAATCGGGCGGCAAAGGAAATTGCTCCGGGGGATAACAAAGGACGATTGGGGACAGATTGGGACAACCCGGGGACAGCTGGCGACAGTTGGCAACACGTTGAAACAAGCAGGGGACAACTGAGGGACAGTTGGCGGCAAAAGGCGACAGTCGGAAACAAATAACGACAACTAGGGGACAGAGAGGGACGGTGGGCGGGAATTCGTTGTTGCTGTTCGTGGGTATTGGAACATAAAGGAATGTGGCGATGTGTGTCCCGATTTAGAGCTTAAGTCGAACTGCTTCACATCTTTAGTCGGTGGCGGAATTCTGGCGATTTGTGGCACAAATGTGCCACCGGGTAGAAGAGGAGGAAATCTGATGAAAAAACATCGAATCGAGAGGAATTTGCTGTTCCCGAGCAGGGAATTTCGCGACCGCGTGCGCTCTGCCGCCAGTGAGCGAGGCTTTCGCTCCGAACAGGCCTTTATCCTCACCGCGTGTGAGCACGAACTTCGGCAGGGCGATAACACAGAAGCGACAGCCCAGCTGGAGGCCCGCATCGCGGCCACTCTCGCGAATATGGCGAGGGAGGTACAGTCCCTCTTCACTCTGGTCCACACACAAGTTGCCCTCACAAATTCACTGTTACAGTACGTTCTGACTTGCGTGATTGAACCTCCCGAGGACGTGCTGCCTGCGGCCCGCGCGCGGGCGAGACTCAGATACACAAAGATTCTCCGCCTCGCCGCTCAGGAGGTAGCGACGCGGAACAAAGCTACGCTGGAGGAGGTCCTCACTGGTGGGAAACAACAATGACGAAAGATCACTGCGGCACCGGCGACCAAAGGGAAACAGGATGAAAAGGTGTTTTCCACACCGTCTGGTTGAAGCATGCATCAGGACGATGTACATATCGTACGGAGCGGACCGCCGTGGCAGTGCCGCCGCGCGGACTCCTCATAAGGATGTTGGTGCGGCCTGTGGCAATCCGTAGAAACGTCGGTTTCGATGTCTTCAACATACGCTTGCTGGTCGGTCTGGACAAACTGCTTCGCGCGAAGCGGAGGTACCAAGGGGATTTGTCCGCCTCGATCAACGACGCGCTGCTCGCCGTCAACCTCGACACCGTCAAGCTTGTCACTCTTCAAGGCAAGAAGAAACAAACCGCACGGGAGACACAGGTAGTCCTGCTTCGGCGCCTCATTCGGAAGCTTCATAACGTGGCCGAAACCCGACGCTGCTCGATCAATCAACTCGTGAACAGCGGGTTGGCGGCCTACTACTCGAAACAACGGTTAACCAAGCCAAGACTTCCCTCTAGGCCAACACAGAAGTCAGCCAGCTACGACCAAATGAGCACGGCGGAGCGCCAGCGACTGGTAGAGGCGCTCGGGAATCTTGCTGGCCGGCAAGAGGGACCGAGAAGCACGTTTCCAGACGGCTCACGCTACGAGTATGACCCCAAACTCAAAAGAACCGTCGAGGTTGCGTCTTCTGGGAAACGGTACCCTGTAGCTTTAGTTGCGGGAAGGTTCCAGCGCGGGGTGGCAGACGCCACGGCGCGCAAAACAGCGAGATAAGGACATCTTTTGGGCCAAGAGAAACCATTGCTGGTTGTCATCGCCGGCCCGATGGGCGCAGGTAAGACCACGTTCTACGACGCCCATTTGAAAGAAGCCTTTCCTACCCTCATCCCCCCGATTTCGCACCAGCGCGAAGCAGCCCTCCGCGAGCAGCGCTCCTTTGCGGTTGAGGATCTCGTCGTAGACACCGAATTACTGGAGAGCGCTAGAGACGCTGGTTACGCCACGAAAGTCGTTTTCATCTCTACGGAAGACCCCAACCTGAATGTTGGGCGCATTCTGGTCCGAATGAGTCGCGGAGGGCAGTCCGTGCCGCTGAACACAATTCCAGAGTCGTACAAACAATCCATGAAGAGCCTCCCAGAGGCTCGAAAGCGTGCCGATGACGTTCTCGTGTATGACAACACGCCAGACGGAAAGGGGCATCGGCTGGTAGCGCGTTTCATCGCTGGCGAATTAATCAAGACAACGCATAACCCACCAGACTGGCTAAGAGAAGCGTTTGGGCGCGAATTGGGTCTCGCCACCAGGTGGCACGAAAAGTCCGCCAGCAGCCACTAGAGTGCTCAACAGTGTTTTTATCGTGCCGTCAAATTCCGCTCTGGTTTTATCAGTGGCCATTCTTCGCCCAGGGCAGTGCTGGGATGTGTTAAGCCTCTCCCGACTCCGGGCTTGTCTTAAGCGTTCCTCCTACCTGCAGTTTCTGAGGATCCTAAGGATCGCTCTTCTTTTCGATTCCCACCTCGAATTGCGCAGCATGACTGTGCAACGCCTCGAACACTGCTTCCTGCTTTTCCATGCTCACGGGTGGCGAAATCTGTCCCGGCTTCCAGATCTGAAAGTACAACTTCATCCCGGGCGGCATCTGGGACAGCTTCGCCCTGAACTGTTGCTCATCCAAATTCGAATACTGCAGCACCCCGAAGCTCAAGCGGCCCTCGGGATACCAGTTGGGCAGGATCAAGGCTTGGCCCTGCGCCCATTCCTTACTCCAGGTTGCGACTTGTATCTGCTGCCGAGGCGAAGCGAGCGCGCTCAGTTGCGCTAGTTTTTCGGGGCCGCATATCCAGTTTGTGCCTGTCGCGATGGAGTTCACGAGCGTGCTCTCCAGCGCTGTCGCGCGCGCAATCGGATCAGTGTACGGGGGCGTCGCGCGCAACTCGCCCTCACGGACTTGCCATTGCTGGTGAAAACGCTTCAGCCGCGCCCACAACGCCGCTTCCGCGCTTGCCGTTCCCCAGTGCCCCAATGCCAGCGCGGCATCGTTGGCGACTTCGAGGTCGGTGTCGTCGAGCGCGCTAATCGCTAGTGGCTCGACCTTGGGCAGAGCGTCTCCCAATTCCTGCAACAGGAAGTGGTAGCAACCGGTCACTTTCCTGGCGGCGAGCGAAACTTCCACCGCCTTCGCGCCGAATTCAGGTTCGAGTCTGAGGAAGAAGCGCAACATGGCCGTTTGCGGATCGCACGCCCATTGACCGAGGTGGTCGTTAAACACGGTCTTCATTCCGACCAGCGCCGGTGCGTCCCCATAAAGCTCAACCAAGTGATAATCGAGCTCACGAGCGTCGCTCTTCTCGATTCTTCCGACCGCTTCCTGAACGATTGGCCGTAGCTCATCGGCGGTGAGCAGTTTAACCAGCGAAATGGAGGGTTGTGCCCGCGGGTCGCGCAAGTCGCGAAGAATTAACGAGCGTCCTTCCGTGGCATCGAGCTCGTAGATATGTTGGATCGCGGCATCGCGGGCCATCGCGTCCATAGTCCGGAAGGGCGGCGCCGGGCGCGATGCAAACTCTTTAAGGGTGGGCAACATGTCCGGCCCAGCGATGAGCGGCCAACGATACTGGATCAACTCCTGCTTCGTCTTTTCCGGCAGATCTCCCCACGCAGCGATCAGCTGTTTGCGAATTTGCGATGCAGTCGAGCCATCAAGCAGATCAGAAGACTCTGCGAGCGCCTGCACCGTCAGGGAGCGAGCGCGGCCCGTTTTCTGCGGGAGAGCCGCTACGGTTGTCGCGATCGCCACCTGCATCAGCTCACGTTCATGCGTCTGCCTTTTGCGCCAATACTCCTGCGAAACTTCCGGATGCGCGGAATCATACGCCGGCGGGTCCCACGAGGTATCGGCGTTGATTTGCAACTTGGTGAGCATGTGCAAGAAATCCTGCGTGATCGGGTGGTCGGGATTGTTGATTTCACGCTGCATGGCCGCAGTCGCTTCCGCACGGTAAGGCGAGCCGAAGAGCCCGAACATCAGATCCCATCCTCCGGGTTGGTCGTTCAAACCCCAGAACATCTTTGCGAGTGTTTCCGCCGATGCCTTCGTGTTCAGAAACCGCAGTTTACGGGCTGCTTTTCTCTGCTCGTCGTCAGCCGCGTTCTGGTAAGCCGCAGTGGCGTCCAGCAATTGCTTGTTGCGCCAATCGGAATCCACTTTGACTATTTCGAACTCAATCGTGTTCGAGCGCAGGGTCAGCGAGACGCGGCCGTAGGGAGTCGCTTCGCCCGGGTCCGGTGGACGCCACACCCGATAGCTCACAACGTACAGCCGATAGTGTCCAGGCGCAGGTTGTCTCCACTCATTCAACTCGGCAGTCGCGGTGAATGGTTTGTCGGAAAGCTGTTGCGTGTTGCCTAATCCGCCTCCCATAAAGGCGCCAGCGCGGAAATAATCGGCGAGCGGATCACGCGCCGGGGGTTCGACGCAATAGCTCTCAATGCTCAGCCGGCCGCTGCGGTCATAATTGCGGTTGTCGGCCCAGTAGCGTTTGTCCGCCGTAGACGTAAACGACAGCACTAGGGGAATAACTTCACCCTCTCGAAACGAGGTCCGGCCATCCGGAATGGCGACAGTGACTGTGGCATCGGTTGCCGTCGAACTGAGCGAGCACGGGTCGGGAGGGGAACCGAAGGCAGCTTTGCCCACCAACAATAGGGCGATAGCAGCGAATCGGCGCATCGCCACATTCTAGTCCTGTTTTGGCGGCTTGAGTGCTGCGACCGGGCAGATTCGTTCGCCCAATACAGGAGTTATCGATGACGCTGAAAATGCTCAAGTCTTGATAAAGGTTAGAACGGTTGCATCGCTGGGATCTTTACATGCCTACCTGGGGATGCGTAGGTCGATCGAGACACCGGCTCCGCCAAACGAATCACGCTCGACGAGATCCTGAAGATGGACGGCGGGGAGTTCCAGTTGGATGAGGAAACGGCGTTTGAAGACAGGGCGAGCGAGACGCAGTTCGGCACCGGGGCAAAGGTAAACAGCGCTGTGCTCGATTGGCGCTGTGCTGTGGGGATCGGGGATTCGGGGGACGGGATTAAAGCTCACTTGGTAGTCAACAATCGGATTCAGGCCAGGGTCTGGGAAGACCTCGATTGTTGGACCTGACCAAGCGTATGCCACATCGAGATTCGTGGGAGAGTTATTTGGAAATCTCCGGACAGATCCACACGGCGACTGAGGGGCATCAAAACGGCCCATGTAGGCGGGGGAATGGAAGGGTTTGCGGCATTCGAGGACTTGATAGCCTCTCATCGAGAGACGACAGATGCCGAGATCGTTGTCGCGGAAAATGGTGGCGGGAAGGACAAGTGTGCGAGCGTCGGCCTCCTGATATTCGGAGAGCGCAAGCTGGATGTGCAGGTTTTGAAGCTTCGCCTTAGCTTTCTCATATTCCTTCCGTTTGACCTGATAGTTGAGATTCTGGCGTTGGCTCCCAGGCCAAAGCTGCTGGTATTGGCCGACCCAGCCACGGGTCCAATGGGCGTCATCGGAAGAATCCACGGTCAAGTTCACGCCATTGATAAGAACGACTGAGCCTGGAACGACTCCAGACACATTCAGTGGGATGGACAGGACTGCTTCTGACATGAAGCTCGGCAAGCCAGATGGATTGTCCGGGGCCTTTGGAATGGTAGGGGTCGAGAACTGTGCAGGAGAGGCACTGAGGGAGATGAGTGGGTAGGATTCCTCGACGCTCCTGCTGAAAGGAATGAGGGAAAGAACCGTAGCTACGCCGGCACACGCAGCGATGGTAGCCCGAGAGGTCCAGGTTCTACGGCGAGCGAATTGCCAGACTGGCACAAGGATGAGTGAACCGAAGAGGAGGAGGGATTCGAGAGTGTCTATGGCTCGCGAGGAGTCACCGGTCATGTGGCTGGTGATAGAGTCGAGCCAGATACCTGCGATGAGAACGACGACCACTATACCGATGCCCAGCAGGGCTTGTGCGAGATTTTTCGTGAGGGAGGCAAGAGCAAAGGCAAAGACAATGATGATGAGCGGGAGGGTGAACTGCATCAGGAAAAGGCGGCCGATATTGGCAAGCGTTGAAAAGCCAGCGTGATATAGGAGGAGAAGTTGGACATGGAATAGTGGCACGGAGACGAAGACAAAGATGAAGAAAAGCTTGGCGAGGAGAAGCTGCCACCACTGGTAGGGTTTGGTAACCCACCACTGACGATCACCGACAAGAGTTTCGCTGTGCACAACGCGAAGGATGAGGAAGACCCAAGAAAGCGCAAGAAAAAAAGGGATATAGCTACCGGAGAGGAGAAAGCTGAATGGAGAGGAGAAAAACATGTCCGATGAGTTCTGCCAAAGATGAAGTTCCCGGCGAGTGTAGATGGCCAGAAGGGCCAGGGAGATGAGAATTTCGAGCCAGTGGCGGCGAATGTCTTTTTTGAAGATGTGGAGGATTTTGCTCATGGGTCAGGCCTCTTCGGGTTTGCGGGCCATAGCCAAGAAGATAGCGCGAAGAGATAGAGCACGGAATTGAACGTCCTTGGCATTCGGGAAAAGGCGGTGGATTTCGGCGAGAGTTTTGTGTTCGTCGAAGCGGGAGTCGACAAAACGAACGAGTGCGCCCAAAGATTTGGGATGGAGCCAGGACGCGGGTAGCTGTACGGGAAGAGGGGTAGCGGCCTCTGTGGTGATTTCCACTTCGCGGAAGCGCGTAGAGAGTGTGGACATCTCCTCGGAGAAGAGAAGTCTGCCGGATTCGAGAAAGCCAACGTGGCTCGAGAAGCTTTCGATTTCGGCGAGGTCGTGAGAAGAGATGAATACCGTGGATTCTGCGGCGCGCTCTAGAAGACTTTCGATGACCTGATCGCGGACGAGCGGATCGAGGCCGCCAAAAGGCTCATCGAGAACGATGAGACGTGGATGAAACGCCAGGGCGCTGGCAAGAGCCAGTTTCATTTTCATGCCTCGAGATAGGGTTTTGATTTTTCGGTCGAGCGGAAGATCGAACTGCTTGACGAGAGATTGTTCGAGGTCTGAATCCCAGGTGGAATAGAACTCCCGTAGATATTTCAAGAGCGCGCCGGTCTTCATCCATTCGGGCATTTCCTGATTTTCAGAAACGTAACCGATTTGGGTGTATGACTTCCCATGGATGTTGTGCGAGTCCGTTCCCAGAACAATAGCGGAGCCCCCCGTCGCCCGGATCAGATTCATGAGCACTTTGATGGTAGTGGTCTTACCCGCGCCGTTCTGGCCGACGAGGGCGTAGAGCGCGCCTTCCTGCACGTCGAGATTGACGCGGTCCAGAGCAATGACACGGCCGAAGTGCTTGCTGAGCTGGTCAGTATGGATAGCTTGGGGCATGAGCGGCTAGCGGCCTCCTTTGCTGGAGTCGGACTTGCCTTCCGTTTTTAGCGTGAGACGGGCCCAATGTCTGGCGATGGCCCCCTGGACATCGTCAAGTTCAATGCGGAGACGTTTGGCTTCCACAACGAGGTGTTCCACTTCGCTCTGGAGGAGGTTGGTTTTCTCGTCTTTACTTGGGGCAGGGCGATTGGCAACAACCGGAGCGGAACCCTGACGGATTTCGAGTAGGCCTACATCGACGAGGCGGGTTACGACCTTGTGCGCGGTGTTCGGATTGATTTTGAGTTCGCGGCTTAGGACACGGACAGAAGGAAAATCGTCGCCCGGAATGAGTCGGCCAGAGACGATGGCTTTGGTGGCAGCGTAGACGACCTGCTCGTACAGAGGAGAGCCAGGAGCGAAGTCGACGTGGAAAGGAATCATTTGGTGTGTATTATTACAGATAATACAGCTGGACTCAAGCCAACCCTTCCGAGACGGCGCGGTTATACGTCGCCCAACTGTCTCACAGCACCACTCTTCCGCTTGCATCGCAATTCTCCTAGTGCTATATATATACACCATGCAGGAGGTAGCCAATGGCAAATCACTATCAGTACAGCCAGGAAAAACCTCTTGCCCAGCCCACGGGAACTTCCATTGGCGTTGTCAGTTCGGCGCATTCCGAGCGGCACTACGCCGTTACGGAAATCGCCGAAATGTGGAGTTTGAGTCCCGACAAAGTTCGCGAGCTTTTCGAGAGCGAACCGGGAGTGCTCGTGATAGGTGAACGGAGTCCGAGGCACAAGAGAAGATATGTTACGTTACGCATTCCGCAGACCGTGCTCGAACGGGTTCATTCTCGTCTATCATTGAAATCCCCTATGAGGTAGGAGCGTTCCACAATGCTCACCATCTATCGCCGTCACCGCAGAAGCTGCAAGCAACGCGCAAAGGGGAGGAAATATCGGCATTGCCAGTGCCCTATTTGGGTTGACGGAACACTCGGCGGGAAAGAAATACGTGAGTCTCTGAAGCTTCGCGACTGGCAGCGAGCGCAAGAGATGGTCCGCGAGTGGGAATCTGAGGATCGGCGCACACGGCGGCCGGAACAACAGGTCATGATTAAGAACGCTCACGAAAAGTTTATCGCGGACGCAGAAGCACGGAAACTGAACCACTCCACGCTGTATAAATACCGCCTACTCTTCCGACAGCTCGACGGTTTCGCGGAAACGTACAAGCTGCACTTCCTCAAGCAGCTCGACCTAGACATGCTTGCAACATTTCGCACAACGTGGACGGAGGGGCCTCGCACAAGCCTCAAAAAGTTGGAACGGCTCAGGGCGTTCATGCGCTTCGCCGAAAAGAGAAAATGGATTGACGACAATCCGGCAACTGAACTGAAAGCTCCAAAAGTTCCAAACAAGCCGACAATGCCGTTCACGCGGAAAGAGATGATTCGCATTCTTGCCGCGCTTGAGCCTTACGGCAAGAGCGCGGGCATTCGCAATGCACAACGCCTCCGCGCTTTTGTTTTGCTGCTGCGATATTCGGGGTTGAGAATCGGAGATGCAACCCAGCTTGACGTGAATCGCATTCAAAAGAACAAGCTACTGCTGCACACCGAGAAGACGGGGGTACCGGTCTATTGCGTGCTGCCGGACATGGTTGTCAAGGCGTTGGATGCAGCTCCGCATTCGAGTGCACGCTATTTCTTCTGGACAGGCAAGTCAACCGTCCGTAGCGCCAAAGGAAAATGGCAACGCAGGTTACAGCGCCTCTTTGAATTGGCGAGGGTTCCAACCGGGCATGCGCACAGATTGCGGGACACGTTCGCCGTCGAGCTGTTACTTGCTGGCGTCCCGCTCGATAGAGTTTCGATACTCCTCGGACATAGCAGCATTAGAATTACGGAGCGCCATTACGCACCTTGGACGCGTTCGCGCCAAGAGCAAATCGAGGCCGACCTGAGGGCCGCTTGGAGGAATGACCCCGTCGTGCTCACGGACGGAAAAGGTACGCCAGAGATGCAGGGGAAAACTGGTCAGATCAATTGAATAGTGTCCAGCGAAAGCGTACGGCAAAATTGTCAGCAGCTAACAGCCATATCACGGTCGGACGCCGCTTAATCTTAGGACTCGTGGAAACGCGACTCCTTATCACCAACGTATAGTCGCCCCCGAGGTAAAGTAGAGACATGAATCCTATGAGATTTCGATTGCGGGCGAACGGCGAAGAGATGCCCCTCATCATTCCCGCCGACCAGGTGGAATCCGCCATCTTGCCCTCAGCAGAACATGAAGCGGGCCACATTACGGCAGCACATCACTTAAGCGCCAGAGTCCTGGGGATTGCTGTGGGCGTTGTGTCCAACGGTACTCAAGGCCAGTGGATTCTCCAGGCAGTCTACAGCTGGAAAGGATCGACCATCGAAGACAAGTGCGTCGCTAAGGCCGCGGGAGTAGCAGCAGACCTCTTCTTTCATGGCGAATTCGACAAAGAGGGGGCCAAGAGGGATCTGGAGGATATCCAGCGCCTCTCGGGAGAGACGTCGTTCGACCTTTATTTGGAACCAGCCAGAAAGATCATTGCGCTTAGAGAGAGAGAATGCAAGTGCGTAGCGAATGCATTGCGGCATGAGATAGGTTTGGACGTGGAGCGCACTCTGAACGTATACCCAGGCAAGGACGTCGCAACCTTCCTGCTCGACGAGGCACGCCTGCTCCGTTACCTTTCGGCGCCGTCAGGCCAGTCTGCCCCTCTTCCCTAAGAACATCAAACGAACAAGCTTTGGGCGAAAGCATGTGTAAAGTGCTGCGAAATCATTTTGAAATTCTTATCCGATTGCAAGGAGGCGCATTTGGGCGACTCGAAAACTGGCAAACGTAACGATAGAGTGTTTCGGCCTTCGCGGACACAGACAATCAGGTCTCTCAATGATTTGTACGTATTGGCGGGGTTAACTTCACAGGCGCTCCTTGAGATGCAGAAGCGCGTCGCTGAAAATGATGACGGCGACGATGTCGAGTTTGAGGCCCCAGCGGCGAACGGTGAGAGCACAATCGTAACTCGAGATGCCGACCAGCTTTCAAAGCTGCTCCATGTAGCCAGTGCCCGAGGGGTGTATGAGCAACTGCTAGTTACTGGAGTTGCGGTAACCGAGGACTACTTACAGGGTGTATTGAGAACCATATTTAGGTGGTTCCCCGAAAAATTGCAACTCAGCGTCGATGGGAAACAGGCGGACAAAAATGTGGGACTGGCGTTGATTATCAAATCGGCCTCGGTCGATGAAATCTTAGATACGGTAATACAAAAGCAGTTGCTGGCCGTATTCTACGGCCCTCCAGAACGGTACTTCGACTACGTGGAGTCGGTTCTTTCCATCAAGATTGAGCAGAAACTGAAAGATTCCTTCGCCGAGATCAAGGCCACGCGGGACATAATCGTTCACAATTCGGGGATCGCAAATGAAGTTTACATATCAAAAGCCGGGACACAGGCGCGGGGGAGTGTGGGCGAGCGCCTCAAAGCGGATGCTGCATACTTCAAAAGCGCAATCCACACGATGAAACGGTTGACGCATTCCGTGTACTCGAAAACGATGCAGAAGTTCGGGAATCATGAGCCTAAACGCAAACATCAATAGATGCAAGAGCCGTTGGGCCCGCGTCACGGACGAGGACGCGGTACAACTGATCCGTTTGGGAGCACGTGATTACGAAATGTGCTACTCTCTCGACTGCCTACAGCCAGATCTTTTGCCGCGTATCGTGGCACGTGACAACAATGTCTGATGGGTTTGCTGGCACTCGCGCTGTGTGATGTGATGCCCGCGCACTGTTAGCTCCGCGTAAGAGTGGCTGTAGGCATCTTACCTCGTCGGCATGTCGCAACTTACACTCCTCAAAGCCGCATCCACTCTAGCGGAAGTGGCTACCCTACTTGACTTCAAGCCCAGCGCGCTCGCATTCATCCTCTACAAGAAGCCCCCGCTGACCAAATACACCACGTTCGCGGTGCCGAAGCGTGGCGGCGGACTTCGAACAATAAATGCTCCATCGCCCGAGCTTCGGCTTCTGCAACGGCGTCTGTCCGATTTGCTGCAGAACTGCTTGGACGAAATCAATCGGAAACGCAAATTCAAAGATGAACTAGCCCACGGATTCAAGCGGAATCGGTCAATCATCTCTAACGCCGTGAAACATAAGAGGCGGCGATACGTATTCAATATCGACCTTCAGGATTTCTTTCCGACGATCAATCGGGGCCGAGTTCGCGGCCTTTTTATCAAGGACGCTAATTTTCTTTTACACCAGAAGGTTGCAACCGTGCTCGCCCAAATCGCATGCACCGACGATGGCTTGCCCCAAGGTGCTCCTTGCTCCCCCGTGATCTCGAACTTGGTGGGACATATCTTGGACATTCGGTTGTGTAAGCTGGCATCCGCAAACGGCTGCAGCTACTCTCGCTACGCAGATGACATCACGTTTTCTACGAACAAGCCCAATTTCCCGCCGAGCATCGCGAGACGTTCCGCGGGCGACGCCCACAAATGGGAAGTGGGAGACCAACTGGCAGAGGCCGTTGTCAGTGCAGGATTCACGATCAATCCGCTAAAAACGCGGATGCAATACCAAGGCACTCGCCAAGTTGTGACCGGCCTCGTTGTAAATCGGAAAGTGAACGTCCGCACCGAATACCGCCGGATAGTTCGCGCGATGGCTAACAGACTGTTTAATACGGGTAAGTACCAGCGCCTGCGGATGGTACCTAACGCTCAAGGCGTGCCGATGCCGGTCATGGTCGATGGGACCATGGCTCAGCTGCAGGGCATGTTCGGTCACATAAATGCGGTCGACATTCATAATTCCGAGATTGTGGCCAAGGACGAATCCCGGAAGCAGCAAGTTAAGGCTGCCCTTCGCTCCAAAGAGAGACTGTACCGCCGGTTCCTTATGTTCAAGGACTTCTACGCAGCCTCCGTGCCCGTGCTCGTATGCGAGGGAAAAACCGATAATGTCTACCTTCAATGCGCAATCAAAAGCCTAGCTGCGGTCTACCCCAAGCTTGCAACGGTGTTGCCCAACGGGCAGATTAGTCTGAACGTTCGGATTCTGAAAACGGTAAACACGAGCACTGGCCGTGTTTTACAGCTCGATGGAGGGGCTTCGTTTCTGGACGCGTTTATCAGGGCCTACTGCGATGAGCTAAAAAAATTTAAGTCTCCAGGCATGAGTTCCGCGGCCGTTCTTATCGTCGACAACGATTCAGCATGTGAGCCAATCCTGGCCACTATAAGGAAGCTAACGAAAAATAAAGTGGAAAGGATGGACATACTTGTCCACGTAGCGGGAAACCTATACGTGACGCTGACCCCATTGAACCCGCCGGCCACGGAATCAAAGATAGAGGACTGTTTCACTCAAGATATCCAGAACCTTAAACTCGGCGGAAAGACTTTTAGCCCGGACAACAAGGCCGATTCGTCAAAACATTTCGGAAAGCACATCCTGTCGGAATATGTCAAAGATAACGCGGCTAAGATCGACTTTAGCGGTTTCGGAGAGCTGCTGAATCGGATAACGGCGGCAGTCGAAGCGCACGAAACCAAACAAGCCGCCGTCCCCGCACCGGGCGTGCCGTAGGAATTCCCAGAGGTCTTAAATGGGACGGACCGAGGGCGTCTCAGTGCATACGTCCTAACGCATGAGGTACACCAGAGGTACACTGCAGAAACGGTGCTTGGAACCACCAGGAAATTCAATCGGTTAGGTTGGTAGGGGCGGTGGGGATCGAACCCACGACCTTCGGCTTAAAAGGCCGCTGCTCTACCACTGAGCTACGCCCCTGCGGACACAAACTTTAATTGTACAGGAAAACCCTAATTCCCGCTCCGCACGCACTCGCGAATGGCGAATTCCGCCAGCGCCTCATTCCATCGGCCGTTTCCGTTTCCATTCGTGTTCGCGCCGCAGCCGTGACTGGTGTTTCTTTACCTGCGCCTCAATTTCACTAAAAGCCTTCTTGCAACCCGCCAGCACATTCTTGCCGTTCCCCGTGGCGTGCAGCGTCCCATTCGGCAGCGAAAGGGTCAGCGCGCAAGATTGCTCTTCCGTCCTCTGGTTCCTCGAAAACACTCCCTTCAACTGAATCATGTCCGGCTGGTAACTCTTCAGCAGACGGTTCAATTTATCCAGTCGCCGAGTCACTTCCACTGCCACTGGTTGTTGCGCGTCCACGTGCCTATAACTGATGGATACGTTCATGGTTGCACCTGTAGGGCTTAAAGCAGAATCTGGCGGGGATGCGAAGCGGCTGCGTTCTGCACCGCATAACACCGCAAGCATAACAAGCCGCAATCACCCGCGCAACGCCAGCTCATTGACAGACCTCGCGCGACTTTCTAGCCTAGCGGTAGCCACCCGATGCACCAAAAGAAAGACTCCACCCCCAAACCCGCTTCTCAAGGACGATTGCGCGTCGGCCCGGCCGGCTGGTCATACCCCGATTGGTCCGGCTTCGTCTATCCCTCCCGCCGCGCAAGAAATTTCCACGAAGCAACATTCCTCGCCCAGTTTTTTGACACCATCGAGATCAATACATCCTTCTACCAGCCAATTCGTCCGGACCACGCCGCCAGCTGGATCGACAGGGTGGCCGCAAATCCCTCGTTCCTTTTCACCGCCAAACTCTGGCAGCGCTTCACTCACGAGCCCTCGGCCACCGCCGGAGACGAGCACGCCGTGCGTGCCGGATTCGACGTTCTCCTCGAGGCGGGCAAGCTCGGCGCTGTGCTCCTCCAATTCCCTTTTTCCTTTCATCGCACCGCGGAAACCTCCGCCCATCTTTCTGCCCTTCTAAAACGTTTCGCCGACTATCCCCTCGTCGTCGAACTCCGCCACGCTTCCTGGCAAACGCAAGACACTCTCGATTTCCTGCGCGAGCACGACGCCGGTTTCTGCAATATCGATCAACCGATCATCGGCAATTCCCTCAAGCCGGCCGCACAAAGCACTTCGCCCGTTGGCTATGTGCGGTTCCACGGCCGCCGCTACGACACCTGGTTCAGCGATGATCCCAAACTGCCCGCCCACGAGCGCTACAACTATCTTTATTCTCCCGAGGAGCTCAAACCCTGGGTCAATCGCATCCAGGAAGTGCAAAAACACACCCGTGACACCTACGTCGTCACCAACAACCACTACCAGGGCAAGGCTGTCGTAAACGCCCTGCAACTCCTCAGCATTTTGAAGGGAACGAAACTGAAAATGCCCGACGACCTGCGCCAGCACTATCCGCAACTCGAGCAATTCGCCAGCGAAATGCCCGCGGCGCCGACACTTTTCCCTCTCGGCCCACCCACGGGGAAAAAATCGAAGGGCACTACTTCTTGAACAGGTTTTCGAATGCTTGGCGGGCATCCAAGGGCCGGGAAGGATTGGGCGCTTCGACGGGAACCTGCGCCGGCTGCATATATGACGTCGGCGCGGTATCTTTCTCCACCGTCATCCGGAACTCATAAAAAGTGCAATCGTTTTTCGCATCCTTCGGCGTAACCCGTGCCGGCACCGGCTGCGTGCACTCAAATTGCGCGCCCGAATCGAAAAACCGGCACTGCTTGCAGCAATGCAGCTCAAACCCGCACTTCGGGCATTTTCCGTTGGCGTCAAATCCCGAAACCAGCACCGCCCCGCAGTTCGAGCAGCGCGCCCGCGTTACCGTTCCCACCATCCGCGGCGTTCGCGGCCCTAGATGGTCCGTAGCTCCACGCGGACCGCCCTGCGGCGGCTTGCGATCTGGTCTTTCCTTTTTTTCATGCTTTTCCGCGTCACGATAGCCGCGGTGGCCGTACTTGCGATCCACAAACGCCTCCGTCCGTCAGCCTCAACGGACTGCCACATCAAAGTGTATTTACACAACTACAGAGAGGGTCTCTTTGCGTCTTGTATCCAATCGGGTTGCTACAATCGCTCGGCAGGCCAGCTTCCCTATGAAGTGTTCCTGGATTGCCGGTTAGCGAGAGCAGGAGATGGGACAACTATGTTTGTAGCCCTCTGGGAGTACGAAGTCAAGCCCGGTTGCGAAGAAAGCTATCAATCCGCCTATGGCCCCCAGGGCCCCTGGGTCCACCTTTTCCAACGCGATCCGCACTTCCGGGAGACTCGCCTCCTTCAGGACCTTTCCCGTCCTCGCTTCTACTTCACCCTCGACTACTGGGATTCCGAATCCGCCTTCGAGCAGTTTAAAAACGCAAACCATGTGGCCTACGCCGCCATCGATCGCACCACCGAATCGCTCACCGTCTCCGAACGCCGCCTGTCCACTTTCAATCTCGAAACCCTCTGAAAACTAAAACAGCTTTGTCATCCTGAGGGCAGCCGACGAAGATGCCTTCAGGACCTCAACCTCAAATTAAGCGATGCATAAAACAATCGAGCGCAAATCCCTGGAACCCTAACAAAACCACCTCACCAATCCATCCGCGGCCAAATCCGCCTGCAAGAATTTTCTCGGCGTCCCCGCGCTCCGCAGCACCGCCTCCGCCGCCAAATACCCGCTGCGCACCGCGCCTTCCATCGTCGCCGGCCATCCTGTAGCCGTCCAATCCCCCGCCAGAAACATTCCCCGGATTTTCGTCTCTTGTGTTGGACGCCAACAGTCCACGCCAGGTTGCGGCGAAAATGTGGCCGCCGCCTCTTTGATGACCGTAGCCTTCAGCAATTTCGCGCCCCGCGCCGCTGGCAGCGCCTGCTGCACTTCCTTCAAACACAAATCAATAATCTCCTGCCGCGGCTTCTGCAAGAGGCCATACGATGCGCTGATTACCAGCTGCAGGTACTGCCCTTTCTCTTTCCCTGTGCCGTTAGCCGCTCCGTACAAAGCCGTCTTGTTAAAGATCCACTGCGTCGTCGTCTCCATCAGCGTCACAAACGGCTCCGTCATCACTTCCCGGTCAAACCAGAAATGCACTCCCGTAATCGGCGCGACTCCGATTTTTTCCAGATCACCCAGCCGAGGCTCCAACCGCCTAATCTCATCACTCGCCAATTCCGCCATCGCCGGATGCGGCACCGCAAACACGTAAGCTTCCGCGCTCTCCTGTCTCCCGCCATCAAACTCCACGCTGGCCACTTCGCCGTTCGCCACTTGAATCGCTCGTACAGGCATCCGCAGGTTCACTTCCCCGCCGCGCTTCTCGATCTCTGCCTTGCATCCGTCATAAAGCTCCGCCAGCGGCACCGACGGCACGCCCATCCTGTATCCCGTCCGGTTCGACAAAAACCCTTTCCAGAAAACATCCACACCAAATCGCGCATCCGTCCGGCCAAGCTCTTCGTCCAGCGCGCTCACCAGCACCACCCGCCAGAACCGCTCGATTGCTCCCGGCGTCTGCTTTCGCCGCTTCAACCATTCCAGCATCGAAATTCCGCCCGGTTCATCCAGGTCCGCCGTGCGCCCTTTGCCCCGCAGAATATCCAGCATCGCCCAGGCGATGCTCCGCTTATCGGCCAGTGTCAACGGCGCGAACGCCGCGAACGATCGCGTCATGTGAAATGGCGCCGGCAGCAGCCCCGCCTGCATCTCGCCAGTACGCCCCTGAGGGTCCTGAAACAGCAAGCGGTCAAAAAACTTGATTTTCCCAGCCGATCCCACGCGCCGGAAAAAATCTTCCAGGTTCGTGCAGCAGCCCAACGTCACGTGCTGGCAGTTGTCCACATGCTCGCCGTCCGGCAACACGTACGACGTTGCCCGGCCGCCCAAAAACGGTCTCTGTTCGAACAGCCGCACCCGCCAGCCGGCTTCAGCCAGCGCGACGCCCGCCGACAGCCCCGCCAGCCCGCCGCCGATCACGATCACATTTTGCAAGGATGTTCTCTTCCGTATGGCGCCCGAATCGCGCCTTCGCCATCAACATCATCTTCTCCGGCTTGGACAGCCTCACGCGCTCCCCAAACACGGCAAACTCCACCGATTCGATCCGCGCCAGCAGCGCGCTGTATGTTTGCACCAGCAGCCACAGCGTCCCCCGGCTGTCTTCTTCAATGAGCCCCAGCAGTTGCGCTCCCTCTTCATACAGCTTCCACGCCCGGTCGGCCTCAAACCGCAACAGTTCCCGCACGCCGAGCGTCACCTCGCTTCTCCCTAAATCTTCTTTCGCCACACCGTAGCGCGCTAAATCCTCCTCCGGCAGGTAAATTCGTCCAATCGAGTAATCCTCGCATACATCGCGAATAATATTCGTCAGTTGAAAAGCCAGCCCGAGCTTCTCCGCCAGATCCAGTGCCTTAGAATCGCGGAAGCCAAAAATATGCGTGCACGTCAACCCGACCGTCCCAGCCACGCGATAACAATATTCTTTCAGCCGTTCAAACGTCGGATACTCGCGAATCGTCAGGTCCATTTCCGCGCCGCTGATCAAATCATGCAGATAGCGTGCCGGCATCCGGAACCGCTCCATGGTGTCCACCAGCGCGGGCAAAACCTCGCGCTCGCCATATAAATCCGCCCCTTGCAGCGACCGCGCAGCGTTCCCATCAAACGCTTGTGATTGCCCTGTAATCGCTTCGTCGAGCGCGGCCCTCCACCTGGCCAGCCCGCGCTGTTTCGCTGCCACATCCGCGCCTTCGTCCGAAACGTCGTCAATCAGCCGCATGAACGCATACAGCGCCACAATCCCGTCACGCTTCGCTTTCGGCAGCAGAAAGAACGCGGGATAAAAATTGCTGTGCGCCTTCCGCGCAATCTGGTGGCAGTCGCTGTACGACGCCCTGATCTCCGCTTCGGTCGAATCCGCGCCAACGTAGCTCGCTTCTCCACGCGCAAATCCGCCGTTGCGGCTCACGCCCGAACCACCGAGCACATGCCCAATCAACGCCCGCCCCAGCAATCCCGCCTGCTTCGCCTTGCTCACTTCCGGTCGCCGGTGCAGCGTGTCGTAACCCATCGCCTCAATTGAATCCAACACCGCCAGCCCGCCCCGGCTGAACATGTCCAGGTCCACGCTCAACTTGCCGTCCACCTTCCTCGCCAGCGGCATTCCGTTCTCAAAAAGTCCCCGCGTATATTCGATCAGCTCCTTCATCAACGATTCGTAGCGATAATCGAATTTCCTCAAAACGATATCCTGCTCGCCCAGTCCATGCGCCGCCGCCCGATCCAGCGGAATGTAAATCCGTCCGATCTCCAGATCCCGCGAAACGTCCTGCCAGAAATTTGCCAACTGCAGCGCTGTGCAAGTCGCGTCAGAAAGCTTTTGCCTCTCCTCATCCCGGTACCCGCACAGATAGAGCACCAGCCGCCCCACAGGATTGGCCGAATATAAGCAGTAATCCAGCACCGCATTCCAGGTCGGATACCGCTTCACCACCTGATCCTGCCGGAATGCCTTCAACAGATCCGCAAATGGCTGTTTCGGCACATCCTTCGCCACAATCGTCTCGCGCAGCGCCACAAACACCGGGTGCGAAGGCCGCCCCTCGTAGCAGGCATCCAGTTCCCGCTCCCACCAATCCAGCAACTCCAGCGCCCGTTCTCTTACCGGAATTTCATCGCCCAGGTCATCCGCCCAGCGGCAATACGCATACAAATTGTAGAAATGCTGGTGCAATTGCTTCGGCAGCAGCCACGACGCCACGTTGAAATTCTCGTAATGATGCGTCGCCAGCCAGCGCGTATAAGCCTGCGCTTCACTCGGCGCACAGCCATCCGCTGGCAGCTTTGCGGCAATCTTCAATTCACCAGCACGCAGCATCAGCTGTATCTATCCTCTAGGAGATTTAAAAAGGGGTGGGCTATCTCTTCACTGGCAACCGGTCGCCGGCCTGCCCTGAGCTTGCCGAGTGGGTCGCTGGCCACTGCTCACGGCCTCACCGCCAGCTTGATTTCCCCGCTCCGTGTCTTCATGCGTTCAAACGCCTGCGGCAGGTCTTCCAGTCGAATGTCTTCGGTGACAAAATCGTGCGCCGAAATATCGCCGCGCCGGATCGCCTCGAGCGCCTCGCGAATAAATCGTGGCGTATGGTGGAACGGCGAAATAATCTTGATCTCCGAGTAATGAATCGAGGCGGGCTCGATTTCCACGCGCGTTCCTGTCGGCAGCCCGCTGAAGAAATTCACCACGCCACCCCGCCGCACCATCGCCAGGGCCTGCTCCCACGTGGCCGGGTTTCCCGCGGCTTCCACCACCGAATCCGGCCCGCGTCCCTCGTCGGTCAATGCCCGCACCGCCGCCGCTACATCCGCTGTTTCCGTGACATTGATCGCCGCTGCGGCGCCCAGCTTCCGCGCCACCGCCAGCGGGCCTTCGCGCCGCGCCAGGGCAATCACGCGCACTCCCCGCCGCGTCAGCATTCGCACGAACATCAATCCAATCGGGCCGCACCCGATCACCACGGTCGAATCCCCCGTGCGCACTTCCATTTCGTGCACGCCGCGCAGCACGCAGGCCAGCGGCTCCACCAGCGCCGCGCTGTGGTCGTCCACTCCGTGCGGCACTTCCAGCATATTTTCCCGCGCAATCCTGCCCGGTATCCGCATGTACTCGGCGTACGCCCCGTTATTGAACAGCAGATCGTCGCAAAGATTCTCCTGCCCGCGGCGACAGTGATAGCACCGCAAACAGGGCGCCGAATTCGCCGCAATCACCCGCGTTCCCAGCCGCCACCGGGGATCCACGCGCTTCCCCATCGCCACAATTTCGCCCACCACCTCGTGCCCGAACACCGCCGGCGGTTGGATCATTTTCGCGTGATACCCGCGCTTCCACACCTTCAGGTCCGTGCCGTCCGTCAACGCGAGCCGCACGCGCAGCAACACCTCGTCCACCGCCAGTGCCGGCACGTCAATTTGTTCAATTCGCAGATCTTCGCTGCCGTAGAGCACGGCCGCGGTCATTCGAGAAGGGACAACGACCTTTTCCTGGAAAGGCGCCTCTTCCAGTCCAAGCTCGCTTTTCTTTGGGGACGCTGTTTTCATTTGTGCGTGATCAGTACCTTCAAGGAATCATCCGTCGGATGCGCCGCCAGTTCCAAGCCTTCCTGGATTCTATCCAAAGGGAACCTGTGCGTGACGATATCCATTACCGGCAGTTTCTTCCCCAGCACCAGCTCTGCCGCACTTTCTTGGATGTCAACCGCCGCACTATAGCTGCCAAGGATTTCCTTCTCGTCGATCCCCACCGCCGAGGCTGGAAACTCTATTTTTGTGACTGGATCGTTCGCGGCAAACAGGAGGACCCGCCCCCCTGGCCTCGCCGCCGCCAGCGCTTCCACCACAACTGCTGGATGCGCCACGGCAACAAGAACCACGTCTGCCCCGCGACCCTCCGACCGGGCCCGGATTTCTTCAACTAGCTTACCACTTACAGGGTTAAAAGACTCAAGTGCTCCGAGCTGCAAGCTCTTTTCCCGGCGCGTAGCCACCGGGTCGCTTGTATAGATGCGTGCCCCCTCGATTTCGGTAACCATCAATAGCTGCAGTCCGATAGGTCCGCACCCGATAATCAATACTGTTTCCCCTGCTCTAACCCTGGCCTTCTGAACCGCTTTGACGATGGTGTTAATCGGCTCCAGGAATGTGGCCTCTTCGAAGCTGACGTTATCTGGCAGCGCCACTATCCCTCGCTCCGCCACCCACGGCATCGCCTTCACGTACTCGCCAAATCCCCCGCCGTTCGGTGTGAATCCCGCCGTTAATCCCGTGGTCTTGTACAGCTCGCACTGCGAAAACATCCGCCGCTCGCAAAAGAAGCATTCCCCGCACGGAATGTGATGAAAACTCATCACCCGGTCGCCCGGCTTCCATTTGGTGACGCCACGCCCCACCGCCACCACCGTCCCCGCAAGCTCGTGGCCCAGGATTTGCGGCGGCTCCACATACCCGTAAAAGATTTTTTTGATATCCGTCCCGCAGACGCCGCACGCCGCCACCCTGATCAGCACCTCGCCGTCGCCCACTTGCGGCACCGGCACTTCTTCCACTCGCACAATTCCCTTCTCGCGATACACCCCTGCCCGCATCGTCCTGGGTATCGGCCCCAGCGCCCTCACCTGCTCCGCCACTGTTCCCGGCCGGCTCATCGTGCCGCCGTCTCGCTGACCTGTTTCCTGCTCTCAACGCCCGCCAGATCCCTCAGATAGCTCTCGAGAAACGTTGCCAGGACAGCCCCGGCGCGCTTGCTCTGCCTTCCAAAACGAATCAGTGACGGTAGCGCCAGCGGATTTTTTAGCAGTTGAATCAGCACCTTGCTGAGACTCACCTCTTTTTTTTCAGACAACGTGAGGTTGAAATTGATGGGCATGTCTTCCGTGGCGCCATCACTGATCGCCCGAATCACCACGCTCCGGGCTCCCCACGCCAATGCCGCTTTTACGATCTCAAAGCTCTCCATATCCACCGATTGCGCCCGCGACGCACAGGATTTCTTCTGGCTGGCCTTCACCAGAATCTCATCCGTCGTAAACAGGCAATTCGCGTTCTTAGCACCGCGGCCCAGCGCCATCTGCCGCAAATCGCCATCCACCTCCAACCGCTCCGCTCCATGCCCCGCATGTTTCAGCTCAACAATCAGTTCCTTCGGCGCGATCACATCTCCAACACTTAGCGTATCGCATAGCGCTCCGGCCAATCCGCTTGAAACACAGACATCAAAATGTTGATCCTTATCCGCCATCCGCATCATCAAATCCATGGCCTGCGCCGCAGCCTGCGCCCCCACACCGGTAATCAAAACAGTGACCTCATTGCCCCCAATCACCGTCCTTCGCAACTTCAGCCCCTGGTAATCAATCATGTTAAACGCCCGCAGCCTCCGCCACGCCGCGAACTCCGCCTCAACCGCAAATGTGACCAGAACCTTCATTCACAATCCCTCGCGCGTCCGCTCCTTTGCTTTCTATCCCTCATTTACTTCCTTTACTTCCATCTTCAAGCTGCCAACTTGATCTTCCTCGACCGTCGCGCCGTGACATACCCGTTCTCCCGATACCACCGCACTCCCCGCTCCAGCGCCGCCACCACGGGCCCGGGCTTAAATCCAAGTTCGCGCTGCGCCCGCGATGCATCCACAAACATTTTATGTTTCGCGATCTTTACGCCTTCCACGGGAATCTGCGGTTCTTTCCCCACCAGCCGTGAAAACGCGCTCTCAAGATAAGCTACACCGAGCGCCACTCCATGCGGAATCTTCATTCCCGGCGCCCGCAAACCCGTTATCGTCGCCAGTAAATCGAGCAGTGCTTTCAAGGTCAAGTTCTCCGCTCCCAGCAAATATCTCTCTCCAACCTTGCCGCGCTCCGCAACCAGCAGATGACCCGCCGCGCACTCTTCCACGCCCACAAAATTCAATCCCGTCTCCACATATCCCGGCATCTTCCCGTTCAGAAAATCCAGAATAATCTTCCCCGTCGGCGTCGGCTTCCAGTCCCAAGGACCCACCGGCGTAGTCGGCATCGCCACAATCACCGGCAGACCCTCTTTCGCCGCCTGCAAAGCCTCGCGCTCCGCCATCCACTTCGACCGCTTGTAGTGCCCCACCATCTCTTCCAGCTTCGCATCCGTAAACTCGTTCGGCAATTCCGGCCGGTCCACCGCAATCGTCGCCACCGTGCTCGTGTAAATCAGTTGCTCCACACCCGCTCGCTTCGCCGCTGCCAACAGATTCTTCGTCCCGCCAACGTTTGAGTCGTAGATATCCTGCGTTTTTTTCGCCCATAACCGGTAATCCGCCGCCACATGATATACCCGCACCACGCCCGCCATCGCCCGGTCCAGCGAAGCCAGATCCCGCAAATCGCCGGTCACGTATTCAAGCGGCAAATCGCTGATAGCCCTGTTGCTGCTCGACGCCCGCACCAGCACGCGCACCGTTTCCCCGCGCGCCACCAGTTGCCGCGCCACGTGGCTGCCCAGAAATCCCGCCGCACCCGTCACCAGTGTCGTCATGCCTTCGCCGCCCGCTCGCGTTTCTCGCCCAGTCCGCCCTGCAACTGCCAGGCGAGCATCTTCCAGAAATCCCCGGCCTTCGGATTCATCCCCAAAATCGCCGCGGTCTCATACCCCGTGTGGCTCGAGCATGGTTCGCACCGCGGATTCATCCCGCGGCCAAAATTCTCCCACACCGTCTTTTCCAGCAGATCCTTATACTCCTGCTCAAAGCCATAATTCAGCTGCGTGCACGGCGCCGCCCATCCCTGCGGCCCATACACCGGGCTTCCCCACGAGCAGCAATCCAGTTCGCGTTCCCCGCGCAGATACTCCAGATAAATCGGCGAAGTCAGCAGGTTGTACTCGCTCAACAAATCGCTCGCCTCGCGAAACCTCTGCCGCATCTTTTCATGAAACACCGCCGCCGAATTCCGGCACATCGGCCGCGGAGGATAATGCGGTGACAGCATGTATCCATCCACATGCACAGCGTGCAATTGCTCGTAAAGCGACGCAACGTCGCGCATATCCGAGTCCGCATAAATCGTCGTCGTCACCACCACAAAAAATCCCGCGTTCTTTGCCGCCTTCACGCCATCCAGCGATTCCGCAAATAAACCGGGCCGGTTCGTCCGCCCATCATGTACGAACTCCGTCCCGACCAGCTTCACGTTCCAGAAAAAATTCGTGTACGGCGGAATCATATGCAGTCGGCGGCGAATCAGCGTGCCATCCGTCGACAAGAAAAGATGCTTCCCCCGGGCCAGAATCTCCCGCGTCAGCCGCGCAATCTCCGGATACTCGAGCGGCTCCCTTCCAGTGATGGCCACCACCGGAGTGTCACAATCCTTCATCGCCGCCACACACTGCTCCACGCTCAGCATCCGACGCGCTTCTACAACTTCTGCGGCGGCGCCATTGCCGTTTGCTCCGCCGCACGAGCTCGCCCATCCGCCCAGGGGATCAAGCGACAGCACCACCGGTATTTTCTTGTCACCTCGAAGTTTCCGCGACGCGAGGTATCTCGCGGAATCCAGCACTAAGCCAAGGGGGTACCGCATTCGTTTGCTTAGGAAGCGCTCCGTTCGCGCTTGGTATATAAACCGCTCCGCAACCTGAACTCGCCCGGCAAAAACTTGCACGCACAATACTCCTCCGCGCGCTTCCCCTGATTGCGGTAGCGGGCCAGCGCGTACACCGGAAAAGAATTCTTGTAAAGGTGGTACTTGAGATAGAAAACGCCCGGGAACCCGGTCCCCGTAAAATCGTCTTCGCTCCACGACCCGTTCGCGTTCTGCTGCGTCACCAGGTACTCCGCCGCCCGACCAACCGCCGGGTCACTCCGGTCCGCTCCCGCCAGCAATCCAATCAATCCCCAAGCCGTCTGCGAAGGCGTGCTGTTCCCCTGTCCCTTCGTCGATTCCATTTCATAACTGAGCAGCGACTCGCCAAAACTTCCGTCCGCCTTCTGCACTTGCCGCAGCCACGCCACCGCCCGCGCGCAATAGTCCTGCGCAGTCAGCGAAACAGTTTCCAGCGCTCGCAACACGCCGCTTGTCCCATAAACGTAATTCACGCCCCAGCGCCCGAACCATGATCCATCTTTCGACTGGTCCTTCGTCAGGAAGCCAACAGCCCGCTGAACCACAGGATGTTCCGCCGGCCATCCAAACCGCCCCAAACATTCGAGCACCCGCGCCGTAACATCCGCCGTTGAAGGATCGATCATCGCGTTGTGATCCGCGAACGGGATATTGCACAAAATCTGGCGGTCGTTGTCACGGTCAAACGCGCCCCATCCGCCATCGCGATTCTGCATGCTCAGCAGCCACTGCACCCCGCGCCGCAGCGCCGCTTCCATCCGCTTTTCGTCAGGAAACTTAACACGCTGCAAAGCCATTAACACAAACGCCGTATCGTCCACATCGGGATAAAAATCGTTGCGGTATTCAAATGCCCAGCCGCCCGGCTCGGCATCCTGGTTCTTGATCTGCCAGTCGCCGCCGCCCAGAATCTGCTTCGTCAGCAGCCAGTCCGCCGCCTTCACGAGCGCGGCATGGTCCGCAGCCAGTCCTGCCTCTTCCAAGGCCACCATCGCGATGCACGTGTCCCACACCGGCGAAACGCACGGCTGCAGGCGAATCGTATCGCCCTCTTCAATTTCAAAGCGTGCAAATTCCTTGATCTCGCGGAACGTCAGCGGATCGTCCACCCCATGTCCCATCGCCATCAGAGCAAAAATCGAGTTCATCATCGATGGATAGATCGCCGCCAGCCCGTCGGTGCGCTCCATGTGCTCCAGCATCCACTGCTTGGCTTCCTTCAGCGCCTTGTTGCGCAGCGGTTTCCAGGGCAGTTTTTCATAAAGCTTCAGCCCGCGGTCCACCGCTAGAAACAGATTCTTCCAGGAGACCAGTTGCTTGCTCCAGCTGAACGCCGCCGTTTTCTGCGACGGATCCTTGAACAATTCGTCCACCCGCGCATGTTCCGGCAACCGGAAATCCGGCCGCAGTGACGACAGAATCGACATCGGAATCACGATCCCGCGTGTCCACGAAGACATTTCGTAAATGTTCAGGTAAAACCAGTTCGGCAGCAGCATCAGCTCCGGCGGAATAGCGGGAACCAGCTCCCATCCCACCGCGCCAACCAGTGCCAGATAAAATCGCACATAAGAGTTCGTATGCTCCAGCCCGCCCAGCCGGTGCACTGCCTCGCGCGCCTTCGCCAGGTGCGTCGAATCCGGCGAATCGCCGGCCAGTTTCAGTGCAAAATACGCTTTGCAGGTGGCGTTCAGTTCGGAGGGTCCATTCGGATAGATCGGCCAGCCGCCATCGGCCATTTGCTTCTGGCGCACATAATTCGCCAGCTTGGCAATCCTGGACGGATCAGCCTTGCCCAGAACATAGAGGTAATAAATGTAGTCGGATTCGAGAGTAGTGTCGGCTTCGAGCTCGCCGTGCCAGTAGCCTTCTTCGGCTTGCACGGACAGAAGATACTCCGCCCCATTCTTCACGGCGGTTTCGATCTTCTCCGCCCAGCCCTCCTGACGCCACGGTCGAGGCGCTGGTGCTGCCGGAATCTCCTCCCCTACGCGTACAAATGACGCCATCGATGCTCCCCCCAGAGCAGCTCAAAAAGCAGCCCGGGATACACCCCGAACCGCCCCATCTAAACCCCTAAATTCTCTGATGCCTTGGACTTCCGGAAGGTAACGGGTCTGACCTCAACCAGGTACCCCCAGTACTTTCTTATTATCACCGTCGATTATAACCCGGTCAACGCCTAAGATGCCCATCCGCCAACAGCAGGTTGTCAGTATGTGTCACACCTGGGCTTCACCCGGTCCATCCAGCATCCGGTAGACCAGCACCTCGAGCGGCCCAGGCAGCGGCTGGCCTTCCCGCTGAAGCACGGACGGCTTTTCCTGTAGCAGTTTTGCCGGCAGCTTCATCCACAAGGGAGCAGGCGGTCCACCGCCCCTGACATCACTACGCATCACCAGGGCGTGCGCCCGGTCCAGGGCAACCTGTGCCGATTCCTTGAAATCCTCACGCAGTGGATCAACGACAGCGAAATAGAGAGACGGCTTCACAAATTGCATCAGTGAATTGCTCTCCAGAATCACCGCGCGATTATCCCCGCCGTCCCTCTGCCCGGCAACCTCCTTCAGGGCATCTCGTAAGAGCGGCAAACCCTCGGCCAGATACCCTTGCTTGGTCCTCAACCAGAACGACCGCTTTGCCCCCGCCGCCAGAAATCGCGCGCTGTCGGTTCCCGTGTCCGCCTGCGACTCCCAATCGAGCGCGCAAACATGCTCCTCCGGCGCGCAATTGCAGTTCTCGCCGTTTTGCGCGCAGACCCCGTGGCCGTACTGCGTAATCTTCCCCGCAATCCATTCCGTCTTCGGAAACGCCGCAATAATGTCGCACACCAGTTGCGTCTTCCCAATGCTCCGTGTATGCCCGCCCACCACCACGAGCCGCCACAGCGTCCCCTCTTTTGCCTGAACTCCAGCCATCCTATCTCCCGATCCTTAGATGCCCCAGTCTCCTGAACCAATGCTTCCAGCCAAACGTCTCCGCGAACTCTGTGGCTCCTCTCTGCCCTCTACGTTAAAATCCTGTCTTCACTCATTCATCCAAATTCGCGGTTCCCGACAAGCGCCGGAAGCGCGAAAGACGTTAGCCCAGGGCGTAAGCCCCGGGTTCATGACCCCATTCACCCTCAAGCCCCGGAGGGGCGACAGATAATGCGGACGATGACTAAGGCATCCGCGCCCTAATCTTTCGTTCAATTCCGTTTAATTCTTCTCTTCCAATTTCTTTACTCTAGTCGCGAGCTCCGGCAACCGCGCAAACCAAAAATACGATTCCTTGAATTGCTCCAGTGGCCTCGCCGGCGTTCCCCAAACCGTCTGCCCTTTCCTGATAATCTTTCCCGTCGGAATTCCCGCCTGCGCCCCGGCGATGGATCCATCTTCGAGCGTGCAATGGTCCGCGATCCCCACCTGTCCGCCCACAACCACGTGATGCCCCAGCTTGCTCGACCCCGAAATTCCAGTTTGCGCCGCAATCACCGTGTGCGCTCCAATCTGCACATTGTGGCCCACATGCACCAGGTTATCCAGCTTCACTCCCTCCGCAATTCTCGTGTCATCGAGCGACCCTCGATCAATCGTCGTGTTCGCCCCGATCTCCACGTCGTCCGCAATTTCCACCAGCCCCGCCTGGGGAAATTTCCAGTACCGCTCCCCATCGAACGCAAACCCAAACCCATCCGCCCCCAACACCGCTCCCGCATGAATCTCCACACGATTGCCGACGCGCACTCCCGCATAAAACGTGACCCGCGGATGAATCCTGCAGTTTTCCCCAATCCAGCACCCCGCCCCAATCACGCTGTGCGCTCCAATCTGCGTGCCATCTCCGACATGCGCATCTTCACCAATCACCACATACGCCCCGATACTCACATTCGCACCAATCCGCGCCAGCGGCGCGACAAGTGCCGTCGGATGTATTCCCATAGCAATTGGCGCTCGCTCCAGGAGCAACGCCGCAGCCCTGGCGAACGCCACCTTGCTCTTCCCGCTGCGCAAAACGGTCTTCCCCGGCAAGGCAATGCCTTCCGGCGCCACAACGCAACTCGCAGCCGAAGCCGCCGCGCGCTCCGCATGTTTCGCCGCCTCCACATAAATCAACTGCTTCGCCCCGGCGCGCTCCGGCGCCGCCACCCCGGCAATCTCCAGCTTCCCATCGCCCTCAAGTCGCGCCTCAATAGCCTTCGCCAGCTCCCCCGCCGTCCACTTCATCCCCGCCTCCAATCCATTCTTCTCTGAGAGTACTCAGAGCGTCCCATGCGTTAAATCTTGCTCTTCTCTTCACAAATACGGATAAAGCGCAGGCTCACCCTCCGGCCGGTTCTTCCATCGCGCATGAATCCAGACCCACTGCTCGGGATGCTTCCGGATAATTTCCTCAATCACCTTGGTAAACCGCTGCGTATTCTCCCGAACGTCGCGCTCCACATCCCCCGTCCGCACCAGCTCCACCGGAGGCTCAAACCGCAGCCGGTACTTCCGCAAATTCTGATCCCAGTACGCGTATCCCGGCACCACCGCCGCATCCGTATGCAGCGCCACCCGGGCAATTCCAGTAGTCGTGCAAGCCTGCGTCCCAAAAAAATCCACAAACACGCCTTCCCCCGGCATCGTGTTCTGGTCCGCCAGAATCCCGATGGTTCCCGCCTCCTTCAAAACCTTCATCATCGTCCGCGCCGCTTCATTTTTGTAAATCGGCTTGTTCCCCGACCGCCCGCGATAGTCGTTCACCATTCGATCCAGCGCCGCGTTATCCAAAGGCCGAGCCATGTAGTGCAGTGGGAATCCGTACAACGCATGTGCGTAGGAAGATAGCTCCCATGCCCCCACATGCCCTGTCAGGTAAATCACGCCTTTTCCGCGGCTTTTCCCCGCCAAGAAATTCTCGTGCCCGTCCAGCACCACCACATTCTCAATATTCTCCCGCGTGTAGCTCGGCAGCCGCGCAAACTCCGCCGCCATCCACCCCAGATTTCGTGCCATCCCCCTCAACACCGCCCGCCGCTGCCCCGCGCTCCAGTCCGGAAACGCCAACCGCAGATTAAATTCCGCAGTCTTCCGCATCTTCGGCAGCAGCAAAACAAGCAGCTGCACAGTCCCCGCAGCCAAAATCCGGGCCGCCGCCCGCGGCAACACCCCCAGCATTTTCACAAACCCCCAAGCCACGGCGAACTGAATCCTCTCTGTCATTCCCAAGAAGCAAAAACCTTTTTGAGTGCGGGAGCAAAGCTCCCGCTTTTACGGTTGATCCCCGCAAGCAAACTTAACCGCCAGCCAACCATTCCAATCAATCCCCCACTTCCAACCTTCCAAGATACACCGACAATGCTAAACTCCTCTTTCCGTGACCCAAACCCGCAACGAACTCCCCCAATCCCGCCCGCTCTCGCCCACAGCGCGCCTCCTCTGGCTCGTTCTGATCCTCTCCACCCTCTACCTCTGCTATTTCCACAATCTCGGCGCCCTCGGTCTCGTCGGCCCCGACGAACCCCGCTACGCATGGATCGCCCGCGACATGCAGGAAACCGGCGACTGGGTCACCCCACGCCTCTATGGCAAACCGTGGTTCGAAAAGCCCCCACTCTACTATTGGGGCGCCGCTCTCGGCTTCAAGTTCTTCGGCGTAAGCGAAACGACCGCTCGCCTGCCGAGCGCCATATCCGCGCTCCTCGCCACACTCGCCCTCGCCTGGCTGGCCTTACGCCTCTACGGCGCCCAAACCGCCCGCTGGCTTCTGCTCCTCCTGCCCACCACCGTCGGCATGATCGGCTTCTCCCACGCCGCCGCCACGGATATGCCCTTCGCCGCCATGCTCACCATTGCCACGGTATTCGCGGCGCAACTCATGAATCTCGTTCCTTCCGTTGCTCCGCAATTACAAAACTACGCAGCCTCTGTAAGCACAACTCTCCGTTCCTTGACCTCATCTACCTCCTCAACCACCTTTACCGCATTCCTCTTCGGTTTCTTCCTCGGCTTCGCCACCCTTGCCAAAGGCCCCGCCGCAATAGTTCTCTCAGGCGGTGCGGTCCTTCTCTGGGCCGTCTTCACAAAACGCTGGCGCGATGCCTTCCGCTGCCTTCATCCCGTCGCCATCGCCAGCTTCCTCCTCACCGCTCTTCCCTGGTACATCCTCTGCGCCCACCGCAATCCGGACTTCTTCCGCGTTTTCATCATCGAGCACAATTTCAAGCGCTTCCTCACACCCCAGTTCCAGCACAACCAACCGATCTGGTATTACGTCCCCATTTTTATTCTCGCAGTCTTTCCATGGATATTTTTCCATGCGCTTGCGAAACTGCAGTTCTTCACAAATTGGCGTCAGCGGCTGCCGGAGAGCCACACGCGAGCTTTCTTGCTTGCCTCGTCGGGCTTTACGTTCCTGTTTTTCACCCTCGCCAAATCAAAGTTGCCAGGTTACCTTATGCCGGCGATCCCTCCCATGGCCCTGCTCATGGCAAACGCGGCCGCCGCAAACGCTGGAGCCTCGGGCCGCTCCCCTCGTTGGCCCGTTTTCGGCACAGGTCTGGCCTTTCTCATTTTCGGAATTGTGCTAGAGCACGAGGCTCAGAAAATTCCCGAGGCGCTTTCTGTGGGTCTTGCTTATGGGGTCCGAACGATCTGGGCCAGCGCCGTCTTCGGTGGAATCGTTGTGGGTGTCCTGGCTGCCGTCCGCAGGCTGCGCATCGGTCAATTCGCCGTGGTTTTACTGACCTTACTCATCGTCGCCGAAGTGGAACGATTTCTCCCTGATATTGATCCCTCCGTTTCAGCCCGCAGCACGTTCCGCGCTACCCGAAGTGCGTGGCCGGAGTTCTCCGTGGGGGATTCGGCCTTCTGGCAGATCAATCGTTCTTTTCTTTACCAACTGAACTACTATGCGGGGAAAGAAATTCGGGAGTGGAAACCTGAAGATCCGCGTCCTGGGTGGCTATTCGTGCCAAAGGGCAAACAGCAGGAAGCTTCCAAATTCGGATTTAGTTGCATGAATTCTGTCGTAATTTCTGCGGTCGTTCCCTGTCGGGACACGGAATCACCTGGCGGGCTTGGCCGCGGGAACACTGGTGAGGGCCTGGGTGGCCGGCAGCCGCGCTAAGAAAAAAGTCACCACGCGATTCTCATAGTCCCGCTTTTCATCGTCCGGCAGATTCACAAAGTTTGCATGAGCAATGATCGCCTGTTCTCTGGGCTCCGGCGCCTTCAGGAACATCTCGCGCGTGATCGAGGCGGTCTCCGGATCATCCCCGGCCTCGATGAACAGCATCGGCACTCCAGCCATTTTCGAGATCTTTGCCGAGAGCGGCGGATCGTTCTTGTGCTCGTAATTCATCCACTCAAAGCACATCTGCGCGGACTTCACCATGAACGGAAATCCACCCACGCCGGTCTTTTCCACGCCAATTTTCACCATCTGCTTCGGGTAGTCGTAGACCGCATCGAGCGCCAGCGCGCGCACCCGCGGATCTTTCTCCGCCTCCCGCAGCGCAGCATACGCACCCAGGTTGTAACCCCACAATCCGAAACGCGTCGGATCCACGTCATTCCGCTTGACTAGAATATCGATCGCAGCGCGAACTTCATCCGCCTCGCGATACCCGAACGTCGTCACACCCGCGTTGGCGCCGTGAGCGGCGAAATCAAATACAAACACGTTGTATTGGTGGTCCTGGAGCGCCGAAACGAGCGTCAACAATTCTCCTCGGCTCGATTCATATCCGTGCAGAAGTATGATCGTCGGCGCACCGCGGAATCCCGGGAAAAACCACCCGCGCCGGCTCCCTGATCCCGGAACCGCGAAATCCACCTCGTCGGGACGCCCGGGAAAGCTGGCCATATTGATTTCGGAACTGGTCCGCTGCGGCTTCACGATCCAATACGTCAGCACACCTGAAATCACAACGGTCGCCAGGAGTGCAAAGAAAACGAACGCCAGAATGATGATCAGGAGCTTTGTGTACCAGCGGCTCGGGTAGTGCAGTTCGTCAACGATGGACATGGGCTCAGGGGCTGGCCTGTGCCAGCGTGTCTAATTTCCACCTTACTTGGTTTGCTCTCGGATGCTCTAAGAGAATCGTAACATGCAGTTCCAGACCGCCAGTTCCCGTTCTAGGCACTTTGTGCTCGATTCGTATAGGGTTTAGTGGGTTGATTTGGCAGGAGTTCCCCCGAATCGGCTATCATGTCACGTGGGCAGGCGTGCAGCACGGCTGTCCACTCCGATGAATATCATTGACCTCCGCCAGACGACCGTCCGTCAGCTTGAGCCGCTGCTGCTTGAGGAAGCCCGCCATTGGCGCGACGAACTGCATTGGGATTACCGCAGCGCCCTCGATCTGATCAAGCGATTCCTGGACGCCCACGCACTTTCCGGCTGCGTTGCATTTGAAGGCGGGCATGCGGTCGGCTATTCGTTTTACGTGCTCGAGGATTACAAGGGATTGATCGGCGGGCTCTATGTTTCACCCAGTCAGGTGCAGGAGCCGATCGGGCGGCGCCTGCTGGACGAAATGCTTTTCAACATGCGCGCGCTGCCACAGTTGCATCGCATCGAAGCGCAACTTATGCCCTTCGGCGGGCCGGTGGATGCCGCGCTGCGCGATCAGGGCTTCCGGTTGTACACAAGGCAGTTCATGCTGCTGGATCTAGAGAAGAAAAGTGAACCCGTTCCCAGCGTGAATTCCGGTTTGCGACTCGACCGCTGGCACGACCGCTACTTCGAGCCTTGCGCCAAGCTGATCTATCTCGCGTACGCGAATCACGTGGACGGCGACATCAATGACCAATACCGCACGCGGAACGGCGCGCTGAAATTCCTGAAGAACATCATCCTGCTCCCCGGCTGCGGCCAATTTTTGCCCCACGCTTCCTTCGTCCTGCATCATCCGGAGAGCGATGAACTCGCCGGCGCCATCCTGACCAGCGAAGTTTCCACCGGCGTCGGCCACACCACGCAAATCTGCGTGATGCCCGGCTTTCAGGGCCACGGCCTCGGCCGCATTCTGATGCTAACCGCCGCGGAAACCCTCCGCGCGCAAAAGTTCAGCGAGCTCACGCTCACCGTCACCACCGAAAACCGTACCGCCGTGCATCTCTATGAACGCCTCGGCTTCTTGAAGGTGCGAAGCTTCACCGCCGGCGTCTGGCCGAAATAGAGGCTCCAGTAGAATCCCATTCCCCTTCTCGGCAGTCACCTAGCAGCCTTCAATTTCTTCTGTGCAGTCTCAAATTCGTCGCCGGGCAGCCACTTGATTTCGGCGGATTGAGAGGCGGCGGCTTGGCCGAGGGCGTAGCCGAATGTGGCTAGCTTGGCGTCGCCGGAGAAGTCCCAGGATTCGACAAAGGCGTCGGCGGGCTTGTGGTAGTGGTTCTCGACGTAGTCTTTGGATTGCGCTTCCCCCCAGGCCAGGTCGTGGCCTTTGAATTTCAGGCCTTCACTGATGGAGAATGCGGGAATGCCGACGCGTCCGAGGCTGAAGTGGTCGGAGCGATAGTAATGGCCTGCTTCAGGATGCGCATCGGGCTTGATGGCCAGGTTGAACTCCTTCGCGATTTTTTCGACTTCGGGATAGAACGTGGTGCGCTCGGCGCCGCTGACTTCCACTTCTTCGGGGATGCCGATCGGTGCGAGCGCGTCGTAGTTCAAATCCAGGATGGGCTGCACGCGCAGCTGATCGAGATGCTTTCCCAAATATTCCGAGCCGAGCAGTCCTTGCTCTTCTGCGGTGACAGCGGCCAACAAGATCGAGCGCGGCGGCGCGGGCTTGGTGCCGGCCGAGACGCGGGCTATTTCGAGCAGAATGCCGCAGCCGGTCGCGTTGTCCACAGCGCCATGATAAATCTGGTCGCCCTTAGCACGCGCCGGATCAATGCCGAAATGATCGTAGTGCGCAGTATAGAGAACAGCCTCCTCTCGCCGGTGATCGGCGTCAGAACCTTCGACCATTGCCAGCACGTTGCGCGAAGAAAACGGGCGAATCGAAGACACAACGTGCGCCTTTAGATGGACCGGCAGTTCGATGGGCTTGAAATCGCGCGACTGCGATTGCTTATAGAGGTCGTCCAGATTCAAGCCGCCCATCGCCACCAGCTTGCGTGCCACTTCCAGTTGGATCCAGGAGGCTGCTTCGAGCTTCGGTGTACCTTCGAGCCTCAAATACGAGCGCTCTGCGCCCCAGGAGTTGCGCACGACTTCCCAGGGATAGCTGGCTAGGTCCGTGCGATGAATGACCAGTGTCCCCACGGCGCCGCGCCGCGCAGTCTCTTCAAACTTGTAGGTCCAGCGGCCGTTGTAGGTGAGCGCCTTGCCTTTGAAAAAATTGGGGTCTTTGGACTCCGGCTCGCTGACAAAGAGCAGCGCCACTTTGCCGCGCAGGTCGTACCCCTTGTAATCGTCCCATTTGTTCGCCGGCGAAGTGATGCCGTAGCCGACGAACACAATCGGGGCATCCACATCGGCGGATTCGGTCTGCGTCTCGTTGCTGGTGACGTAGTCTTCGAGATTCTTCAACTCCACGGGCGCGCCGTTCGCAGGGACAAACGTGAACGTGGTCGCGGGCAGGGATCGGACGCCCACCATGGGCACGTCCTGAAAAAAGCTGCCATTGGATCCGCCCGGCTTCAGGCCATAGGACTTGAACTGGTCAGCAATCCAATTGGCGGCCGCATCGCCACCCCTTTGGCCGGTACCGCGGCCTTCCAGTTCGTCGTTTGAAAGATATCTGACCGTGGCGCGCATGCGCTCGGGATCAATCTTCGGAACATGCGTCTTTTCGGCCAACCCGGCCCCTGCTGCCAACACAGCAAAAGAGAGCAAAAGGACGGATTTACTCATCGCAGACTCCCCTGAACAGGTTTGAATGACACGGGCCACTTTAGCACGGGGGGGAGAACCCCGGCAGTACCCGCACAGCGAAGGGATACACGGATCGCAATTTCAAACAACTCTTTCATTTTGGGAAGGCCCGCATTCGCTGCCAACCGCTTGACCTTCAACCCGTCGGGGAGTCCGTCGAGTAATTATTCGCGACTGAATTACCTTCGAGTAATACCTTAAATGTCAGCACGCCCACATTTCCCCCATTTCAAGGACGATTCGGAAGGGTGGAGGCGACGAGCAAGGAGGCGCCGGCCATGGCGAGGGCGACGAACAGGCTGGACCATTCGTCGGCGTTGTGGAGGCCGGCGAAGACGCGCGGGGCGTGGAGAATGACCACCCAAAGGAAGAACATGAGGCCGAGAAGGGTGGCAGCGAGGCGACCCAGGATTTTCGCAGCGATGCTGGTGCCGGCGGCGATGAAGCCTGCGCCCGTGAAGTAAATCCACACCAGGTGAGCGGGAAGCCAAGCGGGGACAAGCGTGGCGAGGTAGGCGGCGTACTCGAAATGCTGCCAGCCGAAAATGATCAGCGCGAAAGCGAAGACGAAACGCCCGAGCTTACCGGCGATTCCCAGTGCGGTGCGCCAGGCGGAGGATCGGGCAGAGTTTAATGGAGATGTACCGGCCAGGACGAAGGCAGCAGCGGCGATGGCTAGCGGTTCTAGGGCGCGGGTGCGGTCGTTGCCTTTATGGACTACGTCGGAGAAATGCTGCAGGTGAAGAACGACGACGCAGAGCAGGAAGAGCGTTCCGAGGAGCGCGGCGAAGAGCGGGGTGTTCCACTGGGCAGCGATGGAGACTGCTGCGACAATCAGAAAAATGCCAATAAGGTAGGCGCCGATCGACCCGCCCGGCGCCCAGGGGGGAACGGGTGGGAGGCCGCCGAGGTAGCGTCCTTCGAGAAGGTATTGCGCGCCGAAGGCGGCTATGCCGAATGCAAAGAGGGTGCGGCCGGAACGGCGAAGGGAAATCATCTATTGTTTGGAGTTCGGTGGGATCAAAAATTCCGGCGACAGCATACCGGAGATTTAGAGATCGCGAAAGAGCCACTCATCCGCCGATGGAGGCTAAAGCAAAGAAAGTATAACGCAGGGACGCCGGGTGCGCTCAGATTACGCAGCGAAGAGCGGCCCGCCACGGTCGGCGAGCCCCGCAAACGGGGAAAACAGGGGGGTGACGTAAACCCGTCCCTGCGCTGCCGGTGCCGGCTTGAAAGCCAGCGCGGCGTAGTGACACGAATTTTTGGAGTTTAGATATTTCCAAGTTCGGTGGATTGCGCTCGGCACAGCATACGGATGTGGATAAAATCAAATTCAGTGACCAATTCGCTGGTGCTTCTGCCAGCCAATGTCGCGGCATCGATTTCAGTGGTTAGTAAGATGGCCGTTGCAACATCGGCGCTGCATCCCAAACAGTATTGTTCGTATCGTCCGGGGAGGTCGAACAGCTCCCCGCGATGACCGCAGACACTGCACTGCCCACTTAAATCCTGCTCTGAACCCTTCGGACCCGTAACCATGGCAACTTTCCCCCTGCCCCGGAATGAAGATCTTCGTGTTTTTCGATGCGGAGCACATCGGATCGATCGGATTGGCGGGGGAGTCGCTTTGGAGGTGAACATAGGAGCAGCTTGACGATGGAGAACCGAGAAGGCACGTCTGAACGCGAAAGCGAAACCCCATGCCTCTCAACCGTCATTGGAAATGGTAGAGAAAGACCGCTCAGGAAATCCTGAGCGGTCTATTAGGAAATCATAAGCCAGGGAATCGCGGCGCTTAGAAAGAGAAGGGGTTAGCGGAATGGACCTTGCCCGAGCGAGGTGTCCTTACCAGTTCTTTGCGAAGTCCGCGGGATTCCGGGCAAAATTCCGCGCGTGCGGATTGATCGCGAGGAATTTTTCTGGATCACGGCTGGCGCGGTTTATTTTTTTGGCAAGGCGCGGTCTTTGAGGAGGTTTTTCAGTTCGGACATGAATTCCTGTACGTCTTTGAAGTCCATGTAGACGCTGGCGAAGCGGACGTAGGCAACTTTGTCGAGTTTTTTGAGGCGGTGCATGATCATTTCGCCGATTTCGGTGGTGGTCAATTCCCTTTCGGTGGCTTCGTGGACCACGCCTTCGATTTCGTCCACGATGGATTCGAGCTTGGGCGTGGGAACGGGACGCTTTTCGCAGGCTTTCAGCAGGCCTTGCAGTATTTTCTGGCGCTCGAAACGTTCGCGGCGGCCGTCTTTCTTGATGACCATGTAGGGGATTTCGTCAATGCGTTCGTAGGTGGTGAAGCGGCGCGAGCATTTAAGGCATTCGCGGCGGCGGCGAATGGTATCGCCCGAGCGGCCCTCGCGGGAGTCAATTACCTTGTCGTCGAGATGCGCGCAGAAAGGGCACTTCAATTGGGGGTGTCTCCGTAGTGCGGTTATTTCTAAAAGACGGTCGAAAAAGACCGCCCCTGCAAAATAAGGAGCAAGAGGGCGGCGCAAAGCCGCTCCTAGAAAAGCCAGCGAAACCCAAGAGGGTGGGGCCAGCCCCGCCCCTAGAAATGCTTGGTAGCGGCTTGGCCTGCCAGTTCGGCTTCGATTTGTTCGTCTTCATGTTCGCGCATGCGCTTTAGTTCGCCCAGCGACCAGCCCTCTCGAACGAGGAGCGGGACGCCGGCGAAGGAACACGACGCGAACGTGACCAGCCACAGGATCATGGCGGCGGCCACTGCCGGCTCTCTTTCTACTCCATAGAGCTGAGTTAAAGCAACGACTGAAAGCGCCTGGGCGCCGCCACCTACACCGGGAAGTTGCACGACGGAGCCGACAGCGCTGAAGACGAGGATAAGTACGGCGTCGGGAAATCTGAGCGTCGCCAGTCTTCCACCGAAGCTCAGAAGCACGAGCAGGTATACGCAGGCGACTAAAAGCCAGTGCAACCCGGAGTAAATTACTGCGGCTGCGACGTCGCCCCAATTGCGGACAGTCTGCACGCCACGAACGAAGCCGAGGAGATTGCGCGCCACGCCTGCGCGCCAGCCGTGCTGGGAGAGCCAGCCTTGCATGCGGCGCTCGAGTAGTGCGGAGCCGTGAAGTCGCAAGTAGATCAATCCCGAGATCGCGACGATGGCAAACAGGGCAAACAAAGTGCCCGCGGTACGAGCTCCTTTTTCAAATGCCCGACCGGTGCCTTCGGCGTCCAAGTGGCCGGAGGATTCAAAGATGAGGAGACCGACAGCAGCGAGAACCGCGGTACTGGCGGCGTCGAGGATGCGTTCGAGCACGTAGATGCCGAATATGTCCGAGAGCGGGATTTTGTCTTTGCGCGCGATCAGTAGCGGGCGCACGGGTTCGGCGGGGCGGCCGAGGAGAAACAGGGCGCTAAAGCCGGCGAGGGTCATGCGGTAGATGTTCCAGAAATTCGCGGGACCGAGATGGGCCTGAAATTTTTGCCAGCGGAGGGCTCGCAGCGCATAGCATCCATAAATTGTAATGATAGAAAGCAGGAGATAGAGCAAGTTCGCCTGGCGGACGGCTTCCCAGAGCTTGGCGCCGCTGAACTGGCTGAGATGGAGATTGGCGCGGAAATGATAGAGAAGGTATCCGGCCAGAAGGATACCCAGGGTGGCGAACAGCGCTTTCCTCGACTTCAGGGCCATCGGGAAGCAGAGTACGGGGTACCAGGGGTGGCGTCAAGCGGGGATAAGCAATTTGGTTCCAACAGGTTGTAACAGAAGGCGTTGTAAGTGAGGGCAGGAGCGGGTAAGATGCCAGCCAAACGGTCGGTTGGGACGGCTCCAAGGCGGGAACATTTCCGGTGCATTTTGCGTTCCATACATTGGCAGGCCGAAAAACCTACCTGCGGGTACTGCCCAGGCAGGTGTCTGGAAGATGGGGCTGAGGAAGCTTGGAGCAGGATGCCCAACTGGTCCAGCAATGTCTCCAGGGCGATGGCTCGGCCTGGGAGGAACTTGTGCGCCGCCACACGCGCCGCATATTTAACATCTGCTACCGGTTCACGGGTAACCGCACGGAAGCCGAGGACCTGTCGCAAGATGTGTTCCTTCGGGTGTACCGGACGCTGGGGAGTTACCGCTCGGCGCATGGGGGATTTGCGACCTGGGCGACGAGCGTGACGCGGAACCTGTTGATTGATCATTACCGGCGGACGAAACGCGATCGCGTTACGGATTCGCTCGATGACAAAATGCCCGTGGTGGAGAACAAGGAATCTGCGGGACGCCGACCGGACGAGCAGGCGCTGTTGGGCGAATTGAGCATGCAGGTCGAGCGAGCGCTGACGAGGCTTTCGCCGGAATTGCGCGAGGCCGTGATTTTGCGGGATTTGCAGCAGTTGGACTACGCGGAGATTCAGACGGTGTTGGCGGTGCCGGAGGGCACGGTGAAGTCTCGGATCAACCGCGGAAGAATTGAGCTGGCGCGGATTTTGCAACAGATGGGAGTGCGGCCGGCATGAGGATGAGGATTAGCGGATTTTTGTTTTGGCGGACGAAGGTTACTTCGTTCGCAGGGGGCAAGCCATGACCTGGACTTGCGATTTGATTGAAGCGCGGTTGAGCGATTATCTGGAAGGGCTGTTGCAGGGGTCGGAGCGGGCGGCGTTTGAAGCGCATGCGAACTCGTGCGCGGACTGCGCGCCGCTGGTGGCGAGCGTTCGCGGCCTGGTGGGCGAAATGCACGCGATGGAGGAATTGGAGACGCCGCCGCGATTGGTGTACGCGATTCTGGACAAAACGCTGGGGCCGCGGGAAACGGTGACGGGCTGGCAGGGATTCCTGAACGTGATTCGCGGACTGGCGACGCCGAAGTTTGCCTATGGGGCGGCAAGCGTGATGGCTACGCTGGTTATTTTGCTCGGCGCATCGGGATTCACATTGCGCAAGCCGAGGCTGGCGGATTTGCGGCCGGCGGCGATTTATCAAAATGCGAACCGCCAGGCGCATATGGTGTATGCGCACAGCGTGAAGTATGTGAGTGATTTGCGCGTGGTGTACGAGATTCAGTCTCGCTTGCGGCAGGATGAGAATAGCCTGCAGACGACGCCGCAGGAGATGCTGCCGAAATCTTCACCGGAGAAAAATCCGGGGCAGACCAATGATCAAAGGCCGTCGCAGCCGCGGCAGCAGAACCGGGCAAATGAAATCAGCCGGCAACTGGAATTGCTGGCGGCGGACTTGCCCATGCTGAGCGAGAGGAGCGTTCGATGAACTGTGCGGTGCATGCGGATACGGAGGCATCGGGTTATTGCCGCAATTGCGGCAAAGCGATGTGCGCAGCGTGCAGCCACAGGGTGAGAGACGTTCTTTATTGCGAGGATTGCCTGGCGCAGCATGTGGGCTTGCCGCCGGCGCCCAATGCGGCGGGAGTTGCGCCTGTTGGGGACGCGAATCCTGGCGGGTTTGTGCCGCCTTTAACAGCAACGCAGAAGTCGAGCAATGCTCCGGTGCTGGCGTTTTTGCTGGGCTTCATTCCGGGGCTGGGGGCGATTTACAACGGGGAGTACAACAAAGCGATTATTCACGTGGTGATCTTTGGAGCGATCATCTTTGGAATCGCGAGCGACCTGGGCGAAAGCGTGCAGGGGTTGCTGATTTTTGCGCTGGTGATTTTCCCGTTTTACATGGCGATTGACGCGATGCGGTCGGCGAAGGCGCGGGCGACCGGGCAGCCGCTGGCGGATCCCTTTGAAAACTGGAGTGGTCAGCGGCCGCTCGGACCGATTATCCTGATCGGGATTGGGGCGCTGTTCCTGCTGAATAATCTGGGAATATTTGAATTCCTGCGCATACGGCAGGTTTTTGTGCCGCTGGTGCTGATCGGGATCGGGTTTTTCATGTTGAAAAACCGCGTAAGCGGAAAGAGCTGAACGGAGGCGCGGATGGCTGCCCAGCTGAAGTGTCATTGCCAGAGTTGCACGATTCGAGGCCTGGTGGGACCTGCCGTGGTGATTACCCTGGGGGTTCTCTGGCTGCTGAACGAAGTGCACGGCGGGAGATTTTATTTTGCGAGCACCTGGCCAGTGCTACTGATCGTGATCGGGTTGCTGCACCTAGCCAGTTCGATGGCTTCGCGCGACGGGCATGTTAATCCGCCGCCGCCCTTTGTCGCGCCTCCCCCGCCACCTGCTCCGCCTGCGCCCGGCGCGGACACGCCGCAAACTCCTTATTCCTCCCGGGGACAATAACTGTCCATGGCCACTCGAGCGCGCAGCAGCGGACTCTTCTCCGGGATAGTTCTGATTTCCGCCGGCATACTGGTGCTGCTGCAAAATTACGGACGGCTGGACCTGCACGACTTTTTTGTGCGCTGGTGGCCGCTGATCATTATTTTCTGGGGCGCGGTAAAGCTGTATGAGCGCACTGCGGGAGGGCGGTTTGGGGGAAGCGACGGCGGGCGGGTTACCGGCAACGAAGTTGCTTTAGTGCTGGGTGTGGTAGCGCTGGTGGCCATCGTGGCTTTGACGGGCCGCATCGAGAGTTGCTCTCGCTCGCCCATCGATCCCGGTGAATCATTCAGTTATGACATCGACGTACCAGCAAAGAAAATTCCGGCGAGTGCGCGCGTGCTGGTGCGCAACGGGCATGGCGACATTAGCGTGCGCGGCTCCGACAACGGGGAAATTCGGGTGACCGCGAAGAAAACGGTGAAAAGCTGGAGCGAGACGGAAGCGGCGCGAATCGCCGGCCCGATCAATGTGGCGATCGAGCAGAATGGGGATGGGTACGAAGTGCATCCGAACGGCTTTGATCTCTCGAACTCGCGGATTGCCGTGGATCTGGAAGTGGCCATTCCGAAAAAGTCGGTGCTGTCCATCAAGACGGATCAGGGCGACGTCACCGTGACCGGGATTTCCGCCGATGTGGGAATCACGGATATGAAAGGCGACGTGGATGTGCGCGCAACCGCGGGCGATGTGAACGTGGAGATGCGCAAGGGCGACGCGAAAGTTTCCGGCACCAAAGGCGACGTGAAGGTATCGGGCAAGGGCGGAGAGATCGAGGTGAACGACACTACGGGAAGCCTGACGGTGGAAGGCGAGTTTTACGGGCCGGTGCGCGTGGACAAAGCGGTAAAAGGCGTGCGCATGGTTTCCTCGAAAACCGATTTGACACTTTCGGCGCTGGCAGGGCACATGGAAACCGGCTCGGGAAATATGGACATTGTGGATGCGCCGGGTAATCTGAGTCTGAGGACGCGGGATTCCGAGATCAACTTGGAAAATCCGGGCGGCAAAGTGATCATCGATAACCGCAATGCCTCCGCCGGCGTGAGATTTTCTTCTGCTCCAAAGGAGGACGTGCAGATCACGAACTCTTCCGGCGAAATCGCGCTTACTGTGCCAGGCAGCGCAAGTTTTGAAATTGTGGCCGACTGCCGGAACTGCGAAATAAACTCGGAATTTCCAGGCCTAGGCGAGTCAAAGACCGAATCCGGAGATTCACATCTCGCGGGAAAATACGGCTCCGGTAAAGGTCCGAAAATCACGTTGAAGACCAGCTATGGAAATATAGCGCTGCGGCGAACGTCAGTGGCAATGCCATCGCCACCTATGCCACCTTTGCCACCCATGCCGCCGAAGGTGGTTCCTCCCTCAACAGAGCAGTGAACCTCCGATAGGGCCATTGACTGGCTTTCGCGAATCCGCGATTTCGCTCCCTTGCGGATTTACGCGTTCTCCTAGGGGCGGGGCGCGCTCAGCGCGACATGTGCCGGCGCCTTTTCGGCGGCGCCGACTACGAACATGAGTCTTGGCTGGAGGCCGAAAAAGCGCGCGACGTATGTGTCTGGTATCTGCTGAATGCGGGTGTTAAACAGATTGATCGCGTCGTTGTAAAACTCGCGGCGGTCGGCAATCTGGTTTTCCAATTCACTGATGCGCTTCTGAAGTTCGATAAACGAAGCATTCGCTTGCAGGGCAGGATAATCTTCTGCGACCGCAAAGAGCTTGTTGACTGAAGCGCTCAAACTTCCGCTGGCCTCGGCCTTCTGATCGATGGTTGAGGCGGCAAGATAGCGGGTTCTCGCATCGACGAGGCTTTTCAGCGTCTCCTGTTCATACTGCATGTAGCCTTTGCAGACGTCAACGAGCCGCGGCAGTTCGTCGTGCCGCTGTTTCAGCAAGACATCAATATTGGACCACGATTCGTCGATGTCGTTGCGCCGGGCAACCAGGCCGTTGTAGATTGTGGCCACGTAAAAGATCGAGCCGCCACCCACGAACAAAATCAGAAGATAAAAGAACACGCCGGCAACCGCTCCTTCTGAAACGCTACTGGACAAACTCGAAATAGCTCTTCAGAAACCAGAGACAAATCAGTGTAAGCAACGGCCCGCCCCAAATGGAGGCGGTCGATTGCCACGCGAGCTTTCCGACAATTTCCCGCTGGCTGTGCCAGGAAATCGTGAAGGGCTCGAGGCGCTCGCCCCTGCCGATGGCAGCGGTGGGTCGAAGATCGAAACTGCCAGAGGCGGACTTATCTGAAGATGGCAGCGCTTCCGGGTTTGTTCCCGGAGCCATGCCGGGGAGGGGATTCTCTGCCAACGCCGTAGCGGTGCGATGTAGAACGACCGTCTGCACACTGCCGCCCGGCATGTGGTATATCGCGGTCCCCTGACTCTCCCCCAGACGGCTGAACTGATCCATCAGCGCGGCTGCCCGGCTGTTAGTTCGAGTGGCTGATCGCGAACCAAAGTTGAACGTAATGTTAAAGCCGGAGCCGCCGTCATAATTGAAATCAAGGCCACCACTGGAAGGGCCGCCAAAGTGCGGCGCGAGCGGACCAACGTGAAGTTGTGAGTCGGATAAGGTCTTGCATTTATAGGGTTAAGCCGTTAGCCAGCAAGGCGGCGGAGTTCTGCGAAGAAGGTGGGATAGGAGACGCCGGCGCAGTCGGCGTCGAGGATTTTGGTGTCCCCTTCGGCGGCGAGGCCGGCTACGGCGAAGGCCATTGCTATGCGGTGGTCGCCGTGGGGATCGATTTCGGCGCCGTGGAGTTTGCCGGCGCTTCGGCCTTCGACACGGAGACCGTCGGCGCGCTCTTCGAGCTTGGCGCCCATGCGTTTGAGATTTTCGGCCAGCGCGGCGATGCGGTCGCTTTCCTTTACGCGAAGTTCCCCGGCATCGCGAATCTCGATTCCCTGCTCGGTGTAAGGGCCGAGAGCCGCGAGCATGGGAAGTTCGTCGATTAAGAGAGGCACGAGGTCGCCGGAAATTACGCCGCCTTTGAGCTGCGCACCTTTGACGGCCAGGTCGCCTATGAGTTCGCCTCGCCAGCTCTGCAAATTCTGGACGCTGACCGACGCGCCCATCTGCTGAAAGAAATCCAGGATGGCGGAACGGGTGGGATTCAGGCCGACGTTGGCAATATAGAGATTTGATTCGGGCAAAAGCGAGGCCGCGGCGACAAAAAAGACCGCGGAAGAAAGATCGCCCGGCACGTCGAGCGACTTGGGCTGCAGGACAGGTTTCCCGTTGTTGGCGATGAGGCCGTGGATGGCGATGGTGCGGCCGCGCTTTTCGATGTTCGCGCCGAACTCTTCAAGAGCCAGTTCGGTGTGATCGCGGGTCTTTGCGGGCTCGGTGACCTGGGTAATTCCCACCGTATATAAGCCTGCAAGAAGAACGGCCGACTTTACCTGGGCGCTGGCCATGGGCATTTCGTAGTGGATGGCCCGGAGCTTTCCGCCGCGGATTTCGAGCGGGGCGAAATTGTCGTCCTTGGCTCGGATGTCCGCGCCCATCTGGCGGAGTGGGGCGACGACGCGCTTCATGGGGCGTTTCTGGAGAGAGGCATCGCCGGAAATTCTGGTGGTGAATTCCTGGCCACTGAGGATTCCTGAGAGCAGGCGAATGGTGGTGCCGGAGTTTTCGGCGTCGAGGGAACGCCAACTGGATTTCAGGCCGTGCAGGCCGCGGCCGGTGACCTTGACGGTGGTGCCTTCCACTTTTACTTCGGCGCCGAGGGCTTTCATGCAGCCGAGGGTGCTGTGGCAATCGCGGGCGGCCGCGAAATTGCGGAGTTCGCTGGTGCCATCGGCCAGGGCGGCGAGCATGGCGTAGCGGTGGGAGATGGATTTGTCGCCGGGGAGCTCGAGTGGACCGGAGAGGGCTTTTGCGGGGTGGATGGTTTCGGTTTTCATTGGCGAATCAATTTTAGCATGGGGTGTTTGGACTGCGGTGGCTCTGCCACCGCTTTTGAGATTGCAGCCGCATCCGCTGAAGGATGGTCGGGGAAGAGTTCAATCAACCGTAACAGCGGAAGCTTCGCTTCCCCGCTCAAAAGGGCCTGTACTCGGGGACAGTTTTGTCGGGGAACTCTCTTGGATTTCGGCTGAAAGATAAGGAGGGGAGGCTTCGTATCATTATAGTAGGGCGATGTAGAAGACGAATCGCCCGAGAGATTGTGAGGAGCAGTCATGTCACCGCGTGGTGCGTTTATGCAATTGATTAGGAAGGCCGTGATCGGCTTTGGAGCGCTGTTTCTGGTGGGCGTGGTGCTCGCCGCGATTCCGAATCACCGCCCACCCGTGATGCCTGAGGCTTCCGGGGATCCTGGTGCGATGGCCCAACAGGCGAAGGAGCAAGGGCAGGCGATGGATCACAGCAAGATGCCCGGGATGTCCATGGACGCAGGCGATGAGAAGGCAACCGAGGCTGCCGCCACGCACGACATGGCGCACATGCACCACGGCGACAATCCGCACATACACATGACTTCGCCGCGGCCGCAGACGCCGGCGGACGTGCAGCGGGCCAACGAAATTGTGAAGGGGCTGCGCGCGGGGATTGAAAAATACAAGGACTACCACGTGGCGCTCGACGAGGGGTACAAGATTTTCCTTCCGAACCTGCCGCAGCCGGAATATCACTTCACGAATTACGGGCATGGATTTCTGGAAGCGTTCACATTTGATCCTGCGCGGCCCACTTCCCTGCTCTATAAAAAGACGACGGATGGCTACGAACTGGTGGGCGCCATGTATACGATGCCGAAGCGCGCGAGCGAGGAGCAGTTAAACGAGCGCGTGCCGCTGAGCGTGGCTACCTGGCACCTGCACACGAACCTTTGCATGCCGGCACGTGACGAGCGGAAGACGGCGGATTACACGAAGTTTGGGCTGCACGGATCGATCACCACGCAAGAGGCCTGCGATGCGGCGGGCGGGAAATTCCATCCGGTAATTTTCGGATGGATGGTGCACGTGTATCCTTACGAGGATTCGACGGACAAGATTTTCGCTATGCATCATCGCGATTGAACCTTTGAATGCCGTTCCACCAGATATTGCAGAAAGAGTGTTGGGGACACGCGAACCTATCTCCGAAAACGGACTGAACCGCACGGGTTCAAGTTACGTTGGGCAGTACTAGAAAACGGAGTGTCATTAAGGAAGGCCTGAGTGACGGAGCCGGTGAAGGTTATTGGAGTGCTAAGAGAGGAAGAATTCTGGGGTCTGTTCCGGCCAAGAGCGGTCGAAAGTATCGAATTAGCTTGGACGTTCGCTCGAATAGGGGGCTTAGGGTTAGCTCTAGCGCTACCAATGTGGGGCTGGCTCGCTACAGAGGGAACGCGACCATCGCTCCGATAACAAGTCGCAAAAGTTCAAAGCGGTAGACCTTATCGGGCCTATTGCTCTTTCAATTTCAATTTGTGCTTGTTCTCTTCCAGAAATTCTCTCAGATCCTTGGCCATGTCGAGAAGGCGGACCCACTGCTCGTAATAGAGCGTGACCGGGAAGCGGCCCAGGCCATACACGCTGACGCCGCCCTTTTCGCCGACGCGAAATTCCAAGGCGCCCTTTTTGCGGGCTTCCGTTTTCTTCTCAAGCTCGGCGATGCGCGCCAATAGTTCTTCTTTTGTCGGTTCAGACATACGTCCCTCCAGATTTGGTCTAAGTCATCCTCCCACAATCGGTAAGGGCCGCACAACCGAAGTAGTTTGCAACTCGATCGAGTTCTAGGACGTCTAAGTCATCGGGACTAGGCTGGCTACGCAGGCAGTTGAATTGCGTACCACTGGCCCGCCCGGTATCATGGGCGCTCACGTTGCTCCAAGGTTTGGGGGATCTTTCCTCTTCTTATGGTTCGTCTTGCCAAGCGTTTCACGTTTTTCCTTTTGTTTTTGGTGATGACAGCAGGAGTTTCGCTTGCCGCGGTTCCGCAGGAATCGAACGAGATCCTGCCGCTCTCGCAGGTGCGGGCGGGAATGCAGGGGTATGCCTACACCGTCTTTGCCGGGGACCAGGTGGAGAAGTTTGACCTGGTGGTGGTGGGCGTGATGCCGAATTTCATGGGGCCGAAGCAATCGATCATTCTGGTGGAGTTGAAGGGGCCGAAGGTGGAGCACACCGGCGTGGTGGCGGGCATGAGCGGCAGCCCGGTATATCTGGAAGGAAAACTGGCGGGGGCGCTGTCGCTGAAGCTGGGTATTTTCACGAAGGAAGCGTTGGCGGGCGTGACGCCGATTGAGGACATTTTGCATCCACCGGAGCCGAGCGCAGGGATGGCTCCGGGCGCGGGACAATTTGCGTTGCCGACTACGGCCGCGGCACCGGGCGGACTGCCATATGGCGCGGCGTTGCAGCCGATCGAAACGCCACTGGTGTTTTCGGGATTTCAGCCTTCGGCGCTGCAGCCTTTTCTGACGCAACTGCAGAGTTACGGATTCGTGGCCGCGCAAGGCGGGACTGCAGAGGCGCGGCCGGATGATGGCAAGTTGGCGGCCGGAGACATGGCTGGGATGGTGCTGGTCGAGGGCGACGCTTCGATCAACTCGGCGTGTACGGTGACGGCTGTGCGTGGCGACAAGGTGTATTTGTGCGGGCATCCGTTCCTGAATTTTGGCGATGTTCAGATGCCGATGGCGCGCAGCCGCGTGGTGACCACGCTGTCTTCGGAACTTTCTTCGACAAAAATTGTGAACATGGGGGGTTCGATTGGAACGATTACCGGCGACCATTTGACGGCCGTGACCGGCAAGCTCGGCCCGCCCCCGGCGATGATTCCGCTGGACCTGACGTTTAGGATGGGCAGCGCGGAGAAGAAGCTGCACTTTGAAGTTGTAAATCACCCCAAGTTGACCCCGCTGCTGGTGGCGCTGACGACGTTTAACGGCGTGAGCCAGAATTATTTGTATGGCGAGGGCACCACGCTGCATTTGACCGGGGAAATCCGCTTGAAGGGCCACGTGCCGGTGCAGATCGAAAATACTGTTGCGCCGACGGACACCATGGCGCCGGACAGTTTGCCGATTGCGCTGGTGGTGCAGAACGTCTTTGGACGGCTGTTCACGAACAATTTTGAAATCCCGGCGGTGGAGCACATCACGCTGCGGGTGGAGAGTTTGCCCGGGCGGCAGTCGTACACGGTGGACAGTGCGTGGCTGGAAAAAGGAGAGGCGGCGCCCGGAGAGACGCTGAAGGTGCGGGTGCTGCTGCGGCCATATCGCGGGGCGGCGCGGATTGAGGAGACCACAGTGCGCGTGCCGGATCAGATGGCGCGCGGAACAACCTTGCGCGTGCTGGTGAGCGATGCGGACTGGATGAATCGCGCGTCGCGGGGATTTGTGTTTGCGAGCATGGCAGGGGGTGGCGGGCCGGACGGGCTGGATCAGTTGATCGCGCTGATGAATCGCGAGCGGCACAATGACCGGCTGTACGTGGGGTTGTTTGTGCCGGCGCCGACGCTGGTGTGGGACGACAAGGAATTGCCCAACGTGCCGCTTTCGCAGATTAATGTGGTCGACGGGCGGCCGGGACCGGGCAGCGTACAGGTGCTGCGCGAATCATTGGCCAGTGAATCATCAATCATGTTGGGCGGCCCGGTGTCCGGGCTGATCTCATTGAATTTGCAAATCCGGTGAAAATTCCTATGTCAAAACGCTTTTATCGCGTCATAGTACCGTGCCTAGTGTTGGGCATCGTGGCCACTTCCCTGCTGGCCGAGCACACGCGCCGTTGGCGGCAATCCACGTATGAAGAGTTCCAGAAGGGCAAGGCGCAGGGCGTGGCGGTACGCAGCGACGGGCACCTGGAACTGGCGCCAAAATTTTCGCTGCTGGCGGATGCGGATGCGTCTTATCTGTGGTCGTTGAAGACGGACGCAATTGGCGTCTTGTATGCGGGCGGCGGGTCGCCTGCGAAGGTGTTCCGGTTCGAGGGCGGCGGGAAACCGAAGACGGTGTTTGAATCAACGGATTTGCTGGTGCAATCGATCGCGTTCGATGGCAAAGGCGCTTTGTATGTTGCGACCTCGCCGGACGGGAAGGTTTACAAAGTTTCAGCGTCGGGCGAGAAGAGCGTGTTTTTCGATCCGAAGGCGAAATACATCTGGGACCTGGCGTTTGGGAACGACGGCACATTGTACGTGGCGACAGGCGACAAGGGGCGGATCTACAGTGTTGCGCCGGATGGAAAGGGCGAGTTGTTTTACGCCAGCGACGAAGCGCATATCAAGGTGCTGGGCTTCGACGGTAAAGGCAACTTGCTGGCGGGGACGGAACCGAACGGGCGGATTTTGCGCATTACGCGCAGCGCGGAGCGTGCCGCGAAGCGGAAATCGCCGGAGGAAAGTGTCGCGGACGGCTTTGTGATTTATGAAACGTCGAAGCGCGAAGTGACTTCGATTGCGGTTACGGCGGATGGCTCGTTGTATGTGGCGGCGATTGGGGAAAAGAACCGGCCGGGCGTGCCGGCGCCGTCGGCGGTGATTACGACTTCGCAGGGCACCACAACGATTACGAACGTGACTCCCGGTGTGGTGCAGGGCGGGGTGCCGTTCCTGGCGTTTCCCCAGGCAATTTCTAGCAGCATCTACCGGATTGCCGGTGATGGCGCGCCAGAGGAGATCTGGAGTTCACGCGATGAGATTGTGTATGCGCTGGGACTGAATTCGGATGGGCGTTTGCTTGCGGGCACGGGGAATAGCGGCGCACTGCTGGTGATTGACGGGCGCGGCGTTTATGCGCAGCTAGCGAAATCGGGATCGTCGCAGATTACGGGGATTTCGCGGACCAGCAACGGAAAGGTGTTCCTGTGCACGGCTAATCCCGGGAAAGTGTTTTCGCTTGGGCCGGAGTACGAGGCGGAGGGCACGTTTGAGTCGCAGTCGTTTGACGCCAAGCTTTTTTCGCAGTGGGGACACATGGAGTGGTGGGGCCCGCCGGCGATGAGCGCCGCGGCGAAGAACGGGAAAGAGAGCAGGGAGCCACGGCTGGAATTCTTCGTGCGCAGCGGGAACACCGAGGATCCGGGGAAAGAGTGGTCGCGGTGGTTCGGGCCGTACAGCGCTCCAGGTGCGCAGATTGAAGCGCCGGCGGCGCGTTTCCTGCAGTGGAGAGCGGTGATTCACGATGGCCGGCCGGGCGATGGGATTGACTGGGTGAGCGTGGCGTATTTGCCGAAAAATGTGGCTCCGGTGATTGACGGGATTGCGCTGCAGGAGCCGGGCACGCGGGCGCAGACGTTGCTGGTGGTCACCGGGCAGACGGCGAATGTGAATTTGAAGCAGCCGGCGGCGGCAAACCCCGCGGGCACCGTGATAACCACGACGAGCACCAAGTTTGAGCAGCCGCCGCAGGGTCTTTATCAAAAAGGCTACGAGACCGTTTTATGGGCGGCGCACGACGACAATGAAGATGAGCTGCGTTATGCGGTGTATTTTCGCGGAGAGAATCAGCGCGATTGGCTGCTGCTCAAAGACAATCTGGACCAGAAATTTTATTCCTGGGATGCGACGGCGATGCCGGACGGGGCGTACTACCTGAAGATTGTGGCGAGTGATTCTGCTTCGAATCCACCGAATGTGGCGCTGAAGGCAGAGCGGGAGAGCGAGCGGTTTGAGATTGATAACACGCCGCCGGTGATTCAGAAACTGGAAGGTAACGCGGCGGGGATGAATGCGGACCGCCCGATGGGTGTTGCGTATGATTTCCAGTTTACCGCGACGGATCTGACGAGCGGGATTGAGAAGGCGCAGTATAGCGTGGATGGCGGGGAGTGGATTTTGCTGGCGCCGGCCGAAGGAATCAGCGACAGCAAGACCGAGAGTTACCGGTTTACCGTGCACGGGTTGGCGCCGGGCGAACATACGATTGCCGTTCGGGCGTACGACCGGTTTGACAATGTGGGCGCGGGAAAAACGACGATTAACATTGCTGGCGGAAAAAACTAGATTTTCACAAGTATTTTCCAAAATGTAGCCCGCCCCGGAAGGCGGCCGATACAAACTCGTCAGGGCTTCTTTGGCGTGGGGGGCTTGACTAGTTCGGGGCCGGGGGCTTTTGGCTTGTCGGGCTCGATATAGGCTTCGATTTCTGCGCCGAAGCCCATGCGGCCGTCGCTGTAGGAATCGGCCTTTGCGTGCACAACTCTCGCCTTGCAGTGAGTTTCGTCGGGCTTGCCGCCGGTTACTTCCGGGGGCATTTTGATGGTGGCCTCGATGGGCATGCCCACCTGGAGCGGGGCCGATGTAACGAAGAAAAAGCCGCCGCGGGAAACGTTTAGAGCTTCGGTGAAGTGTTCGCTTTTGTCGCCGGCAAGATTAATGGTGCGGAAGCGCAGGGGAATGCGCAAGCGGTAGCGCTCGAGATGTCGGCGTTCAGAAGGAGCCATGTCGCTTTTCGCACGCTACGGGGAAGGGCGCACACCTACGAAAGCATCTAAACCTTAAGAGTATCATCCGTGGCGGGGTGGTCAAGGGGTTCCGGTGCGGCTTTGCGGGTTGGGTCAGCGTGGGTCCTCTAATTCATTGGGCCAATTGGGGTTCGGAGGGTGGGCTAGTGCTCAAAAGCGGGCCGGCCGGGTCGGCCCGCACTCTGAAGGGGCTGCCTTCTTCTGTCGCGGATTGTTCCGACGGGGAGGAATTCGACTACACTGAGGGTATGGCGAGCACCAACCCCAGCCCGGACCGTTCGGGGACCCCCATCGAGTGGAAAACGATCGAGGAGGCGCACGAACGGATTCGTCCGCGGATTCACCGGACGCCGGTGATGACCAGCGAATCGCTGAATGCGCTGAGCGGCGCGGAACTCTTTTTCAAGTGTGAAAACCTGCAGAAGACCGGGTCGTTCAAAATCCGCGGCGCAACCAACGCGATTTTTTCCTTAACCGATGAAGAGGCTGCGCGAGGCGTGGTGACGCATTCAAGCGGGAATCACGCGGCGGCGGTGGCGCGAGCAGCGGCGGGGCGGGGGATTCCGGCGTGGATTGTGATGCCCAAAAATGCGCCAGCGGTGAAATGCCGCGCGGTGGAATCCTATGGCGGGAAAATTACCTTTTGCGAGCCGAAGGTTTCCGCGCGGTCGGAAACGGCAAAGCGCATCCAGACGGAAACCGGCGCGGCGATGATTCATCCCTATGACGATGACAGAATTATTGCCGGACAAGCGACGGCGGCGAAGGAATTGCTTGAAGTCATTTCCGATCTCGAGGCCGTGCTGGCGCCGGTGAGCGGCGGCGGATTGCTCAGTGGGACGTGCCTGGGCGCTCACGGCCTGAATCCGGAAGTTCGCGTCTACGGGTGCGAGCCGGAACTCGCCGACGATGCTTACCGTTCGCTGAAGAGCGGAAAACTGCAATCAATGGAGTCGAGCGATACGATCGCCGATGGATTGCGGGCTTCGCTGGCAGCGCGAACGTTTGCCATTCTGCAGAAGCAGTTGTCGGGCATTTTGCTGGTGAGCGAAAAAGAGATTGTGGAGACGATGCAACTGGTCGGGCAACGGATGAAGCTGGTGATTGAGCCGTCGAGCGCGGTGGCGCTGGCGCCGCTTTTGCGGGCGGGTGGAGTGCCGGGGTTGAATCAAAGAGTGCGCAAAGGGAAACCGCCGGCGAGGATTGGGATTATCATTTCGGGTGGGAATGTGTAGCGGCGCGCTGGTTCCGGCCTGGAAATATTCACACATAACTTCCTGGATCAATCTTGACTTGCGGTCCTTTGGCGACCCTTGTCGGGTCGCCTCAGAAGGGCACGCCGTTAACAACTTATCGATTAGTGCTTTGGTGTTTTCACCGGGTCGGGTGGACGCGGCGGAAGCGTCTTTGGATTCGCCTGAAGAGCTTTGAGGATTTCGGCGATGCCGCGCTCGAGTTGCGGGTCGTGGCCGTCAATCACGGAGGCCGCGTCGTTTTCGACGACGATGTCAGGATCTACGCCATGGCCTTCGATGACGTACCGGCCGGCCACAGAACCCGTGGCTGCTTCTGGTACGAACACGATGCCACCATCAAGCAGCGGGCCGCGTCCACTGATGCCCACAACTCCACCCCAGGTGCGCTTCCCGATCAGAGGTCCGAGGCCCGACTGGCGGAACATGTAAGGGAAGATGTCGCCGTCGGACGCGGAAGTTTCGTTGATCAGGCAAACCTTCGGGCCATAAAAGACCGCGTCAGGATAGGTCTCGGTCTGCTTGTCCAGGCGATCGTACTCGACGCCCAGAAGTTCGCGGCGCAAGCGCTCGATCAGCATTTGTGAGATGTTGCCGCCGCCATTGCCGCGGACGTCCACGATCAGAGCCTGCTTGCGGATTTGCGGGTAATAAGTCTTGATGAATTCGCGAATGCCGTCTTCGCCCATGTCCGGGATGTGGATGTAGCCGACTTTGCCGTCGGTGGCTTTGTCCACAACTTCGCGGTTGTGGTTGACCCATTCGAGATAGATCAGGTTAGTTTCGCTGGTGATCGGCCGGTAGGTGATCTTGCGCGAGCCTTCGAGAGTGGGTTTGGAGTTGACGGTCCACTGAACGGGGCGATTGGCTTTGTTGCGCAGGAATTGATACGGATTGTCTTTGGGTGTCAGATCCTGGCCATCAATCGCCAGGATGTAGTCGCCCTCTTTCACGTCCACGCCGACTTCTGTAAGGGGCGAGCGATAGATCTCTTCCTGATTCTGGCCGTGGAAGATTTTGCCGATGCGGTAACGGCCAGCAGCGGCGTCGAGTTCGATGCGCGCGCCGGGCAGAGCAACCTGGGGCCGCTTGGGCATTTCAATATCGCCGCCGGCAATGTAAGCGTGGGAGACGCTGAGTTCGGCGACGAGTTCGCCGAGGACGTAATTCAAATCGGAGCGATGGGCAACGAAATCCACCAGCGGCCGGTATTGCGCCAGCAGAGCGTTCCAGTCGTAGCCGTGCATATTTTCGACGTAGAAGAAATCGCGGTAACGGCGGCCGACTTCATTGTACATTTCGACCCACTCCTCGTGGGGCACCCGATCGACCATCAGGTTGGCGGTCGAAATGGTTTTCGGACTGGCCTTCCCTTCCGGCTTGGCGTCGAAGAGCTTGAATCCGGATTCGTCGCGGACGATGACCTTGCTGCCGTCATGCGAAACGTCAAAACCTTCAATCTTTTCGGCCAGCGTGGTTTCCTTGCGGTCTTTGAGCGAAAACAGGACCAGGCTGGTATCCGGGTAAGAGTCGCGGCCGTAGAACGGAGCGCCTTCGCGGGAATAAACGAGATAGTCTTTCGTCGCCACCATGCGGAAGGAATTGTCGGCGTCCACGGGAACGCGGGTGACGCGGTCGGAGAGACCGTCGAAGTCAATCTTGATGTATTCCTTCTTTTTCTCGGGCTTTTTCTCGTCCTTCTTTTCCTCTTTCTTGGCTTCTTTCTTTTCGTCCTTCTTGTCTTTATCGGCGTCCTTGCCCTTGTCTGTAGCTTCGCCTTCCTTGGCCACGGTTACTTCATCGCTTTCTGGAGGGAACGGATTCTTGGTGTCCTTGCGCAAAGCCAGGGCGTAGAGAGAGTTTCCGCGGTTGGTCGCGTAATTGAACTCGATGAAGCTGAGTTGCGGATAAAAGGTGCGGGTACTGAGGAAGTAGAGGTAGTTCCCCTCGGTATCCCAGGTGGGAGCTCCCACATTGAAGAAATCGTCGGTGACGCGGTGGCTTTGTCCGTCGGCGGCGCTCCAGATGTAGAGGGAGCTGAAATTATTGGGATTGTCGAGGCAGTAGGCGAGATGGCTGCCGTCGGCGGCCCAGGCGTAATCGTGAACGCGGTCGCGGGGATTTTCGGCGACGGTGATGACTTTTTTGTCGTCGAGCGTCAGGACGTAAAGTTTGTTCTTTGCATCGCTGAAGACGATGCGCTTGCCATCGGGTGCCCAGAGGGGCTGATAGAGCATGGCGTGAAAACCGTGGGTGAGTTCTTCCGGCTTGCCGGAGCCGTCCTGGCTGATGGTGTAAAGTTCGTCCTCGCCGTCGAGATCGGAAATAAACAGGATTTTCGCGCCGTCGGGCGACCATTGCGCCGCCTTTTCGTGGGCGTTCGAGGAGTTGGTCAGATTGCGCGTCGGGCCTTTTTCTATAGGGGCGGTGAAGACGTCGCCGCGCGCGACAAACAAGGCGCGCTCGCCCTTGGGGCTCAGGCTGAAGGATTCGATGTTGGCGGCGGCGGAAACGCGCGAGGGGCGCATGGCGAGCGCGTCGGTCGGAACGGTGATGGAGATTTGTTTCGATTGGCCGCTGGCGATGTCGTAAATATTCAGCTCGCCGCCGGATTCATAGACGATCTGGTTCTTGTGATCGGTGCTGGGCCAGCGAACGTCCCACTTGGTGCTGTGGGTAAGCTCTTCGGTCTTTTTCGTCTTAACGTCGTAGGCGTATAGGTTGAGTGTGTCGTCTTTGTCGGAGGAGTAGAAAATTTTCCCGCCGATCCACATGGGATCGCGATGCGCACGCGGGTCGTCGGTGATTTTCTCCGCGGCGTGCGATTTCAAATCAAAAATGTAGAGTTGCTGGGCCCAGCCGCCGGAATAGCGCTTCCAGGTGCGGAAATCGCGGAACAGCGGCGAGTAGACGACTTCCGAGCCATCGGGGGAGAAATCGCCGGCGCCGGACTTGGGCATGGGCAGAGCCTGCGGGAGGCCGCCATCGGGCGAGACGGTGTAAAGGCGGTTGTCGCCGAGATCGAAGTGTTCGCGGAGCGAGCGAAATACGATGGATTTGCCGTCGGGCGTCCAGCCGTAGACCTGATTGTCGTAGCCCCATCGCGGAGTGAGCGGGCCGCGCGCGGGATAGAAGGTCAATTGCCTGGGAACGCCGCCGGTCACGGGGATGACGTAGACCTGCTCATCGCCATCGTATTGCCCCGTGAAGGCGATCCATTTGCCATCGGGAGAGAACTTGGCGAAGACTTCGATGCCGGGATGCGCGGTGAGGCGCGTGGCGAGGCCCCCGGAAGTGGAGGCGAGCCAGAGATCGCCGGCGTAGGTGAAAACAATTTTGTCGCCGTGGACATCGGGAAAGCGGAGAAGTTTGGTCTGAGCGTTGGAGTTTGCGGCAGATGCAAGAGCGAACGACAGGCACAACAAGGCAAGAAGCTTGCGAGGAGACATGGATGCCCTTTCCGATGCACGATGGTTCAGGCGAGAGCGGAATCAAAGGAAGGTATTCGGCAGGCCCGCGTGACCCCAAGAGAGTGCAAGGAATTGTACACCGAGTCGCGCGCTGTGAGTGGGAATCGAGTGCGAGAAAAGACGCCCGCGGAAAACGAAAATAACGCTGAAAAGTGGAGCGGGCAGAAATATCTGGGGGATGCGACGGATATCGCGATTCCCGCGCCACTCGCGGAGATTTCGGGCGGGGTGGTGTTTTGCTGGATGATTTCAGGAAGCGGCCGCGATGGGGGTACAACCGAATCCTGCGGCGAGCGGGCGGCCCAACGTCTACTACCTGGAGCCAGGAGATTTTTGGGCGATTTACAGCACCAAGGGACTCTTGAGCGGCGTGACTGTGCCCCCGCGGGAGGTTTCACCGGCACGGTTATGCTGAGCTGCCCCGCGGCGTTCTTTGCACTGGCGGGTACACGTGTTCGTTCAGTCCGGGACAGGTGATCATCACGGATAGCAACGCGCAACCGGCAAGCCTGATCCTGATGCCCTAGGCGGGCTCCGCGGCGGCCGAAAAACCCGGAATTCCGGGCGCAACTTTTTGCGCGGTTGCGGGGTTATGGTGGGTTGCTTGGGGCTTGGGAGTGTTCGCCTATGGAGAACGGGCGTCACCCGGCGCGACGCTGCGCTCGCTAAGATCGTGGGCCCCGCTATGCCCAAAGGTATTGGCGCCGGGCGCGGCGGCACTGGTCGCCAGCGTGGCGATGGGGGGCGAAGGAGGCGGTGGCGGGAACCGAAGCGGACCGCTGGCTACGACGACGATTGCCCTTCAGCAATCGGGAAACCAGTGGAGCCTGACGGTAACCGCGCGCTCCTCCGGGCGGAACCCTTCGGCAACGGTGAGCCCGCTGGTGGGCGGAAGTGATAACCTGACGAGTGCAGTGTCCGCGGGGTTGGCGAATTTCATTATTTCGCCCAGCCCGATGGTCGGAATTCACATCTGCGATGACTGGTACGCAGCCGATGCGCAGAATGAGTCGTCCGAATCTGGCGCGCAAATGGAGACTTTCACGTGAAATGCGGCGGTGGTGGTGGCCGGCGCGAACGGGCCAGGTACGGAGCTGGTGCCGGTGCATGTAAGTGTGAATTAATGCAAATTTGTTGCACCAAAAAGGCTTGGAATGTCGTCCAATGTGAACAGTACTGGCAAACCTAAGCCTCTTTATTGCATCTGAAGGAAGGCAAGGACCGTGTTCCTCGCGTGGGGGCCTGGAGCCCACGATTCCTGCCAAGTGGCAATGGTTGATCCGGAAGTATCCAAACTCAGGAGCCGATGCGAACCATGAAAATCAGAACGACCGCGATGGGTGTAATTCTTGGAACTCTTTCCCTCGCTCTAATCGCAACCCCAGCCGTTCAAGCACAGACCCACCCTGTGCCCTCGAGGGTTACCGCGGAAGTGGACGATACGCGCACCGTCCAGTTGAAAGGCAATGTGCACCCCCTGGCGCGCCCCGAATTCGATCGCGGAGCGGTTGCCGATTCGCAGCCGATGACGCGGATGCTGCTGACGCTAGAACGCAGCGCGGAGCAGGAAACGGCGCTGCAGCAATTGATGGATGCGCAGCAGACCAAGGGATCGGCAGGCTATCACGCGTGGCTGACACCGGACCAGTTCGGCAAGCAGTTCGGGCCGTCGGACGCGGACGTGCAGGCGGTGACCGACTGGCTGACGCGGCAGGGATTCCAGGTGGCCAAGGTGGCCGCGGGCCGCAACGCGATCGAGTTCAGCGGCAACGTGGCGCAAGTTCGCAGGGCGTTTCACACGGAGATTCACAAGTTCTCGGTGAACGGCGAGGAACGCATCGCCAACGTGAGCGAACCGGCCATCCCGGCGGCGCTGGCGCCAGTGGTGAAAGGTGTGGCCGCGCTGAACACCTTCCCGAGGAAAGCGCACCTGCATAACAAGGGAGTTTATCGCTGGCAGCGGGATACCGGGCAGATTAAGCCGCTCTTTACTTTCGGCAACCCAGCTAACTTTGCCATGGCGCCGGGTGACTTTGCCAAAATCTACAGCATTCCGCCGGGAGCAGATGGCACCGGCGTGACCATCGCGGTTATCGGCCAGTCCAACATCAATGCGCAAGACGTGATCGACTTCCGAAACCTCTTCGGGCTGCCGCAAAACTTCACGCAGGCAAACAACGTCATCGTGAACGGCCCGGACCCGGGCTTACAACTTTTCACCGGGGACGAGGGCGAATCGGATTTGGACGTGGAATGGGCCGGAGCGGTCGCGCCAAACGCCAAGATACTGCTGGTGACTTCGTCCACGACGCTGTCCAATCCCACTCAGATAAGCGCGGGAATTGATCTTTCGGCGCTGTACGCCGTAGACAACAATCTCGCCTCGGTAATTAGCGAAAGCTACGGAGAATGTGAGCCCTTGCTCGGAGCCGCCCAAAATCAGTTCTACAACGCATTATGGGAACAGGCAGCCGCCCAAGGAATCACTGTGGTCGTTTCCACGGGAGACAGCGGTTCTGCGGCATGCGACCCCGACCCGAGCGGGCTCAGTCCCAATGCGGCGATCGATGGATTAGCCGTGAGCGGCATTGCTTCAACGCCCTTCAACGTAGCGGTCGGTGGCACCGACTTTGACGCCTCCGCGCAGCCGGTAACGCCTCCGAACCAGTACTGGAGCGCGACGAACGGCCCCACGTTTGCGTCCGCGCTTATGTACATCCCGGAAACCACCTGGGATGATTCCCTGTGCGCCTTGAATTATCCTGCGGCGTGCAACTCAGTGGATCCGCAGGGATTTGATCTTGCAGGGGCCGGCGGAGGCCCCAGTAATTGCGCCAGTTTCTCGGGCGGCAATTGCAGCAAGGGCTATCCAATTCCGCCGTACCAGGTCGGGGTAAATAAGCTATTCACAACGGTCAGAACCCTTCCGGACGTCTCCCTGTTTGCGAGCAACGGGCAAAATGGAGTGGCGGTGATCGTCTGTCAGGCAGATGACCCGAACAACCAAAACGGCGCCTCCTGCAGCCTGAACACGCCATTCACCGATTTTACCCTCGTCGGGGGGACCTCCGCGGCGACGCCGCCATTCGGCGGCATTGTTGCGCTCGTGAATCAGGCAGCGGGTGGACGCCAGGGCAACATCAATTATGGCCTCTACTTCCTGGCCTCAAATGATACGAACTATACCAGCGGCAAATGCAATTCTTCACTCGGTTCCACGCCCGCCCCCGGTTGCGTTTTCAACGACGTCACCAAGGGGAACATCGGAGTTGCTTGCCTGCAAGGAAGCAAGAGTCTGGTAGATGGGAAAACAACATGGTGCGCGGGAAGCAATCCCACGAACGGCGTTACGGTGTCCAATGGCAGCGTGGCATTCGGCGCGGGCCCGGAATACGACGTAGCGACAGGGTTGGGCTCCGTTAACGTCACCAACCTGCTGACCAAGTGGAGCACCTTCCTCCGTACGGGAACCACGACCGCCATCTCCGGTGCAACCGGCGGAACCACCTCGGGCTCAAACTTCAGCGCAACGGTAACTGTGACGCCCGCGGGCGCAACGGGGGACGTTTCTCTGACGGCCCTGGCCAGCGGCGGAGCGACAATTCTCGGCTCCTTTGGACCGTTCACCCTTTCAAACGGATCCGTTACGGCGAGCACCACGTTGCTGCCGCCAGGTACGGCATCCGTTACCGCGCACTACGGAGGCGACTCCACTCACGCGGGCAGCACTTCCACTCCATTAGCACTTGCAGCGGCAGTGGGTGGGGCGGGGCTCTCGAGCACGACAGTGCTAGGATGGTCGTCCCAAAATCCGGATGGATCGTGGAACCCACCAGTGACTGGGAATCAGAATTTCCCGTACGGGACGCCAATCGGATATATCTTAAGCATCGCGGTGACGGCCGCGAACGGCCATAGCTGCAGCTTTGCGGCCCCCAAAACGACACCCACAACAGCAGCTCCCTGCCCGACTGGGACAATCACGCTAACTTCCTGCAGCCCCGTGGTGTCCCCCTGTACGAACGGAAACCCGCAAAAGGATTTTCCGAACGGGCCGGTAAACTTCGCCACTAACGTAGCAAAACTGAACAACAACGGCGTCGCCGAGGATGTACCCATCAATCTAAACGCGGGGTCCTATGGCATCGTTGCGGCGTATTCGGGCGACGGAAATTTCAGCAGTAGCACGAGCAACACGCTTTCCGTAACTCTGACCCAAGCCACCACTTCAACGGCGGTGGTTAGCAGCCTCGGGACAATTCCAACGCCTCCCGCTACGGTTGTCTTGACGGCGGCGGTGGGAAGTACCAGCAATGGAGATGCGCCGTGCGGAACCGCGGATGGCGGAACTGTGGCGTTCACGGTAGGCGGCACGCCTGTTACAGGGACCGTGAGTTACACGGCTATTCCGCCGACAGGCACCACGGGCGCAGCTTGCACCGCCAGTGTCAGCACGAGCGTATCCTCGTTGTTTCCACCAGGAGTTCGTAATCCACGCCCAACCGTGCCTCTGCTTCCGGTCCTGTTTGCTTTGCTGAGCATCGTGTTATTCGCACTCGGCTGGCGCTGGATGCCGGAAAAGCGGCGCCGTACCTACGCCTACGCGGGGGTCGTTGCATTCGCGCTGCTCGCAGTGGGCATCGCAGGTTGCGGCGGAGGAGGCGGCGGCAGCACTGGGAGAACCGTCACCATTAACGCCACCTACGCGGGCAACGTTAACTACAAGACGTCTTCCGGTAGCACGACGATTCTGGTCCAGTAAGAACAAAATCAGAACCACCAAGAGAAGCGCTCCGCACTCGCGGGGCGCTTTTTTCTTTCTTGTAGAGACGCTCATAAGCTTACGTATAAGCGCGTAAACGTCACCCCATAGACACGGCCTGACCGGGATGCTATTATCCGCGCGCTTCGGGAATACGCTGGCCAGGTCCCGCCGACGAGTCCCCGAGGGTTCATTCAATTACCGGTAAATTAATTCCCTGCGAGTGGATATGAACCTTCAACGGGTGATCTTTCGCAGCTTGCTCGTGTCCGGCGTATTCCTTTGTCAATTCCATGTTCGAACGGCGATGGGACAGGTGCACCCGCGCGTGGTGGAGGCCGTGGACGACGCGCGGCGAATCACCTTGAGCGGAAACGTGCATCCGCTGGCGCGCGCCGAATTTGACCGCGGCGCGGTGGCGGAATCCCAGCCGATCGGCCGCATCCTGCTGCTCTTGAAGCGCAGCGATGAGCAGGAAGCCGCGCTCGAGGACGCGCTGGCGAAACAGCAGGACAAAAGCTCTCCCACTTTTCACCAGTGGCTGACTCCCGAGCAGTTCGGCGCGCAATATGGCCCGGCCGACGCGGATATCCAGGCGGTGACGGACTGGCTGGCGCGACAGGGATTCACCGTCGCAAAAATCTACAGCGGAAAAACGGTGATTGAATTTTCCGGCACCGCGGGGCAGGTCGAGCGGGCGTTCGGCACGGCAATCCACAATTATCAGGTGAACGGGAAGCTCTATTCCGCAAACACGAGCGACCCGCAAATACCCATAGCGCTGGCGCCGGTGGTGACGGGCGTGGTGTCGCTGCACAATTTTCCGCGGCAGTTCTATGCACGGCGATTCGGAACTTTGCGCAAGGCCGCGGGCAAGAGCGTGCTGGAGCCCCTGGTGACTCTGCCGAATCCCTTTGGCCAGGGGCCCTTTTATGGGGTGGGGCCGGGAGACTTCGCGAAAGTCTACGGCGTGCCGGTCACCTGCGGGACTCCGGCAACGGCTTGCAACGGCAGTAAACAGACGATTGCGATCGTCGGCGAGACGAATCTGCTGGTTACCGACGTTCAACAATTCCGCAGCGTCTTTGGCTTGCCGGCTACGTTTGATGCGAACAGCATTGTCTACAACGGTGAAGATCCTGGCATAACCTCATCGGACGAGGAAGCAGAGGCGGATCTGGACACGCAATGGTCGGGTGGAGTCGCGCCCGGAGCGACGATCAAGTACGTGCTGTCGGCCTCGACCTCCGCTTCGCAGGGAGTGGATTTATCGGCGCTGTACATCGTGGAGCACAATCTGGCCGCGGTGATGAGCGAGAGCTATGGGGCCTGCGAATCGATCCTGGGAAGCGCGGAGAACGCGTTTTACAACAGCCTGTGGCAACAGGCTTCGGCGCAAGGAATCACGGTGGCGGTTTCGACAGGAGACAGCGGATCGGCCGGATGCGACGATCCGCATCAGGAAGGCTTGGCCACGCACTCACCAGCGGTCAGCGGACTGGCTTCCACACCGTACAACGTGGCCGTGGGCGGAACGGATTTTGACGAATACGGAACCTGGTCCAAATACTGGAACACCACGAATGACCCGGCGACGGGAGTTTCGGTGCTCGGCTACATCCCGGAAATACCGTGGAACCAGAGTTGCGCGCAACTGGGGGCGGTCGGCTGCAACATCAATACGACGCCAGTCCAATTGCAAAACATCGTTGCGGGGGGCGGCGGACCGAGCCAACGCTCCAAGCCTAGCTGGCAGGTGGGAATCGCCGGGATGCCCAACGACGGGAAACGCGATTTACCGGATGTTTCGCTGCTGGCGAGTCCGGGATTCAATGGCAGCGGGTATCTCTACTGCCAGGGTGATGTTTCCAGCCCGTGCTTGGATTCCTCGGGTTTCAATGGATACATCACCTTTGGAGTTATCGGTGGCACGTCGGCGTCCGCGCCCGCCTTTGCGGGGATCATGGCGCTGATCAATCAAAGCCAGGCGACGGCGCAGAATCCGGCGCCGCGGCAGGGAAACGCGAACTATGTGCTGTATGCGCTGGCGAATAAGCCCAATACGAGTTGCCCTTCGATCGGGCAAGTACCCGCAGGATGTGTGTTCAACGACATTACGAAAGGCAGCAGCGCCCTGCCGACCGGCGGCACGGGCAAGGGGACGATCAGCGTGCCTTGCCGCGGCGGAGTCCTGGGCTGCAGCGCAACTTTGTCCGCGGAGATTGGCGTACTCGACGACCCGAACAATCCGGGCACTCTGGCCTGGAATGCGGGCACGGGTTACGACATGGCGACGGGCTTGGGGTCGCTGAACGTTGGCAACCTGGCTACGAATTGGGCTTCGACGTCCACGGTGCCGACCTCGACCGCGCTGACGCTCTCTCCGCTGACGGGAATTACGCATGGGTCGGAAAATGTTACGGCGACCATTAGCGTAACGGCGAAGAGCGGAACGGCGACAGGAACGGTATCGCTGCTTGCGCAGACGGCAACGGGAGGGACGGTCAGCGTTGGCGAGCTCACCCTGGGGACAAACGGAAGCGTGAGCGGCACGACGACAAACTTGCCGGGCGGGAACAACTATGCGGTCTACGCACATTACTCTGGAGACGGAACGAACGCGCCGAGCGATTCGACGTCCACGATGGTGAGTGTGACGCCTGAGAGCAGCAAGACTTTCCTAGTGATCCCCACGTTTGACCCGGCCACCGGCAACCTGCTGAATGGAAATGCTACGTCCGTGACCTATGGAAATCTCTACATCATCCGCGTATACGTCTCCAGCAATGCGGCGACGGCGAGCACGACAGGCGCGCCAATGGGAGCATGCTCGCAATCCAGCAAAGTGACTTGTCCAAGCGGAACGATTGCGCTGACCGCGAACGGAAACGCGGTGGACGGCGGCACGTTCAGCCTGAATAACATCGGTTACACGCGCGATCTTTCGCCGACTTTTGGCGGCGGCACGTACAACCTGGCGGCGGCCTACAGTGGCGATACGAGCTATCAAGCCAGCAATACTTCCGAAACGTTCACCGTGAGTCCTTCGCCCACTACTCTGAGCGCACCAAATTTCAGTCCAGGCGTGCTGGTTGGCAATCAGATGGGGATCGCCACCACTATTTCGACCCAGGCCTACACAGGAGTTGCCCCAACCGGTACGGTCACGTTTTACGACAGTGGCACAGCGTTGGTGGGACCAGTAACCCTCTACCCCTATGCTCCTAACAGTTCGTCGACCGCATATACCATTGCAGAGATTTTGACGACCTTTGCAATGCCGGGTACACACGTGATCACGGCGAAATACAGTGGGGATGCGAATTATGCGCCGGTTACGACCAGCGCAAGCACCACGGTGGATGCTGTCTATCCAACAGCAATTTCTTTAAACCCGTCCGCAACCAATGTCACTTACGGCCAGAGTGTCACGTTTACTGCGACCGTCACCAGCCAGGGCAAGAATCCTGCGATGACCGGACTAGTACAATTCGCCGGTGCCCAGACATTTACGAACATAACAACGACACCGGGAACAGACGGCAGCGGAAACCAAATGCTCACCGTAACGGCAACCAACGTACCTTCGGGGTCGGGTTTTTACAATGCATCGTATGCCGGCGACACCAACTACGAATCGGCCTCTTCGGGGAGCTTGTTCGTTAACGTGAATATTCCGGATTTTACTTTGGGGCCGCAAAGCGGGGTAACCGTGGTGCCCGTTGCCGGACAGTCAGGGTCCGGGGCAATCACGATTACGCCGGTGAGCCAGACGCCAAGCACAGTGATGTTGCAATTGAACGCTGGATCGGGAATCGCCGGATACAGCATCGGCCTTAGCTCTACGCAAGTTAATCTGAATGGCGCGCCGGTTATGGCGATGGTGACGCTGACCCCGACCGGGAGCGGGCCGGCAAATGCAGCCCGGGCAAAGATCCACAAGGCTGGGGGTTTTTCAGTGGGTCCGGGCGAATGGTGGAGGCTGGGAATCTCAGTGGGCCTTGCGATTTTCTTCCTGGCGGGGATTCCCGGCAGGCGTAGGAGAGTGCGGACTATTTTTGGAATGGGTGCGGCGTTCCTGCTTTACTTTGCGCTGGGGTGTGGAGGCGGTGGTGGAGGTGGGGGCGGCGGTGGAGGCGGGGGTGGCGCGACGCCCACAAGTATCGCCATAAGTAGCTCGAATACGAAGGTCGCAGACACCGGGGGCTACACCATAACGGCAACGGTCACCGGCATCTCACCGTTGACGGGAACCGTATCGTTTTACGATTACGGCATTATGGTCGCTGGACCGTTCACGGTCTCAAACGGCCAAGCGCAAATGGGAAGCGGCGATTTGGATACGATTGGGGTGCATCAGTTCACGGCGCGCTACAACGGAGACCCGAGAAACTTGTCCTCCACTTCCGCAGGGTTGAGCCAGACGATTACCGGAACGACGCTGGTGATCATCACCGGATCGACTGGATCGGATTCGCACGCGCTTTCCGCAACTGTGGGCATCCAATAGCCCAAACGAAGCGCGCGCAAATGAGTTAATGAAATTAGGAGTGTGCAGGAACAGACTGCGCGCGGGCACCAGGTGCCCACCCGTCAGTTGCTGGCGTTAGGCGGGAAGAAGATATTCCAGAATTGCGGCGAGGGCGTGGTGAACTCGACGGGCACGAGCGAGCCGTCGGCGTTCAGCTGCGGCGGGCGGACGACGTGCGCTTCCACTTTTTTCTGCGTCTTCGGATTTTCAATCGAAAGCTTCGTCCCCATGGGGATGCCTTCGGGCAGGACAACCATTGCGCCGCTGGCACTGACCGTGTGCGTAAATCCGTGCAGCGGATTCGCCTTGCCCGGAATGTGAATGATCACCGGCATCTTCAGCAGGACGCGTTGCGCGCGGCGGCGCTCTTCAGCGGTCTGCGGACGGGCGACGGCGGCTCCGCGCTTTACATTATGACCAGGCGCGACCGGCGGCGCGGCGTTCAATTTCTGCGGCGGCGTCACAGCTCAATCCCCCAGAATTCCATATCGGGCGCGACCAGCTCGATGCCGTATTCCCAGCCCTCGGGTTGCTGATTGCCTTTCCAGACGACGATGGCGGCGTTGCTGGTGTGCGTTGCCATATTCACGAGCGCTAGGCGCTGCTCGAGTTCGAGTGTTTCCGTCAGGAAAACCAGGCAGCCGTAAGGATTCACGGTGCGCGTGATGGCTTCGATGGTTCTGCGCTTGGCATCAGCGCCTTCCCATTCCAAGCGAATCGGCACGCGGGAATTCATGCGGCGCCCGCGGCGCTTTTCACCGTAGCGCACCCCTGCATCTTTAAGTTCCCTGAGTTTGACCGTCATTTTTCCTCTTGCTGGCCATGCTAGAGTTAGAGGGAATTGCGGTCAATGGTACGAATATGGCAGCGGATACAAAAGAGTAGCTGTCCTAAAGGACAGGGATGGGCGTAAGTTGAAGAATCTGATCGTAAATGCCGACGACCTGGGCTGGACGGAAGGGATCAACCGCGGCATTACGGATGCCCACCGGCGCGGGCTGGTCACCAGCACTTCCCTGCTGGCGAATGGACGCGCCTTTCAATCGGGCCTTGCGGTGAACCAGAACCATCCGGAACTTGGCGTTGGCGTGCACCTGAATCTGAGCGACGGTCCGCCCACGGCTCCTGCTTCGAGCGTGCCGGGACTCCTGAACAAAGCCGGCCATCTGGAAGGCGGCCCGGAAAGCCTGCTGCTGCGCATCGCAGCGCGCAATCTTCCTCTGGATCAAGTCGAGCTGGAATGGGAGGCGCAGATCTTGAAGATAAAAAGCGCCGGAATTTCGCCCACCCATCTCGACGCCCATAAGCATGTGCACATGCTCCCGGGATTGTTTCAGCTGGCCCTGCGCCTGGCGCGGAAGCATGGGATCGGCGCCATCCGGATTTCGCATGAAGAGTCGCGGCTGCGCTCCGTGCTCTCTTCCGGGGGCGAGCTGAACACCAGCGTGCTGCTGAAGCAGGGGATCCAGGCGCGTGGGTTGAAGCTGCTGGCGCGGGACGCGCGGGAGATGGCGGCGCGCGCCGGGATTTCTTCGCCGGATTATTTTTGCGGCATCGCGCAGACCGGGGTGCTGACGCGGCAAGGGGTGGAACGATTGCTCGAAACGCTGCCGGACGGAACCACGGAATTGATGTGCCACCCGGGTTATGTGGACGACGATTTGCGGCAAACCAGGACGCGGCTGCAGGGCTCGCGGCAGACGGAACTGGAGATTTTAACCGACACGTCGGTCAGAAAAATTGTCGCCACGCGGGGGATTCGCCTGATAAACTATGCTTTCCTGGCTCAGGCGGCTTAGCCGCAGCCGGGATAAATTCCGAAATCCCGGTAACCGGCAGGACTGCCGCTGCGGCGAGCAGAAAAGAGGCATTGAGAAGTCCGTATGAGAAGTGATACGCCCATCCATTATTCCCTCGTCGTTCCATTCTTCAACGAGCAGGAAAACATCCCGACGCTGTACATGAAGCTGACCGAAGTGATGGATTCGATCGGCGAGCCGTACGAAATGGTGTTTGTGGACGACGGCAGCAAAGACAACACCTACAAAGTTCTGGCGGAAATTTACGAGCACGATCGCCGCGTGAATGTGGTGCGGCTGCGCCGGAATTTCGGGCAGACGGCTGCGCTGAAAGCCGGTTTTGATTTTGCCCGCGGCGAAGTCGTCATTTCGATGGACGGCGATCTGCAGCATGACCCGGATGAGATTCCGCGCTTCCTTGAAAAAATCGAGGAAGGCTACGACCTGGTGAGCGGCTGGCGTCACCAGCGGAGAGACCACTGGCTGATGCGCCGAGTGCCCAGCCGCATCGCCAACTGGCTGATGGCCAAGCTTTCCGGGATCGATTTGCACGATTTTGGGACCACCTTCAAGGCGTATCGACGGGAAATCCTGCAAGAGATCCAGCTTTACGGCGAGCTTCACCGCTTTATTCCGGCGCTGGCCAGCTCCACGGGCGCGCGCATCGCCGAAGTGCCGATTTCCAATCCGGAGCGCAAGACCGGCAAGTCCAATTATGGAATCGGGCGGACTATTCGTGTGTTCTTCGACCTGATCATGGTCAAATTCCTGCTGGATTATTCGACCCGGCCGCTGCAATTTTTCGGCATGCTGGGGCTTGCGGGAACCGGAAGCGGGTTTCTGCTCGGGATGTTTTTGGTGGGAGACAAGATTTTCTATCACCAGAACATCATGACGGAACACGGGCCGCTGCTGCTGCTCTCCATTGCGCTGTTTGTCAGCGGGATTCAGTTCATCTCCATGGGCCTGCTTGGGGAAATCAGTTCACGCACTTACTATGAATCGCAGAACAAGGCGATTTACGCCCTGCGCGAAGTGAAGAGCCATCGCAAGGAACTGGGCGATTCCGCGGAACCTGCAAGGCCGAGCGGAAGTTCCGAGCGCTAGAGCGCGGACCTCGCAGTCTAAATAATTTCCTCAGATCAGATCCCCAGAAAAGAGCCGCACTGCAACAACCGATAATCTCCCGGGCCCCTTCTAGGAGAAGCACTCAATCACCGCGATTGCGGGTGGCCCTGGGCGAATGGTTTGGAATTTGCTGACGTCTGGCGGGTGGGAAGATATCACTTCAGGAATTCTCGTGAAACTAGTTGCGCCCTGCTCGGCGGCCCCTAGCCTGCTCCCAGCAGGTGTCCAGTTTTAAGGGGATTCATTGGCACTCTACGGCGCCAGGCGCCGATATTGGCCGCGGTGGAAAAGCAAAGGCTCCCCGTCGTGAGATTCCATGCTCTCGACTTCACCGATAAAGACGGTGTGATCGCCCCCGGGGTGTTCGGCGACAACGTTGCAGGTCAGCTGCGCAAGGGTGTTGTCGAGAAGGGGAACACCGCCTGATGTCCATGTGTAGCGAATACCCAGGCGGGCATCCTCTTCCGGGGTCTGCTCGGGCTTAGCGAAATATTCAGAGAGCGCCTGCTGGCCTTCGCGCAGGATGCTGACGCCAAAGCGGCGCTGCGATTTCAGCAATGAAAGAAGCCGGGCTTCGTGATCCACGCAAACGAGCACCAGCAACGGTTCGAGCGAAACCGAAGTGAAGGAATTGGCGGTCATGCCATGCACCAGCCCCGGCGCGCGCTCCACGGTAATCACCGTGACGCCCGTAGTGAACGCGCCCGCAACGCGGCGAAACATCACGGGGTTGAGAGAAGAAATGGCCATGGCTCTTTCTTTTCAAGATAACACAGCGGCCCGGAACGCGGCGAAAGGCGGCGATCGCGTCGCGGAAAATCCCCGGGAAAAAGAAAGAGCGCTTCCCGAGGGGAGCGCTCTTGTACAACTGAATCCGGAAACTGCGGGAATCAGCGGTGTGGCGGTTTGTCCTTATCCTTATCCTTTTCCTTATCCTTGTTTTTGTCTTCATTTTTGGCCGGTTTGTTGTTGGGCGGCGCTGAATGCGCATGCTCCGCTTCCTGCTTCTGCTGCAACTGTTGCTGCTGCTGGTCGTGTTTCTGCTCGACCTGCTGCAACTGCTGTTGCTGCTTCTGCTGGATTTGCTGTTGCTTCGCCGCATCCGCGTTCTGCTGCTGGATTTTTTGTTGCTGCTGATACTGCTTCTGCTGGACCTTCTGGTATTCCTGGTCCTGTTTCTGTTGCAACTGTTGGATCTGTTCCTGATGCTTCTGTTCGAGTTGCGGATTCACGTTGTTGGTGGTCCGTGCTGCTGGCGGACGGTCCTTGTTCGCGTTCGGGTTGGGGCTGGCATTCGGATTGGCGTTGGCGTTCGCCGGACGGTTGTTATTCGACGGGGCGTTCACGTTGGCGTTTGCGTTGTTGTTTACCGGCGCGTTCGCGTTCGGGTTGACGCTCGCGTTCGGCGGGCGATTGTTGTTTGGCTGCATCCCCCTGTTTCCCTGCTGAACGTTGCCTTGTTGCGCGTTTCCAGGCTGAGGTGTCGTGGCCACTCTGGCCGGCGGCGCAATTCGCACGGGCGCTACGTTGTTGTGGGGTTGCTGCGCCTGCAGCTGGCGGGACTGTGCAATCGAAATGGGCTGACCGTTATTGGCCTTAATGGCCTCCTGCCGCTGAGCGAACGGTAAGGGGGCGGGCGGAGGAGGCGTCTTGGCGACGACCGCACGCGCCTGGACAGCAGCAGGGGGTTGATAACGCGTCGCGGCACCGCCGCCGAGAACCGCCTGCCTGGGCGGTACGACGGCGGGAGCTGCGACGGCAACCTGTGCGGTGGCCACTTCGCGTGGATCGACGTGAACCATGTTGCGGCCCACGGGTTGAGCGGAGCTGAAGTTTTGGCCGGAAGTCGCCGTAACGCCGCCAGCCACGCGCTGATTTACATAGGTTACGTTTGTGACGTTTTTGTTGATCACGGTCGTGTTGTAGTAATTGTTGACCACCGTCTGATTCACCGTGGTGTTTGAAACGTTTACGTTGTTAATGTAGGTGCGGCTGACGTGATAGGACGGCACGTAGACTTCGCGCGGTCCCAACGGGAACCAGCCGACGTTCGCGGCGACTCCTCCGCCCACACCGATGCCAACGGCAAAGTGCGGCCCGCCAACCCACGCGACAAGCGCGGGAGCATAAACAGGACGCACATAAGCAACAGCAACTACGCGCGGCGGGCACGGGACCCAGCCCCAAGCGCCGCTAACGTTGACCCAGCGACCATAATGGAAGGGCGCAAAGCCCCAGGCCGCATCATCCACCCAGGTCCAGCCCCAGGGCGATATCCACGCCCAGTGGCCGTAGCGATACGGCGCCCAGTCAACGACGGTGACATGCGGGAACCAGACGGTGCCGTATTCCGGCACCTGGCGCCACCCGCCGTTATCGTCGAGGTCTTCATAGCCAATCACATCATCGGAAACATAGCGGCGCGCGACAGCGTGCTCTTCGCGGTAGTCGCGCTGGGTGCACCAGCGATCGAAATCGTCGTCGGCGTCCAGATTTTCCATGTCCGCGTTCAGCGAATCCGTGCCGGTGAAAATGCCCTGCTCGCCGGGATGAATCGTATAGGCAGAGCCGCCGCCGGTCACTTCGCCCGTGCCTTCGGAAACATTGATGACCGTGGTGTCGCCGGCTTCATTGACGTTGATGCGATAGCGTCCGGGACGCAGCACGGAAAACGCAAGATTGGGCGTGTCCACTTCGATGGACTCCTGGTCGTCGAGGCGAAGCACGTGAAGATTGATGGTGCCTTCGGTGACACGAATTTGCATCATCCGGTCGTCGAGATTGAGGAATGAAAATCCAGTTTGGCCGGACAGGCGAATCACCGCGGAACCCACGTGGAGTTCGGCGCGCGCCCCCTGATCGGCCCAGAGTTTATCGCCGGTGGTCATGGGGCGATTGACAACAGCGGACACCCAGTCATCGGTGCCCCCGGGACTGAAGGAGACTTCGCCGTTCGTGTAGCTCAACCGGGCTACCCGGGATGGAGGATCGTCATCGTCATCGGCAACCGCTGGTTTCGCGGTCGCCAGAACAAATGCAAAGATGAGCGGGGCAAGCAACAGCCACTTCACTGCGCGTGTCTTCATGTTGTTCTCTTCTCTCCTGACGCTTTTTGGATCTGGGTATTACGTCGTGCCTGGGACGGGCCGGGAAGAACTCCCGCATTCGGAAGGAATCAGCTGGGGCGGACTTAGTATATTCCTTTCGAACGAAACCTGGAACCTGGTCTTCCTGCGTCAGTATATTTAACACAGGGAGTAGTCGAGAGTTGTAGCTCGTGGCGACGACGTTCCTAAAAGGACAAGAGACGGAAGGTCTTAAAAGGAAATGCCCGCTCCGTGGTCGATGGAGCGGGCTTCCTGCAATTTAGAGAATGTTTGAATTAGTGATGCCCACCACCGTGTGAACCACCGCCGCCGCCACCATGGAATCCGCCGCCGCCGCCGCCGCCGCCGCCGCCGCCGCCATGTGAACCGCCGCTGCTTCCGCCTCCGGACGAGCGCGGCGCGGAGTAGCTGCGGGGTGCGGGGCTGCTGCTCCGAGGGGCCGAGGAATTTCTGTTCGAAGGCGCGTTCCAGCCGCGCGGTGCGGAGTTATTCCGGTTGGGCGAAGAATTGTAATTGCCCGAGGAACGATTGTTGTTGAAGGAAGGCGGTGTATACGAGCGGTTGCCTCGATTGCCGCCGGACGATGAGTAACTCCGCGGAGCGGTGGATGCGCCGCCGCTGCTGCTATTGCCGCCGCGAGCCCAAGGCGGACGATTGCTGGAGGTCATGCGCGCCGTCTGCGGCGTAGCTGCACGGCTCGAGCTCCCAAAGCCCTGTGGGGGCCGGCCGGAATCAGTCAGATTGCCCTGCGCATTCCAGCTGCGCCCGGAAGCGGACGATCTGGATGAGTTGTTGCCATTCAGCGAACTGTTCGCACGCGAGCTGTTCGCGTTGTTGTTGATTGAGCCGCCGGGACGCGAATTCTGTGACTGCGCCGCCGACGGCGGACGGTTCGACGCTAGCTGCGACTGCCGCGTGTTGTTCAAGCCCTGCGCGGTGCCCCCGCCGCGGCTCACATTCCCTGCCGGGCTGCTGGCTCCGTGGTTCGCGGGGACGGAACCTGAATTCATGGTGCGCACCGGCATGTGCGAAGCGGCGGCGGCCGGAGTGGACCGCGCTACCACGCTGCGATTCTCTACGCTGGCCGAGGGTGTTGCCACGCGGCCATGCGTGTTGGACGCGCCGAAGAAGCTGGCGTGCGTCGGCGAAGCATTGACCCCGCCGGCAACCCGGGCGTTGCGCAACGAGTTGGCCGAGAGGTGCGTGGCGCTGCGATTTATCGCCTGGCCATTCACAAAGGCATTGTGCGAAGCGGTGGTGACCGCGTTCGCGTTGTGGGCGTACCGGTAGTTGAAGTTCCGGAAATTGTTCACGTTGTGAAAATCGTTGAAGTGGTTAAAGTGCGTGTTGTACTCATTCACGTGATGCCAGTAACCCGGGCCCCCGCGATACCACGGGCGGAACGGCTCTCCCCAACCTAGGGGGAACCAGCCATAGCCGCCGCCGAACCCGAAGCCAAATCCGAAGCCAAATCCGCCACCGAGGAATCCGACAAACGCCGGCCCGTAGAAGGGCGGCGCATAGATCGGGCCAGGGCACCAGCCCCAATAGGAACCGAAATAGTTCCAGCGGCCATAGTGGTAAGGAGCAAAACCCCAGGGTTCGTAGCCGACCCACGTCCAGCCCCAGGGAGCGACATACGCCCAGTTGCCGTCGCTGTAGGGAGCCCAACCCGGAGCCACGTTATTGGGAACCCAGACGTTGCCGACTTCGGGTTCTTCTTTCCAGGAGCCGTAGTCGTCAAGATCGCTATAGCCCACCGTGTCGCGATTGACGTAGCGCGCTGAGGGAGACTGGTCTTCCTTGATGTTTCGTTCCTGCGCCCAGCGATCGAGCGGATCCGGCTCTGAAGCCGAGCCGGGAATATACTTCACAGCCTGATCGGTACCGCTGATATCGGCGCGCTCGCCCGCGTTCACGGGATAGGTCTGTCCACCGGCGGCCACTTCACCCTTGCCGCGAATCACGGTTACAGTAGTGTAGTCGCCATTCTCATTCACGTCGACGCGGAAGGCGCCTGCTTCGCGGACGGTAAACGCCAGATTCGGCGTATCAATTTCGTAGGTTTCGCCCTGGCGGAGTTCGCGCACGCGGAAATTCACGTGGCCTTCGGCCAGCCGCATCTGAATCACATTTTGATCGAGGTTTAGAAAAGAAAGTGCGGTCATGCTGCCCAGATGAATCGAGGCTTGCCCGGCTTGAAGCTCCGCGCGCGAATCCTTATCGGTCCAAAGCTTGTCACCGATGGTTAGCGGGCGGTTCTTCGCAGCCGTGCCCCAATCGCCGGTTCCCCCGGGCTGCAGAGAGACGGAGCCATCCATATAGCTCATGCGCGCTACGCGCGAAGGCGGATCCTGGGAGTCGTCGGCGCTGGGCGCCATTTCGCCATTGTCTTGAGGAGAAGTTCCTTGAGGAGCGACGTTGGCGACGTTCTCCTGTGCCTGCGCCCGGATCACCGGGGTCAGCAGGAACAGCAAACCGGCCAATGTGAAGAACAGTGCAATGAAGCGCTTGCCGGTCAGATTGGGTTTCATAACTCATTTCCCCTGAACTGCGGTCCGATCGGGGCCCGGACCAAAGAACCGTCAGTAGTATGACGCTAGGCGGCTTCTTGTTGGGTATAAACCCGACCGCGGAACAATAGTTGCTAAGAAGGGAAGGGGAAGTCTCACCCTGAGACAGTACTAGTACGGAAGGGGCCTTGTCCGTAATCTGGCCTATCGTACAGCACCTCCGAACCTTGCCCTTCTCTAGACTAGCGTGGAATCGTGACTTGTAGGCGCTTAAGCGCTTTGGGAGAATGGCATGCAAATGAAGAAGGCACTACTCGCTCTAGGGATGTGTGCAACGGCTTTTGCGCTTCGGTCAGCAGCGCAGACCTGGAGGCAAGTTGGCCCTCCAGGCGGAACGGTCATCTCTCTGGCGGCGGATCCCAACGACATTAACAAGCTATTTTTGGGCACGGCGGACGGGCACGTCTTCGCTTCGAATGACGAAGGCGGCCATTGGCAACTGATCAGCCGCATCGGCACCGGTCAGGACGATGTGATCACCCACATCATCGTGGACCGGCGCAACACCAAGCACCTCTATGCCAGCACGTGGTCGCTCTATTCCGGTGGCGGCGGTGTCTATCGCAGCGACGACGCGGGGCGCAGCTGGAATATTATCGGTTTGGCTCATGAAACCGTTCGTGCTCTCGCGCAGTCGCCGAACAATCCAAAGCTTTTCCTGGCGGGTTCCCTGACCGGTGTGTACCGCTCGATGGATGATGGCGCAAGCTGGGAACGCATTACCCCGGCGAAGCATGACGACCTGCGGAATTTTGACTCCGTGGCTTTCGACCCCAAGGACGACAACATTATCTACGCCGGAACCTATCACCTGCCCTGGAAGACTTCAAACGGCGGCAAGGACTGGTTCCCGGTGGTAAAGGGCATGATTGATGACTCCGACGTGATGAGCATCATCGTGGACCCGGCAAATCCAGATAACGTTCACGCCACGGCCTGCTCCGGCATCTACCACAGCACCAATGGCGGCACGCAGTGGGTGAAATACCAGGGCATACCGAGCGTGTTCCGCCGCACGCAGTTGATTCGCATGGACCCCACGAACGAAGGCGTTCTCTATGCCGGAACCACCAGCGGTTTGTGGAAGACGGTGAATGACAAGGATTTCAAGCGCGTCTCTCCGGGCAATTGGATCATCAACGCGCTGATCATTGATCCGAAGAATACGCAAAAACTGATCATCGGCACGGAGCGCGAAGGCGTGCAGATCAGCACCGACGGCGGCACCACCTTCGCCGCCGCCAACACGGGTTTCCATCACCAGCACATCGCGGACGTTGCCATGGACCGCGAACATCCGGAACGCGCGCTGGTGGAACTCACCTTTGACACGGACGCATTCCTTCAGACGCGGGATGGCGGGAATAGCTGGGCGACGCTTGGCCCGGGCCTGAAGCGCACGGAAACGCGTCACGTCTACGCCACTCCGACCGGCTGGTGGGCTTCGCTGACCACGGGCGGCTGGATGAAGTATGACGAAGCGGCGCACAAGTGGTCGCGCACGGGTTTGTTTGTTCCAGACTCATCTTCCGCGTCTGCCGGCACTAAGGGCAAGAAGGGCGCAAACTCGAAGAGCAAGGCTCCTGTGGCGCGCACGTCCGCGCCGCAGCTCGCTGCGTTCCTTGTCAATGAGATGGCTTTCGGCAATGACACCTGGTTTGCCGCAACCGCTGGTGGCGTGCTCTCCTCGAAGGATCATGGCGCGACGTGGAAGTCCGCCAGCAAGGATCCCCTGGTTCGCAAGCCCGCGCAGTCCGTGGAAGTCTCCGCGGATGGCAATCAGGTCTGGGCGCTCGCCGAACGGAATATCGTCTACTCCGCCAACAAGGGTGAAACGTGGGATGCCAAGGAACTTGCCTTCGCCTCCGCGGGAAACCTGAGGCTGCATCACCTTGACGACTCCACCCTCTTCATCACCTCCAACATGGGCCTTTATGCCTCGCACGATGCCGGCCGCAACTGGAATCGCCAGGAAGTGCGCGACCTTTCCTTCCAGTCGGTTGCCGGCTCGGGCAATGCCCTAGTGGTTGCTCTCCAGAAGCGCGGGTTGATTGCCTCGTTTGACGGCGGCAAGACCTGGCAGCATATGGACGATCAACTGTCGCAGGGTTACTTCCCCGTCGTGGGCACGCGCCGTGATGGTTCGGTTGTGGCGGTTTCCGCGACCGAAGGCATCCTGAATCTGGATCCCAATGCCAAGGCCGCCAGCACCAGCAGCGGCTCGGGCATGCGCTAGACACGGTCTTTCATACCCTGCTGATTTCAAGGGCTCCCGGAGAAAATCCGGGCGCCCTTTTTGTTTGGAAAATTGGTTGCGCGCCTCCGGAGTTCCTGTGCAGCGGACGCCTTCTGAGGCGGGCGCCTTCTCGCTGGTATTGGGGTTGAAAGTATGGCTAATGGGCTCCAAGCCGGAAAATGCGCCCGCCGCGGACGGAGGCGGCCGCTACATCGTGGGGCGGAGAGCATATCTAGCCGGCGCGGTGATTGCCGCCGATCTGGTAACCGACGCCGCGAATCGTGCGTATCAAAGGATAGTCCGCACCGGAATCAATTTTGCGCCGCAGGTAGTTGATGTATACGTCCACCACGTTGGTGATGGAATCGCCTTGAACGCGCCAGACCTCTTCGATGATGGCAGCCCGCGTGACGGGGTGGCCGGGATTCCGCAGCAGAAACTCGAGCAAGGCGTATTCCTTGGGGCTTAGCTCGACGGCGCGGCCGGCTCGGCTGACCGCGTGGGAGACGCGGTTCACTTCCAAATCCTCAAACTGAAATACCTCGCGGGAAGGCCGGTTGCGCCGCCGCAGCACCGCTCGGATGCGCGCCGCAAGCTCTGACCAGGCGAAGGGCTTTACGATGATGTCGTCCGCCCCCGCGTCCAGGCCCTTGACGCGTTCTTCCACCGAGCTGGCCGGCGAAAGCAACACCACGGGCGCTTCGGGCCAGCGGACCTGCAACTGGCGCAAGTAATCGGTGCCGGGCACGCCAGGCAGGTTCAGATCCAGGAGGATCAGATCGAACATACTCTTCTCGGCAAGTTTCGCGATCTGGTCTCCCGAAGAGGCGAGTTGTACGGCAAAGTGTTCCTGCTGTAGCCGGGTCTGAAGCAATTCCGCCAGGGACGCGTCGGCTTCAGCGACAAGAAGGCGCATGGTCACTCACTCAGCACAAATTTCTGGAAGGGGGTAAAGCTAGTCTGCTCCCGACTAACGAAACTGTCAACTAACGCTTCCTGAAACGCAGCCGATGGATTACGCACGCGCTGGGGTTTGTGCACCCGAGGCTCCCCGGGGGTTAGTGGGCAGTCGCGTGGATGGCTCGAACTGAACAGGCGCGCATCGTCTAAGACGCGCGCTCTTTGATTCTTCGGCTAAGCCAAGGAATGGCCTCGTGGATTGAGCGCATCATTTTTTCAGCGGACAGCCTTGGCGCTCCCCCACTATACTTCCTGCACCAATCTGGAGAATCCTGGTGAAAAGGAGTGGTCCGATGAATGCATCACGGAGAGTCCCGGCTTTCGCCGCCCTGTTTGGCCTCTGCTTGTCTGGGCCGGGAACAAGAGCGCAAACCGGACAGGAAAAACCCGGGGCCAAAAGCTCCACCGGCAAGCACTACTCACTGCCGGCAAACAAGGACACCGTGCAGTGGGGATGGTTCGATCCCGCTGAAAAACCGAAGCTGGTCGTCGAGTCCGGTGACACGGTCTCGATCGAGACGCTGCGCCACGGGATGGATGAGGTCAAGCCTGGGGCTTCGATGGACGATATCGTGAAGCTTCGCCTGGCAAATCCCGGCGGCGGGCCGCATTCCGTGACCGGGCCCATTTTCGTCGATGGCGCGGAGCCCGGCGACACCCTGGAAATCCGCATCAAGAAAATTGTGATGAAGGACACCGGCTTCAATTTCAATCTTCCCGGCAAGCAGTTCCCCACCGTCGGCTTGCTCGCCTCTGAATTTCCGGAAGGGCATGTGGAATATTTCAAGCTCGACCTTAAAACCATGACCACCGAATTCAAGCCGGGGATCGTGCTGCAACTGAAACCCTTCCCGGGAACGATCGCCGTCGGCCCGGATCCCAACGAGCCAAAAGAAAAGGCCGGGCCTCCCATCCACGATGCCAAGGGACGCACCAGCACGCTGCGGCCGTGGAAAAACGGCTCCAACATGGACGTCAACGAATTGCAGGCAGGATCAACGCTTTATTTTCCCGTGTTTCAGAAAGGCGGCCTGATCTGGACGGGAGATTCCCACTGCCTGCAGGGAAACGGAGAAGTGAATTTGACGGCCCTCGAATGTTCGTTCCAGGAAATCGAAATCGAGCCGATCGTGCGCAAGGACCTGCACATCGCTTGGCCGCGCGCCGAAACCTCCACGCACTGGATCTTCATGGGATTCGACGAGGACTTGAACGAAGCGATGAAAATTGCGGCGCGCGAAACCGTGAACTTCCTGGCGGAGCAGAAAATGGTGCCGATGTCGCGGGAAGAGGCCTATGCTTTGACTTCGATCGTAGGCGATTGCCGCGTGTCGCAGGTGGTGGACATCCGCAAGGGCGTGCACTGCATGATTCCCAAGGCTATTTTCGTGAAGAAATAAGCAGCGGAAACCGGATGTGAGCAAAGAAAACCAGGCAGCACTTTCTGCAGCTGCCCGGCTGGAAAAGCACGGAAGCTAAAACTGCGGTGGCGTCAGTAGCCCGGATTCTGTTGTTGCGCCGGGCGTTCGGGCGCAATCGCGTCTGCCATGCGGAACACGGCCGCAAGCAACTCGATAACCACGCGGCAGTAGAGAAACCAGACGAAGTATCCGCCCAAAGCGGCCAGCAGCGCGAGCAGCCCCTGAACCGGGGCCTGCTGGAACGCCGTCACCACCCAGGCCACCGCTGCGATCAGTCCGACAAGCAGATGCAGGGCGTACAGGAATCTCAGCATCTTCGGGGTCGCATACACGCGGAAGGAAAAATCCATCAATCCTTCCCACATTCCCTTTGCTTCGGGCATTCGTGCCTCCTTGAATTGGGCGGGAAACTAGATTATAGGGAACAACCGGGATTCGGGCCAAAAATTAGTGCCCCACGCGCCGGATGGTTCCCATACATTCGTCAACCCCTGCGAAATTCCGATAGGGCTCGAGAACGATCCGCGCTCTCTTTTATTCGCGAACTGCTCTCGCGGACGATCAATTCAGGTTCCAGCACGATTTCCTTGGGATACTCAGCCCCGGCCGGAGCGGTGATGCGCTTCAGCAGCGTTTCCGCCGCCACAACGCCCATCTGACGGAGCGGTTGCCTGACCGTTGTGAGGCTCGGATTATGATACGCCGCGCCTTGAATGTCGTCCCAACCGATCACCGACACATCCTCCGGCACGCGCCTGCCCGCATCGCGAAGGGCTTTGATCGCGCCCATGGCGGAGATATCGTTGAACGCAAACAAGGCCGTGAATTGCGGATTGGCTTCCAGCAGCCTGCGAGTGACGCGGTGGCCTACCTCGGGCGAGGGAGAATCGCTATCCAGTTGAACGGTGAGTTTTTCATCAATTACGATTCCCAGTTGCCGGGCCACCGACAGGATCGCCTGCCAGCGAGTCTCTGTGTCCGAACTGAAATCCTGCCCCTTGATCAGCGCGATCCGGGTGTGGCCCAGGCGATGGAGATGTTCGAGCGCGAGGTGCGCGCCGAGATTGTGGTCAAGGACTATGTTGGTGACTCCCTTGACGTGGCGATGGCCGGAAATCGAGACAGCGGGGATATCGCAATTCCCGCAGTAAACCGTATCCACCGCAATGATTCCCTCCGCCGCCCGCTGCCGGAGAAGATGCGGATATTCTTCGATCAAATCCTTGCGGTGGCGGTGGCTCACCACAAAATAGAAGTAGCCTTCCTGGAACAGGTGGTCTTCCACGCCCGATAAGACCATCGCGGAATACCCCTCGCTGATTTCCGGCACCATCACCCCGATGGTGAAGCTCCGCTTTTGCCGGAGAGATCGGGCGATCAGATTCGGGCGATATTTAAACTTGCGCGCGGCCGCCCAGATACGCTCTTGCGTGACATGCGGGATGGACCTGGCGCCCGGCGAGCGGTTGATCACCAGCGAAATGGTGGCCGTCGATAGGCCCAGGTGTCCGGCAAGAGCCTTCATGCTGATCGAACCACCGGGAGGCTCTCCGGAACTATCCGGTGGCGGATTTTTTGGGCGGGTCATGGAGGTTGACGTGCCGTAGTCTGACATAATGAGGCGTAGGGGACAACCCGATCGCGCCCCCAATCACGGGCGAGAGGGCCCGCTTGCAGGCTGCGGAATTATGATAGAATCCACCTGCTAAATCGATTTATCAGAAGGCATCCTCGCCGGCAGCCCGCGGCCATTTCAGGGGTGAGCTGCCTGCCGCTCTCGGGACTGGAAAGCCAGGAGGCCGCGTCGTGCCGGATGGTGTTTCGGAGGCAGGTCGGGGATGAACGGTGATCTCCTAACTCGATCGGGATTGGTTTTCTGCCCCTGCAGTCTTGCTCCAAACAATTTCATATTCCGCTGAGGATTCTCCCCCATGCTATCGAATTCAGCTCAACAGCGTCTCAAGTCAACTGGCATCGTAGTGGTTCTATTCGCCCTGGCATGTCTTGGGCAATCCACGGCGCTTTTCGCGCAAGCACCCGAGCCGGCAGCCCGCACCGCTCCGACGCCTTCTTCCCTGGTCGATCCCGCCACGGAAAAGCGCATTGATGCGCTGTTGAAACAGATGACGCTCCAGGAAAAGGTCGGGCAGTTGGCGCAATATTCCTCCGGCGCACCCACGGGCCCAAGCGCGGGAAACGCTGATTATCCGAACATGATCGCCAGAGGCGAAGTCGGATCACTTTTCAACCTGGATAGTGCGCGCGCCGCGAACCAGTACCAGCATATCGCGATGGAAAAATCCCGGTTGCACATACCGCTACTTTTTGGCCTCGATGTAATTCACGGTTTTCGAACCACCTTTCCCGTACCCTTGGCGCTGGCCTCCACCTGGGACCCTTCCATCGTTGAAAAGGCTGCGCGCATCGCCGCCCAGGAATCCTCGGCAGCCGGCGTGCGCTGGACATTTTCCCCGATGGTGGACATCGCGCGAGACCCGCGCTGGGGCCGCATTGTGGAAGGAGCCGGCGAGGATCCCTACCTGGGCAGTGTGATGGCGCGCGCCTACGTCCGTGGATACCAGGGCAAAAATTTGAGCGATAAAGAGAGCATCGCGGCCTGCGCCAAACATTTTGTGGGATACGGCGCGGTGGAAGGCGGGCGCGATTACAATACCGTGGAGATTTCCGAGCACACACTCCGGGAAGTTTATCTTCCGCCATTCTACGCCGCGATTCGCGAGGGCAGCGCATCCCTAATGAGTTCGTTCAACACGATCAACGGATTGCCGGCAACCGCGAATCCCTTCACCCTGACGCAGATTCTGCGCAACGAGTGGGAATTCCCCGGCCTGACGGTGAGCGATTGGACCTCCGTCGGCGAATTGGTGAACCACGGAATTGCCCGCGACAAAGCTGCCGCCACGCAAAAAGCGATCAACGCCGGCGTGGACATGGACATGGTGAGCGACTCTTACCATCAACACCTCGCCGATCTGGTGAATTCCGGCAAAGTTTCCGAGGCCCGCCTCGATGAGGCGGTGCGGCATGTTCTTCGCGTGAAATTCGCGTTGGGCTTGTTCGAAGATCCATTCACGGACGAATCGCGTGAAACCGAGGGAGCGCTTCCCAAAGAACGCCTGGAGGCGGCGCGCCGGGCAGCTGAACTTTCCTTCGTCCTCTTGAAAAATTCCGCGGTGGACTCCCGCCCGGTTTTGCCGCTCACCCGGGAATCCGGAACGGTTGCTTTGCTCGGGCCGCTCGCCGACGACGCAAAAAATATGCTCGGGGCCTGGGCCGGGCGCGGACGCCCGGAAGATGTCGTGACGCTCAAAACCGCCCTGGAGCAAAAAATTGGCGCCGAAAAAATCCGCTATGCCAAGGGTGGAGAACTCCAAACTTCGAGCGACGCGGAAATACAAGCAGCGGTCGAGACGGCCAAACAAGCGGATGTAGTGCTCCTCGCGCTCGGAGAGGAAGCAAGCAAGCAAACGGGAGAGGCGGCTTCGCGCGCCCATCTCACCCTGCCCGGGCGCCAGCAGGAATTGCTGGAGCAGGTCACCGCGACCGGGAAACCCGTGGTGTTGTTGCTTTTTAGCGGCAGGCCGCTGACGCTTCCCTGGGCCTTTGAACATGTGCCGGCGATCGTGGCCGTGTGGTTCCCTGGAATTCAGGCTGGCCCGGCGCTCGTGCGGGTCCTCTTTGGCGACGTCGCGCCGAGCGGAAAGCTGGTGGTCAGTTGGCCGCGAACCATTGGACAGATTCCGCTCTATTACAACGCTCTCAACACCGGCCGCCCAGCGGACGGCACTGATCTGACGCATCCTCCGAAAAATTCTCGGGAAAAATATGTTTCCCGCTATGTGGACGAGCTGAACAGCCCGCAATTCCCTTTCGGTTTTGGACTTTCTTACTCGTCGCTCGAGTATTCCGAGACGCATGTGGATTCCGCGAAGTTGAGCGCAGCGGCTTTAAGCGCAAATTTGCGGCGAGCGGCGCCAGACAACGCCCCTTTCGCCACCGCCAGCGCGAACATGAAGAATACGGGAAACCGCTCGGTGGAAGAGGTCGTACAACTCTATATCCGCCTGACGGGCACCAGCATGGAAGAGCCGGTTCGCAAGTTGATGGGCTTCAAGCGCGTTTCCCTGGCTCCCGGCGAGAGCAAGACGGTCAGCTTCTCGCTTGGCGCGGAAGCCTTTTCCCTTTGGGACATGCAAAATAAACTGGCAGTGGAACCCAGCCATGTCCAGCTTTGGATCAGCCCGGATTCTTCTCGCGGGCTCCCGGCGGATTTGGAAATCGTCGAATAGCGAGGTATTGCTTCGTGAAAATCCTGGAACCAAGCCGCAGAGAATGGCTGCGGCTGTGTGGCGCCTACCTTTCGCTGGCGCCGTTTGCTTCCCTGTTGAGTTGCAACAGTGGCTCGCAGAGTTCCCAGAATTCGACCGGCACGCCTTTCCAGGGGACCGACACGCAGTTGCTGGATGATTTGCAGCGTGGCTCCTTCCAATTCTTCTGGAATGAAACCAATCCCGCCACCGGCCAGGTGAAAGACCGCGCTTTCCTCAACGGCAACGATACCCGCACCATGTCCAGCATTGCCGCAACCGGTTTTGGCCTGACCGCGCTGTGCATCGGCGATTCCCGGGGTTACGCGAAAACCTCGGACATCGTCACGCGGGTCCGCACCACGCTGCAGTTCATCTACCAGGGCATGCCCAACGTGCACGGTTTTTACTACCACTTCGTGGACATGAACACCGGGCAGCGCTGGGCCCAGTGCGAACTTTCCTCTATTGACACTTCCCTGCTGCTTTGCGGCGTGCTGACCGCCAAGCAATATTTTCAAGACGCGATGATTCAGGATCTGGCGACGAAGATTTATGCGCAGGTGGACTGGCCGTGGATGCTGAACGGCGGGCCCACGTTTTCGATGGGCTGGATGCCGGAATCCGGTTTTCTGGCTGCTCGATGGGAGCACTATTGCGAACTGATGATGATCTATCTGCTGGGCATCGGCTCCACAACCAATCCGGTTTCCGCAGATAGCTGGAACGCGTGGACGCGCCCGACGATTACCTTCCAGGGCCTCACCTACATTTCAGGCAACGATCCGCTTTTCACGCACCAGTATTCCCACGCGTGGTTCGACTTCCGTAACAAGAAGGATGCCTACGCGAATTATTTCGATAATTCGATCACCGCGACAAAGGCCCACAAGCTGTTCTGCCTCTCGCTGAAATCGCAATTCGGCGATTATTCGGACGACCTCTGGGGAATTTCGGCTTCCGATTATGCGAAGGGCTACACGGCCTGGGGCGGCCCGCCGTCGCAGGGGCCGATTGACGGCAGCATCGTTCCGAACGCAACTGGTGGCTCGCTGCCCTTCTTGTACACCGATTGCATCCGCGTGTTGCGCACCATTCGCGGCGCCTACGGTTCCAAAGCCTGGGGCCTCTACAGCTACGTGGACGCCTTCAACCCGCCGACCGGCTGGTACGACACCGACGTCCTCGGAATCGATCTCGGCATCACCATGCTGATGGCCGAAAACTATCGCACCGGCCTCGTCTGGAAAACCTTCATGAAAAATCCCGAAGTGCTGTCCGCAATGCAACTGGTTGGTTTTCAGCCGGCTTGAGGAGATGGACGGAATTTCCGGCGATCAGCGCCATTCGAGGATCAGCGATATCGGGCAGGGGCGCGGAATCGCCGCGCCCCTTATTCGCTTTCCAACTAAAAGCTCAGACGTAGCTGGAATTCAATGACCCGGCCTGAGAGACCGTCCAGGGGCTTGCCGAACTGGCCGGTGTTGGTGACGTCTGTCGGCGCGGTCGCGGGGGCCATTGTCTCGAGGTTGAGAATATTCAGGGCATTGAAAAAATTACTCCGGAATTCCAGCTTGGCGGTTTCGCCGAGCAGGCGCGAATTCGGCAGGGCGAAATTCTTGCCGAACGACATATCCAGCTGAGTATAGCCGGGGCCGGTGAAAATATTGCGGCAGTGGCAGCCGGGGCCAAAGCTCGCCGGCGGGACCGTCGTCGAACCCGGAAAACTCGCTGCAGGATTCGGGAACACTCCGTTCTGCCACTGTTGCTTGGACGGATTCGAAATCATGCCGCCTGTGTATACGATCGGCATATCGGGACAATATCCGTCGCCGTTCAGGTCCCGGCTTGGATTGCAAGCGCCGATGAGCGCCGTGAATGGCAAGCCAGTGTGCTTCACGAGGACTCCGCCAAGCGTCCAACCACCCGCGATTGTCCCCAGCAAATCTTTGCGGTTGCGATAGATCGGCAACTCCCAATAGCCCGAAACGCCAAGGTTGTGGCGGACGTCGTAGTCGGAATTCCCCTTGTCAATAGATTGGTTGGACGGATCCGTCTGTTGGAAACCGATTTCATAGGAACTGTTGTCAATCGAATGGCTGAATGTATACAGCACTGAACCAGAAAAGCCGTGCCGGAAGTTGTGAGATACCTGCACGATCATGGCGTCGTAACTTGCATTCACATCCGGCAGCGGGATAAATACTCTACCGAAGCGATTGTTGCCGACCACCACAGGTGCCGGACAAGCCGGGTTGGTGGGGCCACAGGGCACACCATTCGCGCTGGAACTCATCACTCCATCGATATTGCCGTCGAAGGTGTCTCCCGGCGTATATCGATTCATGTCGATGGTGCGATAAAGTTTCCGACTGCGGCTTCCCTGGTAGCCAACACTGACCTGGTAACCCGAAAAAGGCTCATATTGGGTTTGAAGAGAAAACACGTAAACGTACGGAATCGGCTCGTTTGGCCGGGCTCCAAAGATGTCAACTTTGGTGACCGCAGTGCACGTTGCGTTGGCGCAGAGCGCGCCATCCGGGGCTACCCCGAATGAAAAATTAGGATTGGGAGCATAGCTGTTGGCGCTGGTGCTTGAGCCGATTCCATAAAGTATGCCCGATCCTGGCGGCGGACCATTGATCTTGCCGGGATCAAAGAAGCAGCAGGCGCTCGCTTGAGCGAAGTACGGCGTGTTCTGGCGGATGTTGCTGAATATGGTGTCGTACGGGCGATCGTAGAGAATACCGAAGCCACCGCGAAGCACCGGAGCATGGCCCCATACTTTCGGGCTCCATGCAAAGCCGACGCGCGGCCCGAAGTTGTTCTTATCCGGATTGTACAGCTGGCTCACTTTTTGCACGGAACCATCCACGAACCCCTGCGGTCCATAGATGTAATTGCTCATCAGCCCGTTCTTTTCGGTGATTGGCGGAAAATATTCCCAACGCAATCCTAGATTGATCGTCAGATTCGGAAGAATCTTCCAGTCATCCTGGACAAACAGCGAATACGACGCTGTCCGGAAATAGCGCTGTCCGTTCGGTTGGCCGCCGGTATTGGGGTCCACTGCCAGACCTTCAAAGAAACAGCAGGCGTCATTGGCAAAGTTGAGCAAGCCCCGGAACTGGTAGTTGGGCCGTTCAAACCCCGGCTCATCGTCGTTGTTCTGCTCTTTCGTGAATTCGAAGCCGAACTTCAGGGCGTGCGTCCGGTGCACCCAATTCAACGTGTCCCGAAACCCGAAGGTGTTCTCGGCCAGGTTGCCCGGCGTTGTGCCGGACTGCGGAATGCCCATCAACGTGCCCGCGTCGCCCAATCCCCCGGCGTCGAAGTCGAACAGCCGGATCTGGGGAATACCATAATTGGTCATTCCCGTGGGCTGGTTCTGGTTAAAAGCAAACCTTGTGAAATTGCCTCGTACCTCGTTGACCAACACTGGGGTAATTGTCCGGGTCCACCCCAATGTGCCGACGTAGTTTTTGGGAGCTAGCCCCACATCCTCGATTGGCCGGTCTCCGCCGTTCACGTTGTTAAGGTTGACGAAGTAAGTGCTCCCAAAAAACTGGTTGGCACCCATCGTGTAATCGACGCGCCCGTTGTACTGATTCCCACTCGTTGAGTTCGGTACCCGTGTGTCGAACACGCCCCAGTCTGGAATTCCGTCAGGACCGTTCCCGATGGCTTGACCTATCCCCGTCCCCGGCTGGTACCAGGTCCCTAGCGGATGGTAATTCGGGTCGCTTGGATTCGTAATCAAGGAGCAGCAATCCGTTTGCGAGATCGTGGTGCTGATTCGCGGGGCGACACCCGGCGTCTGAAAGATCTTCGACGCGATGCTGCCCGGGTTTACGTTTATCACATACTTCTCGAAAGCCGGCGTCTCCAATTTCACGTCGCGATTCACAACAGTGTTCGCCAGCCGCAAGCCTTCATAGGAGAAAAAGAAAAACAACTTGTTATGGATGATCGGACCGCCGATACTCCCCGCAAAATCGCGATACTTTTGATCGTTCCGCGTGGGGCAGTGCTGCGCGACAATCGTGAATGAACCGCCTTCGCAAGAGATCGGAGATAGCGGTACGTTGTTCGCGCCGTAGAACTTGTTGAAGGCGTTCAGGCCCTTATCATTGAATTTGATCAGCCCGCTTCCGTGAAAGTCGTTTGTTCCACCCTTGGAGATTACTTCCACCTGCGCCCCGGAATTGCGTCCCTGCTCCGCACTGAAACTTGCCGAGGTCACAACCAACTCTTGGACGGATTCCTGATTGGGCGTGATAACTGCAGCGCCGCCGTTGCTCAAGCTATTGATGCTGACTCCGTCCAACGTGTAGTTGTTAGCGCTGACTCGCTGGCCGTTGGACACGATCTGCACCTGATTTTCGGCCTGGAAAATGGAGTTATTGGACCCGCCTGGGCCGACCTGCTGCGGCAATGCAAAGGAATTTCCGCCGCCCTGCCGCGCGTTATCGCCGAATACGCCGGGGGCCAAATGGATCAATTCATAAGGATCTCTGCCAAATTGCGGGAGCGTGAGAACTTCCTGCGATCCAATCGTGGCGCTGATGCTGGCGTTTTCTGTTTGCAAACCGCCGGCCGTAGCCGTCACCGTTACGCTTTCCCCCACGTTCCCGACGGTGAGTGCGACATCTAACCCTCGCGGTTGTTCCGCCTCAACAGCGACATCCTTGGCCACGAACTGCTTGAAGCCGCCGGCGGAAACACTGACCGTGTAGAGTCCTGGCGGCAGTTCGCTGATTCGATAAAAACCTTGCTCGCTCGCAACGGTGTCCCGGCTGACGCCTGTCTCTTGATTGGTCAGAGTTACCTTTGCTCCTGAAACAGCGCTCCCTTGAGGATCAGACACCGTGCCCTGAATGCTCGCTTTGAATTGAGCGCTGGCGCAAACAGCGAAGATTGATGCGCACACCACCACGAGGATCGCCCGAAAAAACAGTTTGAAAAAGCTCATGCTCTTTCCTCCAACACCACTGGTTTTTGGGATGCTGCACCACACCCGTTAGTAAATCGGTTGAGCGGCGATTGGCGGGAGTATATGTATCTGTTTATTGGATGTCAACAATCGATTCTTGTGGACCGCCCGTGCGCGCCAGCCGCAGAGGGGTTCCCTCGCCGGTCTTCCCGAATCGGCACAGCTTCGCCCGGACTTCGCCGCAGCCGGCTGGAATAGCCGCAGAAATGACCTCAACGATTGCCGGATTTTACCTGCAGGAGTGTCGGACGGACACGCCTCGTCAGAGCGGCCCGGTACATTTTTGCTACAGCGCGCCGTCGGAGTGAGTGGCGCGTGAATTCGGCCCCGAAAAAATACTAGACGGGCTGGCCAGTGCTTCCAGGTAGTCGACCACGGAATGCAGCCCGTGCCGCGGAGCTTACCTGACAGCCTCTTCCCTGTCCGAGTCCAGCAGTTTCAAGGTTTCGGCTTCGTGTGCTTGCCATCTGCAATATGCTATACCGGAAACAGCGGCGCTCCAGACGCCGCAGTCATGAATCGAGGAATCGGATGCTCTCACGACGAAAATTCCTTGCCACCGCAGGCTGCACCGTTGCTGCAGCGCGTTTTCACGTGCAAGGCGGAAGCAAGATCCGGGTTGTCCTCAGCATCCCCGAGGAGGCGACTGGCCCTCATATGCCCGTTGACTTTGTCGGCCTCTCTTATGAGGTGCAGCAACTCGTGGACCCGACTTTCTTTTCGGCGCGGAACAGCGGTCTGGTTCGCGAGTTCAAAGCGCTTTCCTCAACTGGTGTTCTGCGCCTTGGGGGCAACACCAGCGAGTTCGCTTACTGGAAACCTGCGCCTGACGCTCCCGAGCCAGAACATCCTCAGGTCCGCGAGGCTGAGGGTGAGCCGAAGGCCCACTACTACGCGGTGACGGTCGAGGCACTCAAGAACCTGGCGGATTTCCTCCAAGCCACCGGTTGGACCTGCCTGTACGGCATCGGGATGGGTACGAATACACCGGCACGCGCTGCGGAGGAAGCGGCCTTTGTAGCCGGGACCCTGGGCAACCGCCTGCAGTATTTTCAGGTCGGAAACGAGGCGGATCTGTTTGGCCGGCACCTGCGCGATCCGAATACATGGTCGGCCAAGACGTATCTGGAAGAATGGCTCACGCTGGCGCGCGCTATCGCAGCTCGGGTGCCCGCGGCCAAGTTCGGCGTGCCTGATGTTGTCAGTGCCGTGTCATGGCTGACCGAGATTGCTGATCGGTGGCCTTCCATCCAGGCTCCGCCAGAGGTGACGACCCTCAGTCATCACTATTACTTTGGCGGACCGGCGACGAACCCGGACGTCAACATTCCGAACCTGCTGAAACCGGCGACGATGCAAAGGGTGGAGAAAACGGCGAATATCGCAACGGCGGCAGCCAGCAAGATCGGTGCGCGCGTACGCATGACGGAAGGCAACACGTGTTATCGCGGAGGGAAGCCGGGTGTCTCCGACGTATTTGCCGCTGCGCTTTGGTCAGCCGACTATTCGCTGCTCCTGGCCAGTAACAACTACTCCGGCATCAATCTGCATGGTGGTACCGGCAAATCCGTGGCCAATTCGGTTGGCGGATCTCTTCCCGGCGACGCGCTTCTAGAAGCGAAGGGCGAAACTCCCGAACAGATTGCCGCGCATCCGCATCCTTTCTATACGCCGATTGCGACGTTTGGCTCAGAGTATCTCCTCGAGCCGGTTGCGTATGGGCTGAAGTTTGCGGGCTCGTTCAGCGGCGGAACACTGCTAAAAACCGAGTTCTCGACGAAGCTGCAGGATGCGGGAGTCAATGCAACTGCTTACGCCGCGAAACTGCCCGGCGGCCGGACATCGGTGATCATTCTGAACAAGGACGCGATAGCGGACCTTGAGGTGGAACTTGATTTCGGTCACGGCGTCAGCGGAGCAGTAGAAACCGAAATATTGCACGCGCCAGCGCTAGACAGCCGCGAAGCGCAGATCACAACCTCGGCGAAAACCGACTCGCTCAAACAGGGCAAATGCGCCGTCACTGTTCCCCACGGAACAGGATTACGCCTGACACTGGCTTGAGACGCCGGCACACTCCATTTATCTGTGGACCTGTTTGAAGTCGAAATATGCCAGATTCATGCCGCCGTTCGTCAATATGTGTACGGTGAGGACGTTCTTGCCTTTGTTGAGATGAACTTTGAAAAGTTGCGAAGCCACGTTCCAGTGGTGCCATTGACGCCAGGCCACCTGGTCTGCCGGGTCATTCGTTGTCGTGATCTCGAGAGGTCCCGTCGCGTCCTTTCCGTTCACATCGACTGATATTGTTCCCCCGCGATTCGAGGTGTAAAGGAAATCGGCTGCGTATGTTCCCGCTCTTGTCACATTTACGGTAATGTTGAACCACTCTCCAGGTTCGGTCCAGCCAACGTAGGGCAGGTCTGCAGGGGGAACAATTTTGTCGAAGGGGTTGTCGTCAATCGGGTCCGGCTTCCGGTTGAACTTCGTGTAGGAAGTATCCACGCCCTCGTGGATACGGAATTCGTTGAGGTAGCTCCCATTAGCCGGATTCAACTCTCCGCTGCCGTGATTCTGCGGATCGCTGTCGTGATACGCGACCCCTTCGCCGCCCAGGTCATAGTAAGCACACAATACCCGCCCCGGTATTTTTTGCGGGCCGCTCTGATGGCGACCGTCATGATAAGGCAGGCCTTTATACTGGCTCAAGAATGATTGGGAAAAAGCAATTGCCGGCAGCATCGAAACCGCCACGAAGCATAAAGAAAACGCTCTTCGCCGCATCCTGCCTCCCTCAATACCGTTAACCTGTCTGCCGTTCGGAAACTCCGCCGATCAGCGCCAGCGACGGGTCAAGAATGTTCCGCACCTCAGACTTGGAAAAGTTCGATCCCGTATGCTTTTCCGAGATTGCGCGAGTACTTCTTGTCTGTCCCGTTGTTCCAATGTTCGTGCACACCAAGGCTGCGGCACCGGATGCCGTCGCGTTCCGGATCATAGAAAGTCTTCGAAGGCGGGTCATTCGCCAGGGCAGATTCGCGCAGGTAGTTATCGGCATTCGCGATATCCGGAAGATCGGGCCATTCCGAAGTGAGAAAATCGAAGCCGACGGAATCGATCGCTACGCCGTCAAACGACATAAAAATGCTGTTCGGCCAAGCATCGTTGAATGGAGCCATCTTCCACTTGCGATGAGGCGGACCATCCACATTGTCGTTTCCATAGAGCGCATCAACAATAAAAAGCATGGTTTTCTCGCCGAGGTCCTTATGGCCCAAATAGTCTGTGAACGCGGAGTAACTTGCCGAACCATCGCTGTTGTGATGGAAACCGTCGTGCGCGTTCTTGCGCCAGTCGGGGTTGATACTCGTAGCGCCGAAGAGATTCTTCGCGCAGAGTGTCACGCCCGAACTCACATGCGCTCTGAGCACGGCAGCATCAATTAAGTAGGCGGCCTCAACCACAGTGGTATCGAGTCCCGTGGCGTTGTGGCTTTCAACCGAGAAAGGAATCGCGTTGGGTTTGAACTCGGCCTTTAGCCGTCCATCGCCTCCGATATGGTCCACAAACGTGACGCCGGGAAATTCATGGTGAATCTTGTCGTAGAGGTTGCCCGGGATGAACCGGCTGGAATCGAAGATGGTGATCGATGATTGCGGCACTCGTCCCGGGCCGGTCAACTGCCGGACGAGCGAAAGGATCAGATGGGGCGAGGAGTTCAGGCGTTCGATCGTGCCATGGTCCGTTGTGTTGTTCAGGTTCGCCTTGATCGCAATCCTCTCCCCAGCAGCGTATCCGGCTTTGCCGCGTCCATGAGTGCGATTGAAGTATTGAAAGATGGACTTCCATGCCTGGGCGTCGCTTTTTTGATTTGTAAGACTCAAAATGGACCGGGAAACCATGCGGTCAATTACGGACTGGTCATTGTGGGCATCGGTCCACCACGAACCTGTGCCGTCCCAGGTCACAGCCGCCGGATCGTGCGCCCAAGTGACTCGGCCGGGAACGACGCCGCGGGGAACTCCTAGCGGGGAAAGCGGCTCGAACAAAGAGGGCCGCAGGTAGGTAGCAGCTGCAAGAGCCAGGGCGAATTGTCGGCGCGTCATGTCCATTTTGACTTGCTCCTCTCGCACAAAATCTTACGGTTCCGTGGTTCATTTTGCCAGAAAACGCAGAAACTGCTGCAGTCTCTTCACAGACTGCACGGTCTTGCGTTAGAGACCGGTAGCTCGAGCACGGGGACCTTGAACTGCCCAGTGAATTGTACCTGACGACGCAAGTAGAATCCTCAACCAGGATGTCATCAGGTAAGAGTTCGTCCGTCGTCTCATCAGACCTTCATTCGTGAGCATGAAGCGACTCGACCATGGCCCGGATGTCACGGGTGCGGCGTCCTATGCCGCAGGATTGGCACACGGCGGGAGCAATATCCCGCGGTCGCAGAAGCAGCTTTCCGCAGAGCGAAACATCGAAAATCCCCTTCTGGCGGGTACTGTCTGAGATCGTCATCAACTGTTGGGGCCCTGGCTCGCGTATCCCAGGCCAGCGAGGATCCCTCGCATATAAGCAAAGCTGCTCGTAACGCCAGGCATTGGATCGTTGGGCTGAATCTCATACTCGAGATCAACGAAGCCGTCGTATTTCATGGCAATAAGAGCTTCAAATATCCTCCGCACAGGCATGCTGCCGTCCCCGACAGCGGCCTGACTCTGTTTGTCCTGGAAGTTCGTGAGGTCCTTCATATGTACGTTAAACAGCCGCGGGCCGGCTTCCTGGATGGCCTGAACTATGTCCGTGCTGGCGCGAACTGTGTGCCCGACATCGATGCAGCAGCCAATACGCGGGTCCATATCCTTCACCGCTTTCAAAATAGTGAGTGGGGACGGCCACAGCTTGTCTTCCGGACCGTGATTGTGGATGGCAATGCGGATGTCGTATTCCCTTGCAAATTTCTCGATGCGCGGAAGAGTTTGCAGGGTGGGGTCGCCGGCGACGATAACGGGAATCCCCGCACGCTTGCTGTATTCGAACTTGCTGCGGATGTCCGCATCTTCGTCCTTTGCGAAATTGATGACTCCGGCGGCGTGAAGTTTGATGCCCGCTGCAGCGTAGTCGGCCAGAGCAACGGCCTCTCCCAGAGGATCCGCGGGGAGATGATCGTTGACGTCCTTCGCGTTCAGCGCGAGCACATGGAGCTGCTTCATGAAACCGATCAGTTGCGCGCGACTGAAGTTGCGGAAGGTGTAGCTGGCCAGGCCCAAACGAACCGGAAGTGATACCTGGGCGCCCGGCAGCTGCGGCGCCAGCGCGAAGGCATCTTTGGTAGCAACAAACGCGGCCGCAACACGTGCAGCGGAGCAAACGAAATCGCGGCGGGAGAATTTGTTTTTCATTGCGGCCGATCATCCAGATTGTAGCGGGCAGATGGTAGCAGGGATGGGTTAGACATGCGGCGCCCAGCCCTTCTCGTATTCGCGCCCCCACATCTTCATGGCTTCCGGATCGTTCTGAATTCGCGCGTCCTTGGTGTCGAGATCTAGCTCGCGGTTGACTTCCCATGCGATATTGGACAGTTGCAGCATCGTAACAGCGATGTTCCCGGCGGAGACGGGCGCGTTCAGCTTCTCCCCTCTGAGGATTCCCCCGATGAAGTTCCGAAAGTGAGCATTTGTCATGGAATCGCGGCCCACGAGGTCAGAGGATGATGTCGCGGCGCCGACCTTGAATTCTCCCGTTTTTTTCCCTGCGAGGTCGTAAATCTCGTAACCATCGCGACCCACAACCACCGTACCATTCGTTGCCATAATTGCCGAACCGCGATCGCGTCCATAGTACTTCATTCCCTGGCAGCTCTTGCCTTCCCAAGTCAGCATCTTGTCTTCGTACTCAAAGCTCGTCACCAGGGTGTCGTAAAACTGCCAGTCATCCTTGTAGTGATACCTTCCGCCCGATGAAGTGACCCGCTTCGGATAGTCGACGCCTAGCGCCCAGCGGCATACATCCACCTCGTGCGTGCCATTGTTCAGCGTTTCACCGGTGCCATAGTGTCTGAACCAGTGCCAGTTATACGGATGCACATTGTCCGTGTAAGGGCGGCGCGGTGCCGGTCCCTGCCATAGCCCCCAGTCAAGCTGCGATGGCACGGGAACTTCTTTGCCTGTGCCTATCGACTTCCTCACATTGCTGTACCAGGCTTTCGCGAGGTAAGTCCGGCCAATAATGCCTCCCTGAATCTTTTCGACGATCTCCCTGGTATGCGGCGAAGAACGCTGCTGATTACCCATCTGCACAAGCTTTCCATACTTCTCTTGTGCCGCGACCAGCATCTCCCCCTCAGCGGGATTGTGGCTGCACGGCTTTTCCACATAGACATGCTTGCCCGCTTGTAACCCGGCAATGGCCATCGGTGTATGCCAGTGGTCCGGCGTCGCTATCGTGATTGCGTCCACGTCTTTCTGCTCGAGGATTCTGCGAAAGTCTTTCTCCGGCGCCGCGGCTTCGCCCATCTCCTCTTGCACGCTGCCGGCGAACTTCCGCAGGATATTGTCGTCCACATCGCAGACATGCGAAATTCGCGCAGCGCTCCTGTTGGCCTTGAGCGAGGACAGATGAGCATAGCCGCGCCCATTCAAGCCGATGAGTGCAAAATTGAGGCGATCATTGGCGCCGAGAATCCGGCCATAGCTCCGAGCCGTAGGCGCAACCGCCAGCCCCGCCGCTCCCACTGTCAACGTCTCAAGAAACTTACGTCGTGTGACCATCTTTATTCCTCGTAACGGACAACCATTGCGGTTGTGCTGCCAGCTGACAGGATAACTTGTGATCAGCCGGAGATTCCAGCCTGCGTCAGCGTCCTCCCAAGTCCGTTTATCCTGATGAGTGTTCCGGGGGCCATTATCGCCTTCAGGCTAATCGGGCACTTTTCCGACGTGTGGCCGGACTCATTCCGTTCATTGGCATGATGCTGGTATTGTTGCTGGTGTACAAGACGTGTGCCTCCGATCAAGGGCTGCTGAGGCGAATTTATAGTACGGCTGGTTATATCCAGCGCCTGACGACTTATTGGGGGTCACAGCACTGGACGATGAATTTGCAGAGGGCGCGACATGGTGGATGGCCAATCGCAAATGATAGACGGAGTCCGAATCAGCTGTGCTCAACCGGAAGATTGCAAAAGTTACCCGGCAATCAGCGCATCCGCTGAGGCGGCTCTGTGACGCTCCTCGACGAAAACAGGCTTTTCCCGTCCGAACCCAACGCACGCGCCGTCGCCAGGCGGCTCTACACCAATGTCCGGGACTTGCCGATCATCAGCCCGCACGGCCACGCTGAACCCCGCTGGTTCGCCGAGGACGAGCCCTTTCCGGATCCGGCGCAATTGTTCGTGGTTCCTGACCACTATATCTCTCGCATGCTTTACAGCCGAGGTATTTCTCTCGAGCAACTTGGGGTTGGATCAACTCCACTCGAGGATCCCAGACGCATATGGCGCATCTTCGCCGAGAATTACTATCTTTTCCGCGGGACGCCGACGAGACTTTGGCTGGACTTCGCGTTCCAGGAACTCTTTGGGCTAGATACGCGGCTTAAACCACTAAACGCCGACGCATATTACGACGCCATCATGGATAAACTGAAGGCGCCCGGATTCCGCCCTCGGGCGTTGTTCGAACGATTTCGAATTGAGGTGCTGGCAACCACGGATTCGCCGCTCGATTCGCTTCCTTATCATGAAACCGTTCGCCGATCAGCGTTCAAGGGACGGATCATACCGACGTTTCGCCCCGATCCGGTGGTCGATCCCGATTTTCCAAACTTTGTCGAGAATCTTGGCAGTTTGGGACAGATGACGCACGCAGACACTGCCAGTTGGCAAGGTTATCTGTCCGCGCTGCGGCAGAGGCGGATGGAGTTCAAGGCCCTCGGTTGTACGGCGACAGACCACGGCCACCCCACCGCGGCGACTGCCGACTTGGGCGTTGATTCGGCGGCCCTGCTCTATCAGAAAATTGCCTCGGGAGCTGGCGACCAGGCCGAGCGCGAATTGTTCCGCGCACAGATGCTTACTGAAATGGCGGCCATGAGCCTCGATGACGGGCTGGTCATGCAAATTCATCCGGGCAGTTTCCGTAACCACAACGCGCGACTATTCGAGCGCTTCGGACGTGATGTGGGCGCCGACATCCCGATGCCTACCAACTACGTGCAAGCACTCCACCCTCTACTAAAGCGCTTTGGCAACGAGGCCGGCCTGACCCTCATTGTATTCACTCTTGATGAATCGACTTACAGCCGTGAACTTGCGCCGCTTGCGGGACACTATCCTTGCCTGCGGTTAGGCCCGGCGTGGTGGTTCCACGACAGTCCCGAGGGAATGATGCGCTTTCGCGAGTACACGACAGAAACTGCCGGCTTTTACAACACCGTCGGCTTCAATGACGATACCCGTGCGTTTCTCTCGATTCCCGCGCGACATGATGTAGCGCGTCGCGTCGATTGCTCCTTTCTTGCTCGCCTGGTGGTGGAGCATCGCATCGACGAGGATGAAGCAGGCGAGATCGCATCGGAGCTTGCCTACGAGCTGGCGCGAAAGGCTTACAGGCTTTAGCGGCGGTACGAGCTTTATCCGCAGAAATATTTATCTTCTTGGCCTTCTTTTCCTCCGCACTATCGCACCGCGTTTGCAGCGAGTGGAGGTCGCAGTAAGCCCGGGAGTTAATTGACGAGTGCGACTCCCCCGGGTATTGTTTTTGAGCCGACTAACTGCGGCGAACCGGATCTCGGAAGCAGAGGCTGAATCTAGGATGCGTCGTTCCACGATCTCCCTGGAATTGATTCGTTCTCCTATTTTGGAGAACGAAGAACAGATTTTTTCATGAGCCTGTTTTTCGAGCTTGGCACCGAGCAGTCTGACCTCTCCGCGGTTGAACTGAAGAATGGGCTGTTTCAAGCCCTGCGCGCGCTCGGTCCGCGCAATCGCGTCCTCGCGATCCCTCCCGATATGACTCGTTTCCACTCAGGGGCCGGCAACCTGACCAGCAACGCCTATGAATTTTACGGAAACAGGCTTAGTGCTGTGCTACCGGCAGTCGGAACGCATGCGGCCATGACGCCCGGTCAGATCGCTAAAATGTTCGCCGGCGTTCCCCTCGAATTGTTTCACGCCCACAACTGGCGAAAAGATGTTGTCACATTGGGTGAAGTGCCGGCCGAGTTTGTCCAGGAGCAATCCGAAGGCAGGCTGAACTACACCTGGCCGGTTCAAATCAATCGCATGTTGGTCGAAGGCGGTTTCGATCTGATCCTTTCGATCGGGCAGGTTGTTCCCCATGAAGTAATTGGAATGGCCAATTACAACAAGAACATTCTTGTCGGCACCGGCGGGCCAGACAGTATCAACCGCAGCCATTTTTTGGGCGCTGTCTACGGCATGGAACGCATCATGGGGCGGGCCGACAATCCGGTGCGCAGAGTCCTGAACTATGCCTCGAGCCATTTCATTCGACACCTGCCTGTCGTATACGTCCTGACCGTCGTAGGAAGAAATGAGTGTGGCCGATTGGCCGTCCGAGGACTGTTCATCGGTGATGACACCGAGTGCTTTCAAAAAGCCTCGCAGCTTAGCCTCAAAGCCAACTTCTTCATGCTTGACGCGCCGATTCGAAAGGCAGTGGTTTACCTGGATCCGGAAGAATTCAAGAGTACCTGGCTGGGCAATAAAGCAATCTATCGCACTCGCATGGCGCTCGCCGACGGCGCCGAACTTATAGTTCTCGCTCCCGGAGTAAAAACTTTCGGCGAGGATCGAACGATCGATCGGCTGATCCGCAAGTACGGATATTTTGGTACGCCTGCCACTCTTGCAGCCGTCGAGAAAGACCTGGAATTTGCCGACAATCTAGGTGCCGCCGCCCACCTCATCCACGGATCTTCCGAAGGACGCTTTACCATTACGTATTGCCCGGGGGGCCTGAGCCAGAAGGAAATCCGCGGCGCTGGTTTCGGCTACGGAGATCTGGAAAGCATGGCCAAAAAATACGATCCACAAAAATTGCACTATGGCTACAACCGGGTTGACGGTGAAGAGATTTTCTTTGTGCCAAACCCGGGCTTGGGTCTCTGGGCTTACCGTGGACGCTTCGAAACTTAGTTCACTGGAGTGGTACAGTTTCTCCTTCGAATATTCCCTTCGAAAACCGCTTTCATCGTGAGCCGATGAAAAGGTGAATTTCAGTAACTGAGCACAACTCGAAAAGGTCAAGAAATGAACCCTTCTCTTCGAAGTCTTTCCGGCAGAACCGCCGTTGTGATTGGTGGAACGTCCGGCATCGGGCGCGTGCTTGCTCTCGGGTTAGCCGCTGCGGGAGCAGATGTCGTTGCTTCTTCCCGGCGGGTGGAGCAAGTGGAAGTGACCGCCCAAGAGATTGAATCGCTCGCGCGCCGGACCCTACGTGTCACTTGCGATGTGTGCGATCGCGCTTCTTTGGAGAACCTCCTGGCGAATACACTCGAGAGCCTTGGCAAAGTAGACATCCTGGTGAACTGTGCCGGCAAAATCGTACGGGCTCCCACCATCGACTTTCCGGAGGAATCGTGGTCGGGTATCCTCGAAACAAATCTCACAGGAACGCTCAGAGGCTGTCAGATATTTGGTCGGCATATGCTGGAGCGGGGCTACGGCCGAATTATCAATCTGGCCTCGCTGAATACCTTTGTTTCATTAACCCAGGTTGCCGCGTATGCCGCAAGCAAGGCGGCTGTCGGAGCGCTTACGAGATCACTGGCTGTTGAATGGTCCAAGTACGGGGTGATGGTAAATGCCATCGCTCCTGGCGTTTTCCGCACGGCGCTGAACTCGGAATTGCTCGATAACACCGAACGCGGCCGAGAGTTGCTGGCGCGTACTCCCATTGGCCGGTTTGGAAAGGCAGAAGAATTGGTGGGAGTTGCTGTCTACCTCGCCTCTGAAGCCGCATCCTTCACCACTGGCCAAATCCTGGTGGTGGACGGCGGGTTCTTGGCGAGCGGTGTAAATCAGTAGGTGTCCTGCGAATCGAAGAACCGCGTGATCGATCAAATCCGCGGAATTCCAGAGGCTTGTTCTATTCGGGGATAACTTCAATGGCGCTTATCGATGGGTAGTTCACGGCTGGAGTGAAGTAGATCTCTATTTTGCCTTGCGGTGTAGGTTCAATATGCTGAAAGGATTTAACCAGTGGTTTGGACCCGGCCTCCCGGAAAATATCAAATCCTTTCAAAAGCATCGACCCGTTGCAAGATACGTCAAACACCCGGCTGCCCACCCCTCCGATACCGCCATTCTGGACGCCAAACCAATGCTCCAGGAAGTACAGCTTCAAAGTGAATTTACCGCCCGTCGTGACGGGAACTACATAACGGAAGTGTCCAAATCGATGCCATTCGTAAAGACGACCATCGGTGACTTTCGATAGATCACCTCCGAAACTACTAAGGCGTCCGCCAAAGAAGTACTGGTCCGGCATCCAAACATTGCCACTGGAATCACGATAGGGAGAGTGTCCCACGACGATCCTGACGGGAAGCGTGCTGAAGCGAATTCCCTTCTTGCGCGGAATGACACCTTGGATACTCAAGGACTTTCGCAGCGCGCGGCGGACTCTCCCTCATATTGAGGACTATTTCAATCGCAAAGGACTTGTCTCCGACCTCGGTGAGAAGAAAAAAGCCTTCTTCGTGCTTCAGAAGTATTATCGGGGATTGCAGAGTGCTCAAACGATCCAGATTTGGCCGGAAAAGGAGGATGGTTTCCGTATGGCCATTTCGGGAGTTGGTGGCGTTTGCGAGGACCTATTCTATTGTCCCGTTTCCAAACTCTCGATCAGCGCAGTGGCGGGCCATTGAATTGTGGGTAGGGGAAGCCCGAGTGCGGTTGTGTCGAGCCGCTCTGTTTGCTAGTTTGGCGTAGATGCCGCCGCCTGTGCCCGAACAACTCAGCAGGACCATTGAGACTCTTTACCGATCGGAATCCGGACGCGTCCTGGCGACGCTCGTGCGCCTCCTCGGAGATCTGGATCTCGCCGAAGAGGCCATGCATGAGGCATTCGCCGCCGCTCTGGAGTCCTGGCCTCAGACTGGTATTCCGGACAGGCCGCGACCATGGTTGATTTCGACGGCTCGATTCAAAGCCATTGATACTCTGCGTCGACGGGCAAGATTTCATGCGTCTCAAGACGAGCTCGCTCGATATCTCGAAGCGCAAGGGTGCTCGGCGGAAAGGTCCAATGAAGAGGACAGCCTTGAGGACGATCGACTGCGCCTGATTTTTACCTGCTGTCATCCATCTCTAGCGCCGGAAGCGCACGTTGCGCTCACCTTGCGTGAGGTGTGCGGCCTGACAACCGAGGAGATAGCAAAGGCGTTCCTCATCACGCCGCGTACGATGGCGCAGCGCATTGTGCGCGCAAAGGCAAAGATTCGAGAGACGCCGATTCCCTATGAGGTGCCGACCCCGCAGGAATTGCCGCAGCGACTGGGCGCGGTGCTTCAGGTGATCTATCTCGTCTTTAACGAGGGTTATTCGGCTGCGGCGGGAGCGGAGGTAATGCGAGCCGAGCTAACCGGCGAGGCGATTCGACTGGGCCGGTTGCTGAGCGAACTCCGGCCAGAGCCGGAAGTCATGGGGCTGCTTTCCGTGATGTTGCTACACGAATCGCGTCACGCCGCGAGAACCTCTCCGACCGGAGAGCTGATTTTGCTGGAGAACCAGGATCGCTCGCTCTGGAACCGGGAGCAGATCGCGGAGGGAGTGGCATTGCTCGAGAAAGCACTGGAGTCCCGTCGCTTCGGCCCTTACACACTGCAGGCTGCGATTGCCGCCGTTCATGCGGAGGCGGAATCGGTCGCTCTGACCGACTGGCGGCAGATTGTTGCGCTTTACGACCGATTGGCACGAATTCAGCCTTCGCCGGTTGTCCAGCTGAATCGTGCCGTGGCAATTGCAATGCGCGATGGTCCAGAGGCCGGTCTGGCGCAGATCGACGCGGTATTGGAACATGGCGAATTGGCAAATTATTACCTGGCGCATTCCGCCCGTGCGGATATGTGCCGAAGGCTCGGCAGGACCTCTGAGGCTCGGTCGTCTTATGAGAAAGCTCTGGCGCTGACCCAGCAGGAACCAGAGCGGCAATTCCTCCAAGAGCGGATTCGGCAGTTGAAATAAAAAAAGACTCGTCAGAAGCTGCGGGCATTGAGATGACCAGGCACAAAGCATGAAGATGAAAAATTTATTGGACGATCTGTCAAATTCCCGCCCGGCCGTTCGACTATATCGTGAAGGCAGGGCTACCGGCCCGCCCTGAAAGGACGCTAAACGGTAACGACGATTTTCCCGAACTGGTCGTTTGACTCGAGATAGCGGTGAGCATCGACGATGCGTTCGAAGGGAAACGTCTTCGCGATCCATGGTTTGAATGCACCGGACGCGAGTCCCGGAAGGATGTAGCTCTTGAGAGAATCTAGGCGGGCGTTATCGTCGAGACCGGTGTTCGCTGCGAAAAATGTCGAAGCCGAGACATCCGCGATGAAACCCACAGTACTCGCCGAGATGATCTTGACCTTCTTCACCGGCATCAGCATGGAGCAGCACCTGAAAGTTAGCAAGGCGACCTTGAACCGAAAAGTGGACGCCTTCATGAAGGTCATTCGTAAGCTGTGAATCCGAAGTTCCGCGGAGGACAACTAAGGACCTGGGGAACTGGTTCAAGCGCCGCAACCATCCGAAAAATCATAGGTTGGCGATTCCTTCCCGCCCGCTCTGCCTTAAGCTAACGCATATAGATACTCGACGAAGGAGCGCACAGCCCCGTCAATCCCCGCAACCTTTCGGTTGGTGGAATCAATCAGATAGTACTCATTCGGAGCATGTGCACCGGTCCCATGTCCCATTCCAAAATGTCCAGCGGGAAGATTGAGAGGTTCGGAAGTGAAAATGTATCCCGGCCAAGAACCGGCTGATCGAGGCCACAGCACGGGATCGAGACCCAGATTGCGGTAAGTCGCAATTTGCGCCTGGATCAGCTTCGAATCCGGGGAAGTCTGTGTCGGATCGTAGCCACCGGTCATATTGACCTCTATGTCGCCAAACCCGTGTTTCGCAAGGTGCTCCTTCAGAAGCGCCAGTGTGCCGGCAGCCGTCATGTCAGGCACCAACCGCATGTCAATCTTCGCGACGGCGCGATGCGGCAAAACCGTCTTGCCACCGGGGCCGGTGTATCCAGCGACCAAGCCCTCGATGTTGATCGTGGGCTTGGATTCGAGCAGCAAAAGAGAGTCAAGCCAGTTTGTGTCATGCACCCAATGCTCAACGCCTAGCTGCTTTTTGACGATGGATTCACTGCGGTGAGCGGCTGCATCCTCGATCATCTTTATCTGTGCGGGAGCAAGAGGCTTGACCTTGTCAAAGAAGCCCGCCACGGCAGGCGTGTGTCCATCGGACTGGATGAGCGTGCTGAGCGCCTGCACCAGGTGCCAAGTGGGACTGTCCACCTGTGCCTCAAGGCTGGAGTGAACATCATGCTTGGGCCCTCGTCCCCACCGCTCTCCGCTCGAAACCAGTTCAAGTTCAACTACGCCCTTGGCGCCTAGTGATATCTGAATGCCTCCATCCGCGTCCTGGCCCGCTTCTGGAATGAACACACCCATGCATTTCTTCAGCGCAGCGGTGACCTTGGGTTGGAGGACAACCTCCGGAAAGTGGGTCGATCCAATCTCTTCTTCACCTTCACAGACGAGCACGAGATTTACAGGCAATTTTTTCCCTGCTGTCTTGAAGGCATGGAGGGCGCCGAGGAAGGCCGTTTCAGGACCCTTCTGGTTTACAGCGCCGCGACCGATGCAAGCGCTGCCCAATCCTTCCTTTTCGAGGATCCGCCCTTCGAGCGGCGGAGAAGACCACTCCGAAGGGTCAAACTGTTTCACGTCGTACATAAAATAGATGCCCACAGTGGTCGCCGCGCCAGCATCCAGAGTGCCGAAGACCCCAGGCTTGCCGGATGTTGGCACAATTTCGACATTCGCGAATCCTGCATCGCGAGCGAGTTGTGCCATATAGTCAGGGCCCTGCGGATAGTTGCGGTTCTCGGCCGCGATGGAAGGCAATGCGACCCAGTTCTGCAACCGCTTCACGTTCTCGTCATGCATCTTCGGTATTTGGCTCAGCACCGACTGGAGGTCGGGATTGTCTGCAGTGAAAGCAGCGACTGGCAACGCAGCGAAGGCGGCACCGGCAAGTGTGCCGTGGATGAACTCTCGACGATTTAACGCGTTATTGTTCGACTCAGTCAATGCATCCCCCCTTGCGAGAAAAAAGATGAGTATCCGTGGTTGGCCTGAAACTCAATTCCAGGAAGGAAATCTTCGCCATTTTTATCGGGAGCCATCATACCAGTTGACTCTTGAACGACCAGCAATTTTTCTGGCGTGTGCTACTCTAACGACCCGGAGACAAGTGTTTAACGGGAATGCTAACGGGAAGCTTCCCGTTGAAAGGGATTCGTCCCCAGAGTGCGTCGGCCAGCGCCTCCATCGCGGGAGGAAGGATGCTGTAGGTGCAGAGGTAAGTTGGAGCTTCGGGGTATGCGGCGAGGTCGTAGGGCATCCGTAGGGCTACGGCAATGACCTTGCGTCCTTCCTTCTGCAACGTGTTAACGAGAGCGGCCTGGCCGGGGTGGTCCGCAGCGTTAATCGTCCCAATGATTATAAGATCATATTTAAGGAGTCGGGCGCAGCACTCCCTAATTTCCGCGGCGGAAGGATTCATCGCCACTGTGAAATCGTCAACCTGGCGGTGATAGCGGTGAACGGCCGAAGCCAGGGCTGGGACCACGAGCGAGGAGGTATCTGCAGGAGTTAGGTCTTCCGGACGTGGAACAACGACTGCGATTCCGGCGCTGGCATGCAGATCGAGTGGCAATTGCCGGGTCGTGTCACGCACGAGCGTGACGGACTTCTCCGCGACTTCTCGCGCCAGCGCACGATGCTCGCGGCAGCCGATCACGCTTAGGGGCGGCTGCTTGGAGCGGGCGAGCCAGGATTTCAGATGGAGAATTCGACGCGCCGAAGCATGGATTTCCGTAGGCGAGAGAAGGCCGCGACGGGCTGCCTGAACCGCACAGGAATACGTCGAAGATACCCGGGCTAAATCGTGATTCAGCAGCAACAAATCGACGCCGGCTCCCAAAGCGGCCAGCGCGTCCACAACCAGTCCGGGACCCTGCTCGATAGCGTGCATATCCATCGCGTCACTGACGATAAGGCCGTCGAAGCCCAGCTTGCGGCGGAGCAAACCGCCCAGGATATTCTCTGAAAGGGTGGCCGGCAGGTTCGTGCCCCCGTTCAACGCAGGAAAAACAATGTGGGCCGTCATCATGAGCTGTACACCCGCTCGGATGGCCGCTCGAAACGGCGGTAATTCCACGTGGCAGACTCTTTCCCAATCGTGCGGGAGCACGGGAGCGCCATGGTGCGAGTCGCTAGAAGTATCGCCGTGACCTGGAAAATGTTTCGCAGTCGCGGCGACGCCCGCTGATTGCAGACCGTTAACTAGGGCAGCGCCTAGCCGCGATACAAGAGCAGGGTTTTCTCCAAATGATCGTGTGCCGACAACGGGGTTGGCGGGATTGTTGTTGACGTCGCAGACTGGCGCAAAGTCGACGTTCACTCCAACAGCAGCGACTTCTCGTCCAAGAGCCCTTCCTACCTTGTAGGCCAGTTTTTCAGAGCGAGTGGCGCCTAACGCCATATTCCCTGGAAAAGGGGTCGCGTCTCCGATAGCCATGAGTTGGCCGCCTTCCTGATCCGCAGCGATCAGGAGAGGCGGTTGGCCGTTCCGCGCCGCTGCCTTCTGTAGTTTCGCAGTCAACTGACGCAACTCGGAAAGACTTCCCATGTTCTTGGCCCGAAAAAGGACAATGCCACCGACGTGCTGGCTCTTCAGGATCCGCAGCAACTCGGAGGGTGGTTTGCGCTTACCGGTGAAGCTCAAGAGAAATTGTTGGCCGATCGACTGCTCCAGTGTCAGGGACATGGAATGCTCCTCAAGAATTCTGCGCGCCCATCGCCATGCTTAGACTTCTGAAATCTGGGATTCTGGAGGAGTTATCGCGCCTCCACGGATGGGGATGAACCGCGAAAGAATCAAGGCGGGGATGGCGGAAATCAGTGCCCAAATAAAGAATCTTCGATAGCCCAGCGCCACTTCGATTTTTCCGCTCACGGTTCCTGGAAGCATGAGGCCCAGGTTCATCAACGCAGTGGCAAAGGCGTAGTGAGCGGTTTGGTATTTTCCTGGGGCAATTTCCTGCATCATCAGCAAGATCACTCCTACAAAACCAAAGCCATATCCGAACATTTCCAGGCTCATGGCAACAGTCACCGCGGCATGGTTTGTCGGAAGCGCCGTGCTCAGGTAGTAGTAAGCGAGCATGGGGAGATTCATCGCGCAAATGAGCGGCAACAAGGCGCGTTTCAGGCCCAGCCACGAAGTAAAGTAACCGCCGAGGATACTGCCGAGGATAAACGCGACCGTTCCGAAAGTGCCATAGATGGTTCCGAACTGATCCGTTGTCAATCCCAGACCGCCGAGCGTTCGTTTGTCGACTAGAAAGAGCGGCCCGATTCTTACGATTTGACCTTCGCCGGCGCGATAGAGAAGGAGAAAGATGAGAAGCAAAATGATGTTTGGCTTCTTGAAAAAACTTGCGATGACGTCCAAGAAGGTCGCGGCCATTTCGCGAAAACTCTCGGAACGCCGCTCTGTCCCCGTGGGCAGCACGCGCAGGTGATAGAGACTCAACATCACGAGAAGCAGTCCCATCCCGGCAAAGATAGCCATCCAGGCGTGCGGCACATCGAAGCGCGCTTCGAGAAAACCCGCCAGAATCACCAGGGCTCCCTGCGAAAAGAAACGCGCGACGTTGTAGAAGCCACCTTGCCAGCCTGCATAGGCAGCCTGCTGCTTCGCGGAAAGACTGGCGATGTACAAACCGTCAGCCGCAATGTCATGTGTCGAGGAACAGAACGCGACTACCGCGAAAAGAGCGAGCGTGAAGCGGAAGTAATTTGGCAGAGGCAGACAGAGGGCGATCGAGGCTAGGCTCAATCCTCCGGCAAATTCGAAAAGCACAACGAAGTATTTCTTGGTCTTGAACATTTCTAGCAGCGGGCTCCAAATCGGCTTCAACGACCAGGGAAGGAGAAGCCAACTGGTGTACATGGCAATGATGTCGTTGGGAAGGCCGAGACGTTTGTAAAGGATTCCGGCGATGAGGGAAATCGCGAAGAAAGGGAGGCCCTCCGCGAAGTACATGGTCGGAATCCATGCCGCCGGATGAATCCGGGTCGTCACGCTATCCTTGGTCATCGCACCTTTCTTTGCAGTCTGGAAACCGAGGGGCCGAACATGCTGTTGAAGTCTTGCCAGAAGCAGAGATGCAAATCCTCCTCAGGGCTGTATTTCAATACGAGGAGGATCCTAATGCTCTTGCATGCAGGCAAGGGTCCAGAGTTCCCAAGGCCTGGTAGGCAGCCCCCAGCAGGGGAGCATCCTCATTTAAGATGACAAAGATGGGCACGCTCGCAAGCACGGCATTGAGCGGCGCTTTGTCAGCAAAGGAGTGGCAGAAAGTGCCCTCCTTGAGTTTTGGCAATATTTTAAGAGCGATGCCGCCCGCCAGGTACACGCCGCCATAGGCAAGAACCCGCAAGGCAAGGTTCCCGGTTTCGGCGCCAAACGCATCAATCCAGAAATCGAGTGTTTCCACGCAAACTTCGCAAGCGCCGGACATCGCGTTCTGTGTGATCTCTTTCGCGGAATCACCGGAAGATTCATCAAATACGGGGTGGCGCGTGGCCGGGTTCAGGAACTCGTGAATTTTTCGGAAGCCTCTTCCGGAGAAAACCTCTTCGCAGGAGACGCGGGCGAGGTCTTGATTGAGAAACTGCAAAAAGCGGATTTCGCGAGTGGTGCGGGGCGCGAAGTCCGCAGCTCCGCCTTCGGAGGGCGCAGCGACGTGTCGATGCCCGTCCCAGAAGAGCATGGCCTCTCCCAATCCCGTCCCGGCGGCAATCAGGGCTTTGTTTGCGTGGAATTGGGGAGTGACTTCATTCAGAAGGAAAAAATCCCGTTGTTCCAGTCGATCGATTCCGCAAGCGGTGGCCACGAGATCATTCATGAAAACAATATTGTTGCTGTTTAGATTCAGGGTGCTTGCAAGCGATGCCGGCTCGAGTTGCCAGGGAAGATTGATGGCATGCAAACGACCGCCGACTACCGTTCCAGCAATGCCGAATCCGGCCGCGGTGATGGAAATATCCTCCGCTTTCCCGAGGTGTGTGTGCGCGGCTTGAACAAAAGAGTCAAGCAACTGCTCGAAATTGGAGAAATCCTTGGTGGCGTGGCGGGTTTGAAATACCGGCCGCAGGCCTGCGCCCGATTGCTCGAATACAGCGAGGTTGCACTTTGTACCGCCGATGTCGCCAGCCAGAATCATTGAGGGCCAAGCTATCTTAACTCAAGCGAATAGACTTCAAATCTTTGATGCCGGTAGAGGCCCGTGAGATGACTGGGCACTCATCGTTATTTCCTTTGCCCAACTTCCCAAATTGACAAGACTACCCTACTTGGCAAAACTCACGTGAGACGGCTCGGGGTGAGCATTGCCGTCATTTTCAAAACCTTCATGTAGTACTCGCGCTGCGTTAGAGCCATGGAAGCAGCCTCATCCAGGAGAAAGGTGACATCCGGATGGAGCTGAAGCGCAGAGGCCGTCACCGAGGAAGTGATCGGGCCCTCGATTGATTTTGCGACCGCTGCCGCTTTGGCTTCTCCTGATGCGAGCAGGAGAATCCTGCGGGCCTCGAGAATGGTTCCAATCCCCATAGTGATGGCGCACTGGGGAATCTCCTCTCCGGCGGCGAAGAGTTTTCGATTGTCTTCAATGGTTTGCTCACTCAGAACTTTGAGGCGTGTTCTTGATCCGATGCTCGAGGTTGGTTCATTAAAGCCAATGTGGCCATTGCGCCCGATGCCGAGAATCTGGAGATCGATTCCGCCCGCATCACGGATGGCTTGCTCGTAAGCGGAGCAGTATTCTTCACAATCTCCGGCGATTGCGCCATCGGGGATATGAATGTTGCGCGGATTGACGTTTACGTGAGAGAAGAAGTGTTCGTGCATGGCATGGTGAAAGCTTTCGGTGTGTTCGGGAGACAGTCCAAAATATTCGTCCAAATTAAATGTGGTGACGCGCGAAAAATCGAGATGATCCTCCCGATGCAAGCGCACGAGTTCACGGTATACGCCAACCATGGTATTGCCGGTGGCCAAGCCGAGCGTAAGCGACGCCTTCCTGCGAATCGCGCTCGCAACGAAATGGGCGGCGTGGCGGCCAACCTCTTCCTGATCGCGCTTCAGTACCACCAGCATGTAAGAGCCTTCCGAAGTTTGCGTTGCAAATCGAGCCCGCAACTCCCGCGAGACAAGCGCGAGTCCGCAACTGCCAGGAGCTACCGGAAACGGCGAATCACCAGGTTGTGACGGTCCGAGCGGTAGAAGCCCAGCACATAAATCACAGCCTTCCCTTGAGTGGAATAAATGACTTGACGAATGCGAAGTAGCGGCTCGCGCCGCGGGACGGCGAGCAGATCGGCAATCCGCGGGTCCGCGGCGGTGGCATCAATTTCTTCGTCGGCATAGCCCAGCTCTACTTTGTAATCGCGCTCGAGCGTGGCGAACAAGGACTCTCGAGCCAGCGGGACCGAGAGTAAATCGGGGAATTGCGCATGGGAGAGGTAGCAAGTTTCGAGTGCAAAGGGCTCGTCCACCGCGCTGCGCAGGCGTTCGAGCTTGATGATGGCGCTCGTCGGAGGAAGAGACAAGCGGGCCGTGGCTTCCTGCTCGTGGCGGATGACTTTGGCGAAGAGGATTTTGGTGCTGGCCGTGAGACTGCGGCTGGCCATCTGCTCGGTGTAGCTCATCAACTTGTTGAAGTGGATTTTGGGCGCGGCCACGAAGGTGCCGATGCCCCGACGGCGCTCGACGACGCCTTCGCGTTCCAGCGAGGCCAGAGCGTGCCGGGCGGTCATTAAACTCACTTCGTGAATCTTCGCGAGGTCTCGTTCCGAAGCAACGACATCGCCCGGCCGCAGGTGGCCGGCGTCAATGCGCTTACGGATGACGCTCTGAATCCGCTGATACGCGGGCAACCCATTCCGGCTCTTGCGCTGCATTCTTTCCCCCGACAGTTGCGGCTAGCCTACTACAAGAAATATGAAAATACCGCGAATAGCCCTCTAGAAAATCGGATTAGCAGTCCCGCAGCAGGCATTTTCCCCGTCTCGCAGCCCGTGGCCGCCGCTCGAACATCTCATCCCGCACCGCTCCACTGCTTGTGGTGATATAGAGCGACAATGTGAACCGCTATAGCTCTCAATCGTAGAACCCTTATAAATCATAACTTTTCTATTGACAACCATTATTTGGTGCTATATAGCTACACAGCATCGGGCCATATAGCAGTTCAGGGTGCATGTCACTGTCGGGGAGAAATGAACAGATCGTGGGGCCGCCGAATCGCCGCGGCGCTCGAATCGGAGGGTTTGCAATGAAGAACAGCAAGTCGGTTGGTATCGCAATCGCAGTGATGATGTTGCTGGCGCTCACCTGCGGGGCACATATTGCACGGGGACAAGAAGTAACTGCCGGCATCACCGGCAGGGTCACTGATCCGAGCGGCGGGCCCATTGCTGGCGCATCCATCACGGCGCGCGATGTCGCGCGTGACATTTCTTATCCGACGGAGACGAACGCCGACGGCGCTTACTATCTCACACGTTTGCAGATCGGCCGCTACGAAATCAAAATCGAAGCAAAAGGGTTCCGCACGGCCGTGCGCCCGGCGTTCGAGCTCGTGCTAAACCAGGTCGCGCGCGTGGACGTGCAGTTGGTGGTTGGCGTGGTCTCCGAGACAGTGGAAATTACCAGCGCCGCGCCTCTGTTGCAAACAGAAACCACTGAACTGGGCACGCATCTCGATCACATCGTGACCGAGAGTATTCCTCTCATCACTCGGAACTACGGCGAACTCACTTTGTTGGCTCCGGGCGTCGTCAGCACCAATCCAGGATCCTTTACTTCCGGACAAAACACGTTTCAGGTCGGCCGGCCATATATAAACGGGAACCGCGAACAGACCAGCAACTACATTCTCGACGGGCTCGACAACAATCAGCACGACAACAACGAAGTGGCGTACTCGCCGAGTCCAGACGCCATTCAGGAAGTTAACCTCATTACGCAGAATCCGTCCGCTGAATTTGGCAACTTCCTGGGGGGTATTCTCAATACCTCGATCAAGTCCGGAACCAATGACTACCATGGCGGCGCCTTCGAGTTTCTCCGCAACAGCGATCTGAACGCGAACGAATGGAGCAACAAGATCAATCCAAACAACCAAATTCCGAGAGCCTCCCTGCGTTTCAATCAGTTCGGAGCCCTCGTGGGCGGGTCAATCATCAAGAATCGGCTATTCTTTTTTGCCGACTATGAAGGATTGCGAAATCCGACTACCTCCACGCCACAGGTGTTCGTCATGAGCGGCGCCGAGCGCGCCGGCAATTTCGGTGAGATATGCACTGATGTGGGGACCAATCATTTCGACGCCGCAGGCAATTGCTTGAATGCCAAGAACCTGCCTGCGCCGCAGCAGCTCTATGCGCCTCAAGCGGGTGTCGCCCCCACAGCGCGCACCGCGATTCCGTTCAACAATTTGACCGCTGACGGCCTGACGCTCAGTCCGGCCGCTGTGGCCGTCGTCACTTCATCCCTCTATCCGATGCCCAGCGTCTCCGGAACTAACATTTTGAATTACCAGCAGCGCGTTAACAATAGCGCCGATCAGGGTGACTTCAAGATTGATTGGATTCCTACCGATGCGGATCATGTCTCTGGCCGCTATTCGCAGCAATCTGTTCGCAATCCGACCACTCAAACGTTTCTTCTCGCCAGCAACGGTTTCACGGACTTTACCTATCCATTGCGCAGCGGCGTTATCGATTGGACCCACACTCTCGGGCCAACTCTACTCAACGACTTTCGCATGGGCCTTAGCTACTTTCCGGTCAGCCAGGGTTATACCAATCCGACCGGCCAGAATCTCCCGCAGATGTTTAATATTCCGGGCTCAACCAGCCCCTTCCTTCCTTCGTTACAAGGCCTTTTTGGCAACGTGACCAATATTGGCAACAATCTCGCCCAGTTCAACACATTTGCCGACACGGTCATTCAGGTTAGTGATTCCGTCTCAAAGACCTATAACAATCACGAGTTTCATTTTGGTTTTCAGTTCAATCGCTATCGCGACAACTTCCTCTATCCTGGCAATGAAGGCTTGGCAGGCTTCTTCAATTTCAACGGCCAATACACCGGTAATGGCCCCGGAGGAACTTCGGGCGGCGCGGGACTCGCTGACTTCATGCTCGGCCTCCCAAACAACCTTGGCATTGGTGAAGGAGTCGGAAATCGCCACATGCAAAACAGCATATTCGCTCTCTACGGACAAGACAGTTGGCGGCTTCGTCGCAATCTGACCTTGAACCTCGGTCTTCGTTGGGAGGTGAACACTCCTCGCGCCGCGGCGGAAGGCAACGCTGTCAACTACGGGCTAATTGGCGGCGCAATCATCACTCCCACCACGAACAATGGGTCTAGTGCCCTATATAACCAGTATAACGGCATCACGAATTTTCAGCCGCGCATTGGTATCGCGTGGCAGCCGGACTTCGTGAAAAATACAGTGTTCCGCGCCGCTTACGGTGTATCAAACTTCACCGAGAGCAACGGCGTTAACAATCTGCTCACGCAGAATCCGCCGTTTGAGACCGCGCACAACGTCACTTTCGCGCCCACCACCAACCTTCCCGGAAGCACCCTTGATCAAGGCTTTGTCGGTTTTCCGAAAGGCTGTACGCTCGCGCTTGCAGTCGCTTTCGATCCTGTCTGCTTCAAGGGCGTGAACATTCACGCCTTTGACACGAACCTTCGCCCTGCCGTGCACTACCAATGGAACCTGACTGTCCAACATCAGTTCGGTAATTCCACCACAGTTCAAGCCGGCTACGTTGGCCAAAGCAATCAGCACCTCTCCAACATCATCATGCTGCAGCAGAAACAGCTCAATGCGGATGGCACCATTACGCCCTCGCCGTTCCTGAATCCGACGTTACTCGGTGAAATTGGACAAGGGCGTTATACCCTCTCCAATGGAATCAGCACCTACAACGCGCTGCAGTTGGTCCTTCAGGAGCACTTCACCCGCGGCCTGCAGGCGCAAGTCAACTACACCTGGTCGAAATGCCTGAGCGACACGCCTGGATTCTACGGCCAGTATGGCGACAACGTCCCCACCGAAGCGCAAACCATCGCCGGTTGGGCATTCCCCCAAAATCCTTATGATCAGCAGGGCGATTACGGCAAATGTCCGCAAAATATCGCTTCGTTGTTCAACGGATACGTGGTCTACGAACTGCCCTTCGGTCACGGCCGGCGGTATGCCAGCAGTGTCGGCAACGCCCTGAATTATGTCATTGGCGGCTGGCGCGTAAGCTCCAGCTTTGTGTTCCACTCGGGCTTTGCGCAGACTATTTTTGCCAGTAGCGATACGTCCGGTACCGGCGGGTTCTCGACTCGCGCGAATTGCGTCAAAGGGGTTTCCTCTCGTGTGCCCATGACCTTTGACCCCGTTACCGGCGGTGTCACCTTCCTGAATCCAGCTGCCGTAACGACCCCTGCGGCAGGAACGTTTGGCAATTGCCCCGTCGGCGCTTTCGACGGCCCCGGATATAAAGACGCCGATCTCAGCATCGCGAAGGACTTCCATTTCACAGAGCGGCATTCGCTCGAGTTTCGGATGGATGCCCTAAACTTTACGAATACGCCGAACTTTAATTTCGGACAAGAGTACAGCGGGCAGCACACAGCGGGCGCTTCGAACTATGGCGAGATCTTTACATCACAGGGCGCCCGTCAAATTCAGTTTGGTTTGAAATACACTTTCTGAGGGCCCCACCCGGTCGCTCTCAGTGTACCTCCACCCCAAACGGAGCCGTGCCCCCCAAAGGTCGCGGCTCCGCTTTCTATTCCCAGAATTGAATTTCCAGGAGGGGCACGTCACCCCTCGCTGACGCGTTTTCCATACTCCAATATGACACTCGAGGGTCCACGACTTAAACGCGAGAACGGGCCATTCGTAACTATTTGAAAGAGAAGGGGAATTTGAGCTCTCCGGGCCAGATTCGAGCTAGCAACCCTTCGGCGAACACCGAAGGGTTCGGTGATGTTGGCACCCCAGCGAATCCTGGCAACGGTCGACAAGACCGTTGTCGCAGCAATTACGAGGGCAGAAGCCCAACCGTTCGGGTAAAACCGAAATGTCAGCGCGATTCCCCCTCACTCAGTCACGGCGATTGGCGCCTTGGACACCTTCATTGCCGCCCAGGCGCTGAGCTTGGGAGCCACCATGGTCACAAGCAACACAACGGAATTCGCGCGGGTGCCGGGATTGCAGACCGAAGACTGGAGATGATTCCCTGCAAGCTCCGGTGCGCCGGAGACTCTGCGAAACGCAGTTTACTCCGGCAGTGGCGTCAGGATTGCGATGTAGCCAACTACTTTGAATCTGAAGCGGGTGACGGGAATCGAACAAATACAATCGACCAATGCAAGGCGTTACTGCCCGGTATTCACTTCAATTGGAGTCAAATGGAGGCCAGCTTTGGTATTGGCTCGGGTTTGGAGTTGCGATTGTCGCCATGAACCCGAGTTGGCGTTGCTCCAAATTTGAATCGCACGCTTCCAAGATCTTGCCTTTTGTGATGTGCAGCAGATCGTGGCGGGTCACGTCGGTCACCACAAGCTTTCGACAACTCCAAACTTGTCGGTTGCAAGGACTGCATCAGGTCAGGACGGGTTGAATAGTTTCAGCGTCTTCCTGGCCGACACAAGAAGCGACCTCCAGCGCGCGAAATCTCGGGAATTCTCTGTCACCAGTGTGGCACCCGTTCGCATTGCTTCCGATGCAATTAGTAGATCGCGAAAATGGCTGACAAAATCCATTGGCCCTAAAGTGCTGCGGGAGCGGCGGAGCAGAATGCCGGTGTCAATCCAAGCGGAGCCGGGGGGAGAAGAGAAATGGCCCAGAGCACGGTGAGCCTGACAAAGTTCATCCAGGGCTCGCTTTTCTTTTTGACTGTGGGTACCGGCGTAGAGCTCGGCGGCCACCACCGCGGTCAAAATAGTGCGCTGGAAGATTCGAGCATCTTCGCCCAGCCAGAAGTATTTCTCTCCTCGGCTAAACCGGATGTAAATGCCCGTATCGAATAGGAGCAGTCCGGGCGGCAGTGAACTCATTTCTTTTTCGTTAAAGCACGCCCGAAGACATCCTCCGGACCGCCTAGCTCTCGAAGGGCCCGCAACGCTCCAAGACCTGCTTCCACAGCTAGCCGCTCCTCGATGACTCGCCGTACCGCTTCAGAATTGCTGCGCGAATGGAGGGTCTTGCGAAGCTGTCGGACCTTGCCAGATTCAAGTAAGAGATTGGTTCGCGTTAGCGCCCGGCTCATTGTGACCTCCAAGTGTGTATATCTGGGTTAAATCATACACAACAACTTGCGGGCTAACAATGGCGGCGTGAAGTACGACACACGAATCCTTGGACTTGAGAGCCGCTTTGGCCGCTTCGAATATGTTCTTGGGCTTTTTACACTGACTCAGAAAGATAGCAATCGCTCAGGATGGCAATGCCTAAACAGGGAACTGATCTTCCCTTATGGAACGGAACCTCATTAGTGTGCGGAAATGGAACTGTTCGTCACCGCGTCCCGCACTTCGCAACCACGTTCCGAAACTCAACGGCCTCGGACTTCTCCCTCTACTTCGTCATCGTCCCCTGGGAATACCGGCACTTCCACGTCCCACCCCGCGATCCCTGCGTCATTGACCAGTCAGCAAGGCCTATCGGGCCCGAATAGCCGATAACACGTCCACGTGTACTCGAGTCAGGCCTTAGAGTTTGACTTTTTTTGAAGAACCACTGAGGACACCCAGAACATGACTAGGCTTGCCGCCAAAATCCCGAAAAACAGCGTGAGTTTTAGAGTTATGGCAAAGGCTAGGAGTGCAGCTGCGAATCCCCAATACCACGATTCTGCCTTGAATCCATCAGCCCACCTGGCTTGGCGTCCGGCGGAAGCAATGCGCGGCCACAGAGCTGGCCAGAGACGCGGCACCGCTTTTCGGTAGCCCTCGTACTGTTCGCCCTGGCTCGCCTGAAGTTCGGCCTCTTCCCGTAGGATCAGCCGATAGCTGAACACCAGCATCGCCAGCACCGCCAGCAAGAACCCGGTCCGGCTCATCATGGCGCCCATGGCGATGACCATTACCACGTTGGCGAAATACAGGGGATTGCGCACCATTCGATAAGGCCCATCGGCAACCAGCGAGTCAGTCTTTACTTCGGCCGCATACACCACCTCGGCACGGAGGTACGATGAGGCCCAGGTGCGGAAGAGAGCGGCCACAATCAGCAAAACAGCGGCGAAAGCAAACAGGAGACGAGCGACGAGATCCGGATCCCTTTGCAGCTTGGATCCAAGCCAGCTAGCCAACGCAGCAGTTGAATTCTGGTGATCCAAGAAGTAGAGCGGAAACGAGAAGGCAAAGATCAGTCCGAAGAGCATCGCTCTATTCGTAAACTCCCAATTCGTAGCTTTCATAGATCGAAAAATATCGCCGCCGGCGATGAATGTAAAGTGATCGCTCTGTCGGTTCGACGACTTAGCTGTGTGGCGATCCGCCTCGGCATCTATCCGGATGTAATCCGCATCCCTGGTAACGCCAGTGCTTGACCGGATGCGCGTTCTCGGTGAGGAGTGAAGGGAGGCGGGGAGTTCTGCGCGCGTCCGACGAAGCCGTTTGGACGTGGCCGCCCGTGGTTGCGGTGGACGCGGTTCCTATGCAAATTCAATCGTGGGAAGGAGCGGTATTAAGCCGTGCCGAGACTGTTCTGCAGGGCACGGCACATAACACCGTGCGCGCGGAGATAACAACCCATGGCGCCCACACTAAGCGAACTGGAGTTACTGTGAAAATGCTACTACCATCGATCACAAGTCCTATGAAAAACCTTCTCTCCATCGGTGTGGCTTGCAGTTTGCTCGTTTCGCCCAACTCTATATGCGAAGATTCCGGTCTCATCGTCGACTCGAAAAAGGTATCGGTAGTCGAGTATCTTTATGCTGACGTCAGCGACGCCAACACCATCCTTGGAACCATCGATTCCGGCTTGCTAAGCACATATCAGGGCAAAGACCGCGCTGGCTGGGAGCAATTCTACCGCAAGAAGCGCGCCAAACTGGCCAAGGAACTGGAGAGGTTGCCCAGCTCCGGACTCTCCGGAGGGGACACCGCGGCTATCGCCGCCATGCGCAAGCAGATGAGGGCCTTCACCGGTGGTGGGGCGCTCTTCAGCCCGGCGGCCAAATGCCAGGATGCAGCCCGCAAAGACATTGCATATCGGGCCCTTAAATCTGCCCTGGTCGCTTGCTTCGTCGAAATCGGCAACAGCCTCAGCTTTGAGGGCGGCAAGATTAACCGGGTTTCCGCCCTCGACTTGCTGCATGAAACCTTCGACGCTGGCCGCCGCAAGGCGGTCTTCCTTGCTTTTGTTCCGCTGTGGCAGGCCATTAACGGCAACAACGAGCCTGACAGCCCGTATCGCCGCATGATCGCCGGTGCTGCCGCTGAAGCGGCCAAGAATGGCTCGGAAATCGACAACGCCGCCCGCGACGTCGGCATAGATTCCGAGGAAGTCGACCGCTGGCTGGTGCAGATCCTCGATGCCTGGCGAGAATCAAACGGCGATGCCATGATCGAACCTTGGGACTTTCGTTTCCAGGCTGGGGGCGCCGACCACTTGCTCGGAACATACATCCCGCGGGAATCGCTCCAACCGATTAACGAGCGCTACTACCGCGATCTGGGAGCCGATCTGGAACAAATGGGAACGCTCTACGATCTTTCCCCCAGGCCGAGTAAGGCGGCATTGGCGTACACGGAATTTGTCACGCACGGACGAATGGTGAACGGAGTCTGGAAGCCCACCGTGGCACGCGTGTCGGCCCCGTACGAGCGCGGCGGCCTGTTCGTATTGAATGAACTGGTACACGAGAACGGCCATGTGGTGAACATCACCGCGATTCGTAATCGTCCCGCCTTCGTGGACTGGCCAAGCGACCTTTTCGCGGAGGCGTTCGCTGATGTTCCCGCCTGGAGCACCTATGAGCCTATATGGCAGCGCCGCTACCTGGGCCATGAAGCTTCCGAACAACTCTCGCTGCGGGCACTATATTCCGTTGTCGTTCTCGATGTGGCTTGGTCCTTGTTCGAACTCCGGATGTTTCGCGCCCCTTCGACCGATCCCAACGCCCTGTGGACCGAAATCACCAGCCGCTATTTGCATATTGTGCCGCATCCCGAGCTTTCCTGGTGGGCGGTGCGAGTGCAGTTGGCGGACATTCCTGGTTACATGGTGAACTACGGACTGGGGGCGGTGCTTACCGCCGAGATGCGCCAGCAAATCTCGGAGGCCCTGGGTGCATTCGACACTGGAGATTCCCGCTGGTATGGCTGGCTCTCCGAACAGCTGTTGCGCTACGGCTCGGAACGTGACACTCACACCTTGATGCAGAATTTCCTGGGCCGTCCGGTATCGCCACAGGCACTGCTCGAGCAGATTCATCGCTTGAAGCAGGCAACACTCCCGGCAACGGGTGATCACTCTGCCGGCGGCCACCCTATTTTTGTGTCGCCCGAGTATCCCGCAGGATTTTCCCGGCTTTCATTACAAAGACTACAGTCTCCATGGCATGGATATCTTTTGTGGGATCTCCCGACACGGCAATGATGTCCGCGGCTTTCCCTTGTTCAAGCGAACCGATCTCTTTTGACAACCCAAGTAATTCAGCAGCATGCGTGGTGGCTGTCTGCAAAGCTTCGGTTGGCGTTAAGCCACCTTTCACCATTGCCCCGAATTCATTTGGCAAGAAATCCGGATCGTCATCCAGCCCGAATGCGATTTTCAGGTGGTGATTTATTGCGCGCTGAAAAGCATCGGATTGATACTTCAGGATGAGGCGTGATTTTTCGAGCGCTACCGGATCCAAGCCGCTCTCGCGGCCGATGGTTGCGTACCTCTGCATGACCGATAGCGTGGGCACAAGCCACGTGCCCTTCTTTTCCATTAAAGCTGCGCCTTCTTCGTCGAGAAGTGTCCCGTGTTCGATGGAATCGACGCCTGCTCGAACAGCGGACTTAATACCGTCCTGTCCTTCCGCATGAGCCATCACAAATTTGTGCGCCCGGTGCGCCACCTCCACGGCCCTGCGCATTTGCTCTTCGCTCAGTTCCTGCACATTGAAGTCGCTCATGGGATCGGAAATGCCGCCTGTCGCCATCAGTTTTATCCAGTCGGCACCGTACTTGATGTCATGCCGAACAGCCGCTGAAACACCGTCCACCGTGTCAGCAAGATTGGGACGGGGCGGCAAAGCCTGGTCGGGCGCCAGAGCGTCAGCGTCACCATGACCACCTGTAACCGAAATGTAGTTGCCGGCCGAAACTATTCGTGGCCCCTCGATCAGGCCCATCTTGATGCTGTCGCGCAGTGCTAATTGCCCGTAGCCGAGGTCTTGTTCGCCCGCGTCCCGCAACGTCGTGAATCCGTGATCCAGCCAAATTCGCAAGTTGTGAGCGCCCCATAGCGTGGCTTGCGCCGACGAGATGCGCAGTTGCGCAACGGGCGACAGATCCTTCAAGTTTCCCAGCACATGGGCATGGCAATCGATTAAACCCGGCAACACCGTCAAACCCGTCAGATCGACGACCCTCAGGTTTCCTGAAGTGTGCTGTAGAACCACGGAACTGGGCCCGATCTCAACGATCGTTGCACCATTGATCAGAATCGCCTGGTCATTCGCTATCGAGCCCTTGCTCATGTCGATCAGACGAGTCGTTTTGATTAAGATCTGTTCATTAGTCTGGGAAGCCGCGAATGGGACGCCAATAGCTATCAAGGAAAACACACCAACTAAAATCCTGCGGATCATCATCCCTCCACGAAATGGGCACATCGTTCATCCTGCTGGCCTTCGTACAATAGATCCAACTTGTGTGCGTACGGTCTGGAGTTGATTCATGGATGAAAAAGTATCACGCGTCAGCGTGGCCGGAAGGTCCCTGGTTTGTAGCTATGGTCGCCCTTTTGAGAGCGCCTCAATCACCTTGCGTGCTGTCGCTGCATCTTCTTTATTCACGAGCAGTTGATAATACGTGCCGTCATCCCGGACCGTTGCGAAAATGTCTGCGGACAAAAGCGCGCCTTGGAGAATTTCAACTTGGATCTCCGTTGCATTCTGAAGCAGCACGAGTTCATCGTTTTGGGGCAATGCGAGAAGGCTTCGCGCCGTGGCTTCGTCCTCTTCGCGCACAAGCACCCGATGTCCCAGGCCGCTCCATGCCAGATGCTCTCGCATGCGACCTGCGGTATCCGCCTGAATCATCGCATCGATGCCTGAGGACTCAAGGACCCCCTTCGCAACCTCGGCCTCGCCTTCAGTGCCGTACGACTGGACAACAACTAAATCACTTTGCGACATAGGCGCAGTATATACCCCCTGGACAAGTTCTGTATTGAAGGCCACCTGTCCAATTTTCAGTTCGAGATTTTCCACTCGGTCGAATCTGCTCGTTTCGTTACGTTCGCCTTCGCCACATACAGTGGCGCAAACGAGTCGCGATAGCGCCAGAACAGAAACACCCACTGGATCGTCGCCAGCACCGCGGGCTGGGCTCCGATACGAATTACGAATCCAGTTGATTCTGGCGTCGCCCGCCTTCCTTCTCGCATCTCACGATCATCCGGTCAAACGCTTGAGGCAAGCCTTCGCGCGGCGAGTACGGTCCCGGCTGGTACGCCCGCGAGCAAATCCCTTTTTGTCCCAACTCCGAAATTCCCCAATCTTCCCGGTTCGTCTGGTCCCAGAATTCCACCACATCGTCCGCCCGGAAATCCACCTTCGCCATTTCCGTCGGATGAAAGTGCCATTCGCAAATCACCTGCGTCCGGTCCACCGCCTGTGGCCACAGCGTGTGCGCCATTACGTAGTCCGGGTGCAGGCTCAAGAACAAATTCGGATACACCGTGTAGTACATCACCACCCGTCTCTGTTTTTCGTTCAGCCCAGGAAGATGCGCCCGCCGCCGCTCTCCATCGGTGCTCATGGTCTGCACGCCGCTGCGAAACTCCATCGAGCCGCCGATGTACCCAGCTTGTGGCCGATCGTTGTCTCCACTCAGATAGTCTGTGATGCGATGCAGCGCCGGATGCAGCACAGGACAATGCAGGCATTCGTTGTAGTTCTGCACGATCAGCTTCCAGTTAGCTTTCACGTCATACACCATCCGCTTGTGCATTCTCAGGTTCTGCATCCCCCACGCCGCAAATTTTCCCGGAAGTTCCCCAAGCTGCTCTCGCAGCGGATCTCGCCGCTTCGCAAGGTTCACGAAAATGTGTCCCGCCCACTCTTCCGCGCCCACCGCATAGAGCGGATACTCTTCGCGTCGGAAGCCGCAATCATCCATATGCGGCGCGCCCAGCAGCTTCCCGTCCAGTCCGTATGTCCAGCCGTGATATGGGCACTGAATCCGCCCCGCAAATTTTCCTTCCGCCTCGCGGCAAAGTTGCGTTCCTCGATGTCGGCAAACGTTGTAAAACGCGTGAACCACTCCTCCCTCGTTCCGCGTGATAATGATGCTTTCTCCCGCCACGTCCCGCAGGAAAAATTCCCTTGCGCTCGCAAGCTGCTCGCTCCGTCCCACGCACACCCACATCCCATAGAAAAACGTCTCCATTTCGCACCGGAAATTCTCCGGATCGGTGTAATATCTCCGCGGCAACGTTTTCTGCTGCGCCCTCGTCCCTGCTTGCCTGCTCGTTTCTGCGCGCCTACCGGCCTTTGCTCGCATGCTCTTCGTTAGCTTGCTCATGTTCCACCCCAAACTTATGTGACCAAGGGACACTTCCACTCCGAGGGGGCGTCCCTTTCTGACCTATCACCGCTTTATCCGAATCACTCCCACCGCTACCGACTTCCGCTCTCGCTCCGGCAGTTTCAATCGCTCCTTTTCTGCTGCTGCTTTGGTCTTGAACGGCTTCGACAGTGGCGTGAACTGACCTCTGACGTATTTGAATAAGAGCCACTGATCGGTGATTTTCATAAGCAACTTATTGCCTTCCAAGTAGCTTCCTCAACTTTCTCTTTCTTAGTTCCCTCTCCCGGGAGCATTGTATCTTGCTTGACCCAATTCAGTAGTTCCGGGACATTTACAATGTGCCTGGTTGGCTCCTGATGAATTTCTACCTCGGCCTGTTTGATGGTTTCGTCCGTGTCTGACTCCCAGCCAACATCCACCAACCGATTCAGTCCGAGCAACACAGCCTCATAAAGCGACTCCGCGTGTACAACGGCCTCATGCACCGTATCGTGGGAGTCCTTCAGCCGGACAACACATCTGTTAAACGGCATTCAGAACTCGGGATGCTTGATTTGGCGGAGGTAGGAGATTCGATCATACTTCTTTTCCCCCAATTTCTAAAACTGCTTGACCGTCGCAGGACCGTGTCCAGCGTATAATGCGCCTCGCGGATAATGCCGAATCCCCTCGTGTCGCCAAGACCGTTTTCCCTTCATTCCTATCTTTCAGCGCACACTGATGCTTGCGAGAAGCTCGATGACCTTTTCTGCCCGAGGGACCATTCCCACCAGCGCGAAGGCTGCCGCGGAAACTACAAGCTCTCCGAATCTGTGCGGTTGGCATCGGAATTCGAGCGAAGCGACCTGGACGACATCTTTGGACAACCCACAACTCCCCACTTCCCCACAACTCGGTCTATTGACATCGAGCCTTACAATCGGTATGATAATCGTATGCTGCGGCGTCATACAAAGCGTAAGAGAATACCCGGAACCGTCCGCCCAGAGCGCAAGGAACGAGTGACGATCACTCTTTCGAGACGTTCTGCGGAATATGTGAAGTCGATCAGCGCCAAAGAGCGCTCTCATGTGAGCACTGTCATGGAGCGTATGATTGAAGCCACGCGCCGTGCTCAAGAGCTAAAACAATTGAACGCCGACATTTCCGCTTTTTACGACGCGCTGCCCGACGCCGCCGTTCTGGAGGATGCAACCTGGGGGCAGGTCGGTGCCACGGGGCTTGCCGCACTGGTCGAGTCCGAGGCGCACGCGGACATTTACGAGGCCGCGCCAAAGGCTGACGCTCGATAGATGGCATCCGCCGGAACACCAGTTCTTCCTAGACCAGGTCAGGGCGAAATTTGGGTTATTAAAGAGCCCCCGCATAAGGGCTTGCGGTACGTTATCGTTGTTTCTTCAAATGCGCAAAACCATCACCCACGTGCTTCTACCGTTGTCGTCGTTCCAATCGGAACGGCGCTCCGTCAGAACTCGTCTTTGCAACTGACACCCGGACAAACCGGATTGTCCGAGACGTCCGAAGTTTGGGGGAATGGCATTACAACCGTTGCCAAGAAAGATCTCAGGCTGCCGCGAAGCCCTCTTCGAACACTCAGCCGAGCGACCGTGGTCAATATCCTGAGGTGTGTCGTACGGGCAATGGGCGTGCTTCCTTCGGAGATCGCAGAATGATCATCTCGGGATTCCGTAACGGCTCATCACCATAGTTCACCGCAGGACACGGATACTGCTGGCTGACAAAGGATCGACCAAACCGGCGATGGAGACGAAGCAGTAGTGCTTCGATGTGCTTGCAAGTGTCGAGGGTGTTCACCGCGAAATCGGCGCAGGAGCAGAAGTTTTCAAACACACTGGGACCGCGCATTGCCACTCGATACTTCCTGCCGCTTGCCGACTGCACGACATAGTCGTCATAAGCCTGCCCGGCCGGCTCCGTAAGAATGCTCTGAATTGCTTTCCGGGCACGCTGTTGTCGAGCGGAGATATGTTCTTTGACGATCATTGTTGGCTCCTCCGTTAGTAACCCGCCAACATAGCAGGAAATGGGGAAGCGGCTGAACCTCAGGGGTCACCCAAAACCGGCCATACAGGGTCACCTCCGACCCGGCCATACAGAAGGCATAGACTGTGGTCGCAACCTGTGTTGTGGAAAAGCCGGCAGCTTCGCTGCCTTGGAAATCGCTTCGCGATTCCCACTTTCCCACAACCTCAACAACAACATCACCTTATGTGTAGGCAGGTAGAACCAAAAAGCACGGCCGGATACGCTCCAGAATCGAAGAAACGTCGTCAACGAACGGGCCGCCCACGCCTAAATACTATGGCCGGTTTTTTAGTGACCCCGTATGGCCGGATTGATAGTGACCCTTGAGGCTGAACGGGCGCCTGTGGAAAAGGACCATCAACATTGGGAGTGACGCACAGAAAATAGGCAGAAAACACACGGACACACAAAATTGATCGTCACACAGCAATCTAATTGGAGCCAAGCGCCGAAATGGAGCTAAGTTCCGTATGGATTTGTATTTTGGTTTAATGGAGCGGGCGATGGGAATCGAACCCACGTCCGAAGCTTGGGAAGCTTCTATACTGCCATTGTACGACGCCCGCTCATTCCTCTAGTTTGCTGATTATACACAACTAACCGGCTGCCGGTACAGCGCGGCCGTTTTCCAATAACTTCCATATTTTCCAATTAGCCGTCAGTCCAGACCAAATGGACAAGGTTGCACTTGAGACGGACCGCGGTTTCCAATTCAATGGCCGAGAACAAAAACCTCCGTCACCAGAGATCGAGATTACTTTTTCAGAGGGACGCACCAGGCTGGCAGCAATCGCCCGCGGGAGGCCGACGCCCAGTGTCTGTTGCCCGTTGGTCATTAGAATCTGCCGGGCACGAAAACTGTAAAGATGCCGAGCCATCCAGATGTGGGCTCTGATCCACGGTATGCAACCCTTATCTCTGTTCACAGCTAGGAAGAATCATCTTTCGGATAACATTATCTGTGGGCATCGGCAACGTTAACAATATCCTTACATGTTCTTAGATAACGTCAAGCCGCTCCTCTCGAACGCCTGACTTGGGCGCACGCCAATCGACTCCAACGATTCCATCCACAGCTTGGGAAGCTTCTATACTGCCATTGTACGACGCTCTATCCCTAAATTATCAAACGAACCGATCGCCCGCTAGCTAGCCGAAGTTCGTCACTGAACTGTATTTTTTGATTTTTTCGCAGGTAGTTCGCCGGGAAGTTCTTACCGGTCAACAACGCACGCTCTGAAAGTCGATGTAGTGAAAACCTACCCCCTTGTTTGCA
>Ga0210394_10000184_pt1 | contig 151972 bp, 128 predicted proteins | sample IncBWC12MmetaG_FD_160121 | JGI IMG/M metagenome (GOLD analysis project Ga0210394, IMG submission 160121) | Forest soil microbial communities from Barre Woods Harvard Forest LTER site, Petersham, Massachusetts, United States - Inc-BW-C-12-M | ecosystem: Environmental > Terrestrial > Soil >... | reverse complement strand
AAGGACTATACGGATCGATCGATTGCCGATAAGAATTATGCCGACAGGAACACGCCCAAGCCTCCGGATAACCATCCTCAGTAGGAGTGCGGGTCTCGGCAGCACCAGGGCTGAGAGAAACGCAGGCAGGCGGACGAGTCTCCGCGGGCGGGTAGTCATTTTTCGAGCGTCATTTACCTGTGAGTAGCTTGTACTGCGGCTCGGTTAGCGGCACGACGCTAAGCCGGCCTTGGCGCACGAGTGGGGAATCGGCGAACAGTTTGTTCGCTTTCATCTCGGCCAGTGTGGAGGGCATTGCCAGGGGCTTGCCAACTTTGATTTTAACCTGCGGATTCTTGGTATCACTGGAGTCGACCGATACTACGGTAGCGGTTCCAACCGCGCTTTTCTCGTCGCCCGTGTGGTAAATGATGAGCAGCTCGCCCGGTTTCATGCTGCGCAGATTCTTGACCGCGACGGGATTGGTAACTCCGTCCCAGATGGTTGTGCCTTCTCGTTGAAGGTCTGCGAAACAGTAGACGGTGGGCTCGGTTTTCAGAAGGTAGGCCATGGGGGAGATTCTAAATCAAATGGTGAGAGGTCAGGAGCCGTCATAGTTATCGTCGACCGCAGCTGTTTACTGCGGCTTGGCGTTGGGATCCGGTGGCGGTTTGCTGTCTTTCTTCTGGCTCGGGGCGTCTCCATAAATGGAGTACTGGTCCTGGGGACGCTTGAGCTTGATGGTGAACTGCATGTTGGGATGATCGACATCGTAATCTTCGCCAAAAGTCTGGAAACCGGAAGCCAACACTTGCACTCTTAGTTTGCCGTAGGGAACACCGTCAAAGTTGGTCTTACCATCGAGATCAGTCTTAAGTTCGAAGCCGCCGCGGGCCTGTTTTCCATGCGTAGTCACGGGATGCAGGATTACGGCAGCATTGCGCACTGGCTTGCCGTTATCTTCTTTAATCACGAGGAAATTCAAGGCCGCACTGGCTTCGTCGTCCTTGTCCTTTTGTGCGTGAACCGCGCCGACGAGCGAAACGGTTATCAGGACTGTGGCGAGGATTCCTTTCCGTGTTGTTTTCATGGGTCCGAGTCTTCTCAGCAACTTCATACTGGACATTCTAACGAGTGTTACGAAAGGAAGCGAGAAGGCAAAGCTTTAAGACTTTATCGGAGACTGGCTTTGCGCTCGGCACGGGCGCTCCGGGTTGTGAACTGGATCAAGTCTGTAGCAACACGGGTAGTGTTGTGCCGCGCTACCCCGTCCTCCTCGAGATAGTCTCCCAGAACCGGGATCACGCCAAGAGCTTCGATGGCATCGAGATCGGCGACGATTTGGCATGCTCCTTCGAGCGCATATTTTGCTTTGAGCTCATTGGAGACGGGAGTCCGGTTGATGAGTGCATAGTCGAAGATCTGCTGATGAGCGTGACGATTGAGGGCGCGGATGTGGTCGGCGGCTGTGAGGCCCAGACTCTCATTCGCCTGGGTCATCAGGTTGCAGATATAAACCTTGACGGCCGGCGACCTGACGATAGCCTCGGCGATGCCGCGTACCAGGAGATTGGGAATGAGACTCGTGAACAGGCTTCCGGGACCGATGCTGATGATATCGGCACGGGCGATGGCATCAAGGGTTTGCGGCAAAGGTTCGACGTTGGGCGGCACGAGAAAGAGTTCGTGAATGCGGCCCTTGCTCGCGGTGATATTGGTCTCTCCGCGGACGCGAGTGCCGTCTTCCATCAGCGCTTCGAGCTCGATGTTGGAAGTGGTAGCGGGATGAATGTGGCCGCGGGTGACTAGGATTTCTGATGAAAGGCGCACAGCTTCGGAGAAATCGTCGGTTATCGAGGTGAGCGCGGCGAGGAAGAGATTGCCGAAGCTGTGACCTTCGAGGCCGGAACCTTTGGCAAAGCGATGTTGAAAAAGCCGGGAGAGCAGAGCCTCGTCTGCGCTGAGGGCGACGATGCAGTTGCGAATGTCGCCGGGAGGAAGCATGTTGAATTCTTTGCGAAGGCGGCCGCTGGAACCACCGTCATCGCTGACGGTAACGACGGCGCAGAGATCGCGAATGATTGGGGTGCCGGGCGGAGCGATGGAAATCTCTTCCGGAGTGAGGGCGAATCGCTTCAGGCCCTTGAGCAGAGTCGAAAGCCCGGTGCCGCCGCCGATGGCAACCACGCGCAGACCGCGCTCGCGCGCAGCCCGTTCCGAGGCCAGGAGATCGGCGATATCTGGTTCCATAGCGGAATGCCGCGGATCGCGCTAGTAAGGTTCGTCCTCGCCGTAAGAACCGTCGGTGGAAGAAAGATCAGCAGCAGGATCCGGGTACAGCAACTCGGTAAAACGAGGGTCTTCGGCCAGGTTGTGAAAATCGGAGTCGTTACGCGCCTGGAAGCGCAGGCTGGCATTCAGGCGAAGAGCTTCATCCAGATGCTTGAGAGAATCTTCCACATGACCCGTCAGACAGTCGAGCGCGGCCAGACCGTAGACGACGAAATCGGTCTTGGGCGACTGCTTGATCAGTTTTTCGATATGTTCGCGAGCCGTGATGTAGTCTCCGACGTTCATGAGAGAGACGGCATAGTCATAGTGCTCTTCCACGCTTTTGAATTGCGTGGTGGCGGAGCGTTCAAGGTGCTGGTTGCAAATACTGAGATGAACAGCAGCCCGATCCGTCAGTTCCTTGGTAGGGCCGGCGAGAACTTTCTGGAAGAGTGGCTTCGCCTTTTCGTATTTGTGCTCCTGCAGTGCCCTGAGCCCGGCTTCGTAATTTTGCAGAGCCTGTGTAACGCGCGGATCGTCCGCCAGCGCTGTTTTCTTGGGGTTAGCCTTTTGAGCCATGTGAAGAATTTTTCCTGTGCTCGTCGTAATAGGGACTCCTTACTTTAAAACTTCGCAGAGCGGATACTCAAGTATCACCCAAAGTGCCGCTGGAGGGCAATTGCAGGAGGCAGTACCCAGCACCTAGTTGCCAGTACCTAGCAAAACAATTTCGGGACGGTCTCCGTTTTTCTAGGTACTCGGTACTGGGTACTCAAAGCTAGTTCATGGTTGCGGCGGCTTGCAGGTCGATCTGCTTATATTCGCCTTTGATGATGCCGGCGCGGATCTGTGACGCAGTCTTGCCATTCTTATGCTGCTGATAAGAGTAATAAAGCTCTTTCAGGCAAGTGGAGCACCGCGCTCCGTGCGTGGTCTCGTAGCAACTGCGCAGGCTATTGTGGCCCATGCGATCGCAATAGCAGTAGCAGGGTTGCTGGTGAATCACGTCCGGAATTTTCGCCGCAAGCTCATAGGCATGGGTCTGGTAGGGATACTGCGCATCGGCTCCCCAGAGCTGATCCTTGGTGAGAATCGCGGGCAATTTCGTTCCTTTCGCAGGAGGGCCGGCGTTATAGGCGGGGATGCCACCTTCGTCCTGTTGGGCGGTGAACTGCGCCGACGTGGCCAGCGTTACCAATAAGAGAAAAAGCAGGGTTAGAGTGCGGTAGACGAATTTTAGATTAAAGAGCCGGGTCGGCGGCATGGGCATCTCCTAGAGACCTGTTGATTTTAACCGTTTTTCGCGTTTTCAGGGAGCCGGGCGCCGGTTGAGAGAGTTGATACGCGGGCGCCTGAACCTAGCATTTAACCAGAATGAGGAACGACCTGGATAAGTCGCCGCCGGAAAAGCACGATCTGTATACAATAAGAATCTGCATGCCTGACATACCCAGCACGCAAGGCGGAAGCACACCAGCCCCCGCCGAGCCGCCTGAGACGACGGGAAAATCTGCGGCGCGCCTGCGTCCAGCATTCACGGTCTGGTTGCGCGATCTGATTCTCTCGCTCGCGATCTCGGCATTCATCATCGTCTTCATCTATCAGCCGGTGAAGGTGGAAGGCACAAGCATGATGCCGTCGCTTGAAGATCAGGAGCGCATCTTCGTCAACAAGTTCGTATATCGGCTGGAGCCGATTTCGCGCGGCGATATTGTAGTGTTCCGTTACCCGCGCGACCCTTCGAAGAGTTACATCAAGCGAGTGATTGGCATTGCCGGGGACCGGGTTCGCATCGACGGCGGGCAGGTTTACGTGAACGGCGAAGCGCTGGACGAGGACTACGTTCCTCCGGCGTACACCGATTTGCGATCATACCCGGAGACGGTCGTGCCGGCGGAATGCTATTTAGTGCTCGGCGACCACCGGTCGATGTCGAACGACAGCCGGGACTTTGGGCCTGTCCACCAGAGCTATATCTATGGCAAGGCCGTGTTTGGATATTGGCCGATGGATAAGCTAGGCAGGGTAAGGTAGATCATTGTTGATTGCTGATTGTTGATTGAAAACGGCCGCGATCATGTACGCGCTTTAATGGTGTTCCTTCATACTTCTCACACATTGTCATCCGACCAAGAATAACGGTCAGCGAAGCTGATCGTTATTTGCGTGGAGGGACCTGCTGTCCGCCTTGATTGCATCAGCGCCGCAGGCAACAGCAGGTCCCTCGACTCCGATGATCGTCCGCGAAACGGACAATCATCTTCGCTCGGGATGACAGAGTTAGTTGCATCTCACCAGAGCGCGCCTTAACGGGGCGCCCCCTTTCAAAGCCCTTGCTATCGAGCAACAGTTCTTAATCATCAATCGACAATCATCAATCGTCGATCAACAATCAGCAATATTCTTTGGGGATTTCCACAACCTTACCTCGTTTCTGCTCTTGGTGTCAGCCGTAATCCCTGCTAAAATTCATAAAATCCACACCCCGGAGCGAGAATGCAAGCTATCCTTGCGCTGGAAGACGGGCGAGTCTTCCGAGGCAAAGGTTACGGCGCCAAAGGCGAATGCTACGGCGAAGTCGTTTTTAATACTTCCATCACCGGCTACCAGGAAATTTTCACCGACCCCTCGTATTCAGGGCAGATTGTTGTCCTGACCAATCCTCAGATCGGCAATTACGGCACCAATCAGGAAGACAACGAAGCCACACGGCCGTGGATTGAGGGGCTGATTGTGCGCGAGTTCTCGAAGGTGAGCTCGAACTGGCGCTCGCAGCAGGTGGCCGAGGAATATCTGGAACAGTTCAAAGTGCCGGTGTTGTCGGATATCGACACGCGGGCGCTGGTGCGGCATCTGCGCGATCATGGCGTAATGCGCGGTGTGGTTTCGACGATCGAGAGCGATGCGGAGAAGTTGGTCGCCAAGGCGAACTCGATTCCCAAGATGGACGGGATGGATTTGGCGAAAGTGGTGAGCACCAAGGGGCCATATGTTTGGGAGGTTGGCGAGCGCTCGCATGAGCCGGTGGCGATGGTGGGTGTGAAGGACGAGCCGGCGCGGTTTCATGTAGTGGCTTATGATTTCGGGATTAAGCAAAATATTCTGCGTAAGTTGCGCGGCGAGGGATGCCGGGTAACGGTGGTCCCGGCGCAGACTCTGGCGGAGGATGTTTTGGCGCTGAAGCCGGATGGAGTATTTCTGTCGAACGGTCCGGGCGATCCCGAGCCGTGTACGTATGCGGTGGATTCGATTCGCCGGCTAATGGGGCGGATGCCAATCTTTGGCATTTGTCTGGGGCATCAGCTTGTCGGCATCGCTCTCGGCGGGAAGACCTTCAAGCTGAAGTTCGGCCACCATGGCGGAAATCATCCGGTGAAGCAGTTGAAGACGGGAAAGATCGAGATCACGGCGCACAACCATAACTTCGCAGTCGATCCGGATTCGTTGCCGGAAAGTGAAGTCGAGCTGACGCACGTTGATTTGAACGATCAGACTCTGGAAGGGCTGCGCCACCGGAACCTGCCGCTGTTCAGCGTGCAATATCACCCGGAAGCCGCGCCGGGTCCGCATGATTCGCATTATCTGTTCAAGGATTTCGTGCAGATGATGGAGGAGTGGAAAGGGTGAGGCGATTTCTTATTCTGTCATCCCGAGCGGAGAAGATCGTCCGCGAAGCGGACGATCTTTGCAGTCGAGGGACCTGCTGTTGGCCAGCAGCTTCGGTGCGGCTAGCAAACAGCAGGTCCCTCCACGCGCAGATCAATCAGCTCCGCTGATTGATCTGCTTGGTCGGGATGACAAGTCGAAAGAACGATTAGAGAAATAATGCCAAAACGCACTGACATCTCGAAAATCCTGATTCTCGGCTCCGGACCCATCGTCATCGGGCAGTCGGCAGAGTTTGATTACTCCGGCACGCAGGCTTGCAAGGCGCTTAAGTCCGAGGGCTATGAGGTTGTGTTGGCGAATTCGAATCCGGCGACCATCATGACCGATCCAGAGATTGCCGACCGCACTTACATTGAGCCGTTGACGCTCGAATATCTGGAAGAGATCATCCGCATCGAGCGGGAGATGGCACCGGGAGCTGGTTTTGCCGTGCTTCCGACCGTTGGAGGGCAGACTGCGCTCAATCTGGCAATCGAACTTTCGGATGGTGGTGTTCTCGAAAAATACGATGTCCACTTGATCGGTGCGAACGTTGCGGCCATCAAGAAGGCGGAAGACCGGCTCTTTTTCAAAGATGCGATGCAGAAGATCGGGCTCGATGTGCCCAAGTCGGCGCTGGTGAATAACACGAAAGACGGAATCGAATTTGCTGGGAAAATTGGCTTCCCGGTGATCGTGCGACCTTCGTTTACGCTGGGCGGTTCGGGCGGAGGTATTGCCTACAATCGCGAGGAGATGATCGAAGTGTTGGCGCGCGGTCTCGATTTTTCTCCGGTGCACGAGGCGCTGATTGAAGAATCGGTGTTGGGATGGAAGGAATTCGAGCTTGAGGTGATGCGCGACACGAAGGACAACGTCATCATCATCTGCTCGATTGAGAACTTCGATCCCATGGGTGTGCACACGGGCGACTCCATCACGGTGGCGCCGGCGCAGACGCTCACGGACCGCGAATACCAGGCCATGCGCGATGCGTCGATTGCGGTGATTCGCGAAATTGGCGTGGATACTGGCGGATCGAATATTCAATTCGGCGTGAATCCCGAGACCGGACGCATGGTAGTGATCGAGATGAACCCGCGCGTTTCGCGCTCTTCCGCGCTTGCGTCCAAGGCTACGGGGTTTCCGATTGCGAAGATCGCCGCGAAACTTGCCGTGGGATACACGTTGGACGAGATCCCCAACGACATCACGCGCAAGACGCCGGCGTGTTTCGAGCCGACGCTCGATTACGTCGTAGTGAAAATTCCGAAATGGCAGTTCGAAAAATTTCCTGGCGCGGACGATACGCTGGGGCCGCAGATGAAGTCGGTGGGCGAAGTGATGGCTATCGGCCGCACCTTCAAAGAAGCCCTGATGAAGGGCATTCGCTCGCTCGACACGGGGAAGAAGGTGGGCGCTGACAAGATCGAACCGAAGATTCTGACGCAACGGCTGGTGACGCCGCATCCAGAGCGCCTGGCCTATGTGCGTTACGCGCTGCGGCAGGGGCACACGGTAAAGCAAATCGCGAAGATGACCTCGATGGATCCGTGGTTTCTTTACCAACTCAAAGAAGTCAACGACATGCAGCTTGAGTTGGAGAAGCATCCAATCGAGTCGGTTCCGCCGGCCGTGCTGCGCGAGGCCAAGCGCATGGGGTTCTCCGACGGACGACTGGCCAGCATTTGGCGGCTCGAAGGTCAGGAGAAAGTGCGGCATCTGCGCAAGAAACACGGCGTGATGCCCGTCTACAAGCGCGTGGACACGTGCGCCGCGGAATTTGAAAGCTTCACGCCATATCTCTACTCGACTTACGAGGATGAAGACGAGGCCGCGCCGACTGACAAGAAGAAGGTGATCATTTTAGGCAGCGGGCCGAACCGCATCGGACAGGGAATTGAGTTCGATTACTGCTGCTGTCATGCGTCGTTTGCGCTGCACGAAGACGGCTACGAGACGATCATGATCAACTGCAATCCTGAGACGGTCTCGACCGATTACGACACCAGCGACCGGCTTTACTTCGAGCCACTCACTTTCGAAGACGTGTGGGCGATCTATCAGCACGAGACGTCGAAGGGAGCGGATGTGGGCGTGATCGTCCAGTTTGGTGGGCAGACGCCGCTCAACCTGGCGTTGCCGCTCAAGCAGGCGGGCGTGAAAATTATTGGCACGTCTCCGGAGTCGATCGATCTGGCGGAAGATCGCAAACATTTCAATAAGCTGCTGGAGGAATTGAAAATTCCTCAGGCAGCAGGCGTGATGGCAACGTCGCTCGAAGAGGCCATCGAGGGCGCAAAGCGCGTTGGGTATCCGGTTGTAGTCCGGCCTTCGTACGTGTTGGGTGGACGCGCGATGGTGATTGCGCACGACGAAGAATCGGTTCTGCGATACATGAAAGAGGCGGTCGAATACTCGCAGGATCGTCCGGTGCTGATCGATCACTTTCTCGAAGACGCCATCGAAGTTGACGTGGATGCGCTCTCCGACGGCGAGGACGTGGTGATTGGCGGAATTATGCAGCATATCGAAGAGGCCGGAATTCACTCGGGCGATTCGTCGTGCGTGCTGCCCGCGGTGGATATTCCGCAGCCGCTGATGGAGCGCATGCGCGATTACACCTTCAAACTGGCGCGGGCGCTGAATGTGGTGGGGCTGATGAATATTCAGTTTGCCATCCCACGGCGCAACGGTAGCGGATCGGGGAACGGTGCCGAGGGTGGAAAAGTTTATGTGTTGGAAGTGAATCCGCGAGCTTCGCGCACGGTGCCGTATGTTTCGAAGGCCACCGGTGTGGCGATGGCGAAGATTGCGGCACGGCTGATGACTGGGCGCAAGCTGCGTGAGTTCCTGCCGGAGAATATTGAGAGGCATGCCGACCTTGACACCGGCAGCCACTATTACGTGAAGTCGCCGGTGTTTCCCTGGAATAAGTTTCCCGGCGTGGATACGGTGCTGGGACCGGAGATGAGGTCGACCGGCGAAGTGATGGGCGTGGGCGACAGTTTTGGCGAGGCTTTCGGCAAGGCGCAACTGGCTGCAGGACAGAAGTTGCCGACGACGGGAACAGTATTCGTCAGCGTGACCGACCACGATAAACCGCACGTCGCCGAAGTCGCGCGCAAGTTTGTGGATATGGGTTTCAAATTAGTGGCTACGTCCGGCACGGGGGACGTGATCGAGGCGGCGGGCATGCGAGTCGAGCGCGTTTACAAGGTCAAAGAAGGACGTCCGAACGTCGTCGATTTCATCAAGGGCCAGCGCATTCATCTCATCGTTAATACTCCCACCGGTCCCGAGCCGTGGTTCGATGAAAAGGCCATCCGGCGCGCGGCCGTGACGGCGCGCATTCCGACGATTACGACGCTTTCCGCGGCACGTGCGGCTGCGGAAGGGATCGCGGCGCTGCAACGCGGGGAAGTGAATATACGAGCGCTGCAGGAGTTGCAGGCAGAACGGGTTGTGAAGAGCTGACAATTGGCTGCATCTCGCGTGGCATAATGAACGTGCGAGGCCATTATGCTGCTTAACGGAATTTTCCCTCCCATTACCACACCGTTTTATCCCGACGGCAATGTCTACTACAAAAAGCTAGAGAGCAATGTCGAGCACTATTCACGGACGACTTGCGCGGGCATTGTTGTGCTCGGTTCGACCGGCGAAGCGATTCTGCTTTCGGGTCAGGAGCAGCGCGATGTGCTGAAATCCGCGCGCGAAGCGACTGCGCCGAACAAGGTGTTGGTCGCCGGCACCGGCATCGAATCGGCGATCGAGACGTTGCGGCTCACTGAGTACGCCGCCAAACTTGGCTATGACGTTGCCATGGTGCGCACGCCGCACTACTACAAGAAGCAGATGCAGCCCGCCAACATTCTTGCGTTTTACCGCACCGTGGCCGATCGCTCGCCGTTGCCGGTAATCATTTACAACTTTCCTCAAGCGACTGGCTATGATATTCCCGCCGAGTTGGTCGTTGAACTGGCGGAGCATCCGAACGTGATCGGGATTAAGGAATCGAGTGGTGATGTGGAGAAGGTGCGCAAAATGGTGGAAGGCACGCGGCACATCCTGCGAAGCGCTACGGTTACTGAGACGTTTGAGGCTGTGACGCCGCGGCTGCTGGCTGCTGCCGCAGCGGGAAGCGATGGCGGAGAGCTGATTCCAGTAGGAGTGTTGTCCGGCGCTGCGGAGGTAAAACCATCTTCGGCGGCAGTTACGGTGGTCGGGAAAATGAAAACCCGGCAGAAGGAAGTTGGGTTCCAGGTGATGGTGGGCGCGGCGAACAAGTTGCACGCCTCGCTCGATGCAGGTGCCGTAGGCGCGATCCTGGCTTTTGCCTGCGCCGCGCCGACCTCGTGTTACGAAATCTACGCGGCATGGAAAGAAGGCGACGCCGAGTTGGCCAGGCTTAAGCAGGAGCGCATCGCTCTTGCGGCGCAACATGTGGTGGGCGAGTTGGGCATTCCTGGCGTGAAGTACGGCATGGACTTCAACGGCTACTTCGGCGGGCCCGCGCGCCTTCCGCTGCTGCCTCTGACCGGCGACGTGAAGAGCGAAGTAGAGCGGTTGCTGGCGGATGTAAGGAACTAGGGAAGGCCGGATGTGAAAGCGTCCAAGCCAGCCAGTTTGAAAAGCGCTCGCCCGATGCTGCCGCGAGTTTCTGAAGAGGTGAAGGCCTGGTCAGCGGCTCTGGTAGCGGAAGGCGAAAGCTGGCCACTGGTTACGACACGCGCCTTCTTTGGTTTCACTGCTCTCTATCGGCGGAATAAAATCTTTGCGCTTCTGCCCCGCACTCGCGCTATGCAAAGTCCGAACGCGCTTGCCTTCAAGTTGGAATCTCCATCAGTTCGGATTCGCGCCCTTTTGCGGCACAATCCTCGAATTGGTTCAACTCAGATGCAAAAGGCGTGCTGGTTTACCTTTGAGATGTCTTGCGACACCGATCTGCGCGCAGCGATCGAGTGGCTGGACCGAGCCTATAAGGAAGCGGGCACGCCGCGGAAACATAGTTGAGACCTAGTCGCCGCCCCATTTTCTTGGCTTTCCTACCCGGCTTCTCGTATACTATATTCGAACGAACGTTCGAATTATCGTTTTCAGATCCCTATGGGAAGTCCGTCCACAGCGGCGAGAGTTCATGCGTCACGGCGCCATCGCTCTGCACCTCTACCGGTCACGCGCTTTGACCGGCGGCTGGCGGAGATTTTGGCCCACGCCACAGACGTCTTCTGTAAGAAAGGATACGAAGGCGCTTCGATGCGCGACCTGTCGCGTGCCAGCGGCATGTCTCTCGCGGGACTTTACTACTATTTCGAATCCAAGGAGCGGCTGCTCTTCCTGATTCAGAAGCACACATTCACCACGATCGTGCAGCGGCTAAAAGAACGGCTACAGGGTGTAAGCGATTCGGAACAGCAAATTCGCATCTTCATTCTCAATCACCTGGAATATTTTTTGGCCAACCCAGCGGCGATGAAGGTGTTGTCGCACGAGGCTGAGGCGTTGAAAGACGGTTTTGCGTCCGAAGTTGCCGCCATTAAGCGCGAATACTACAAAATCTGCGTGGGGTTGCTGGATGAACTGAAACGCGACCGCAGGTTGGAGTTTTCAGCCCGCGTCGCAGTACTGAGCCTTTTTGGCATGATGAATTGGATTTATACCTGGCATAATCCGCGCGTCGACGCGGATGCGGAACAACTTGCTCGAAACATGGGCGATATTTTTCTGTGTGGCGTGATGGCTGGTGTTAAGGGGCGGAGGGATGGGCGCTAGGGTAGTTTTATGATGCTTCCCGGCGAAACTAAGGTTCCTCGCTTCGCTCGGAATGACAAGGGGATGAGTGATGACAAGTGGATAAATGCAAGTGGATGAGTGAATGACAAGAGTAAAATTTGAGATATAGGAAGACGTTTCAAGGAATATTGATTAAGGAGTGACACACATGGCGACCACAGTGCAGCCGGCCACCGGCGAGACTACCAAACAGCTTGTCAACTACCGCATCGACGGCGGGGTCGCGGTAATCGAGATGTGCGATCCGCCGGCGAACACGTACACCTACGAGATGAACCGGCAAGTGGATGAGGCGATCCTGCGGGCGCGCATGGAGAATGACGTTTACGTCATTTTGCTGACCGGCGCTGGAGACAAGTTTTTCTCGGCGGGGGCGAATATCAAGATGTTGTCGAGCGTCGATCCCACGTTTAAGTACTACTTCTGCCTGCACGCTAACGAAATGCTGCTGCGGCTGGAGCATACTCCCAAGCTCGTGATCGCGGCGATCAACGGGCACTGCGTGGGCGGCGGGCTGGAGATTGCCATGGCGGCAGACATACGCATCGCGCGCAAAGACGCGGGCAAGATCGGACTTCCGGAAGTGAATCTCGGCGTGCTGCCCGGTACTGGCGGCACGCAGCGCCTCTCACGTCTGGTGGGCAAGAGCAAGGCAATCGAGTTGATGGTCACGGGCAACACGTTCTCGTTTGAAGAAGCGCTAGAACTCGGAATCATCAACGACATTTACGAGCGCGATGGCTTTATGGAAAACATGATGGAGTACGCTAAGCAGTTCTGCCCGCCGAATAAGGCAGCCAAGGCGGTTGGGCGCATCAAGCGCGCGGTGCAGACTGGATGGGAGATTCCCATGGAGTCGGCACTGGCGGTCGAACGCGAGAACCAGCAAATACTTTTCCAGAGTGAAGATGCGAAAGAAGGGCTGGCGGCGTACGTGGAGAAGCGGCCCGCGGTGTTCAAGGCGAAGTGAAGCAGGCAATTAGCGGTTAGCAATTAGCCTAGACGCGGCGACGAAAGCTGAATGCACGTGAGGGCAGGGGTTAGCTGCTAATGGCCAATTGCTAAGTGCCGATTGCTAACTGCCACTTTTGATACGGCAGCACGTGAGGAAATATCGATGCCTGGTAAAGTAGCGAAGATCGGGACGTTCAGTGATTGGGAAGGCATGTTCAACGACTGGCGCAAGGACATTGGCGTCAACACGTCGGACATTGAGGCCTTCCACTTCGACACGCTCTACGGTGCGATCGACACGGAAGAAATTGAGTTCGGTTCGTACAAGGGGCGCCGCAAGTGGGAGAATCTGCGCCAGATTCCTACGCAGCAGATGCGCGATGCCCTGATGAACATGATCGTCTACCAGGGCGATACCGAGTTTGCCAGCGTCGAGCAGCAGCGTAACCTGCTTGAAAATGCGCCGACGGACTGGGATCGCCGCGCCATTACGCGCGTCATGATCGAAGAAATGCGCCACGGCTGGCAGATGTGCGCGCTGCTGGTGGATCATTTCGGTTATTCGGGCAAGGTCGAGGCGCAGAAAATGCTTGAGCGCCGCGCCTTCGAGAACAAACGCTTGTTGGGTGCATTCAATGTTGACGTCGATAATTGGATGGACTTCTTTACCTACACCGACTTTGTAGATCGCGACGGAAAATTTCAGCTGCAGATGCTGAAGTATTCGGCTTTTGCTCCGCTGGGACGGTCGATGTCCTACATGCTGCGCGAAGAGGCTTTTCACATGGGCACAGGCAACGATGGCCTGCGGCGTATCGTAGAAGCGGGAGTGGTTCCGGGCTGGCTGATTCAGAAATATCTCAATAAATGGATTTCGAGCTCTTACGACCTCTTTGGCACCGACCATTCTTCGTCCGCGCATTGGGCCTATGTTTGGGGCGTGAAGGGGCGCTACGACGAACCGAAAAACGAAAACGCTCCTGACCTCGACGATTTGAACGACTACAACCGCAATCTTTACCGCGATGAAGTGGCGGGGCTGATCGAGCGCTTCAATGGCTATTTGAAACCGGGCCAGCCAAAGCTCTACGCGCCCCACATCAAGTTCAATCGCGAAATTGGGCGATGGGCGGGGCAGAAGTTCCATGCGCAAACGGGCGAACCCATCGACGATTGCTTCTATGCAGAGCACTTGAAGGAATACATGCCCTCGACGGAGGACAAGAAGCTGTTGCTGGAGATCATTGCGAACGAGAAGAAATGGATTGCGGAGAAGGTTGGGGCGCGCGATCCGCTGGCCAGCATCGGCGAGGTAAGGAAGTCGGCAATCAACCTTTAAGTCAAAAGCATTTTCACCACAGAGGCACAGAGACACAGAGAAAATCATGGTCCCCACGTTGGCAGAATCCAGCCTCGCCAGCCTCGCCGTCGATGTCAAGTCGTCGGTCGCACGGATTGTTTTGCGTCATGCGCCGCTGAACATCATCGACATTCCGATGATGGAGGAATTGGCGCCGGCGCTTGCCGAGATCGAAACCCTGCCGGAGATTTCCGTTATCGTGCTCAGCGGCGAGGGGCCCGTGTTTTCGGCGGGCGTCGATGTCGCGGCCCACACTCCAGACAACGTGGAGGAGATGCTGCTCAAGTTTCACACCGTGATTCGTGCTTTAGTGGCCAGCAAGAAGGTAACGGTCGCGGCCGTGCGTGGGCATTGCCTGGGTGGCGGCGCGGAGTTGGCGATGGTTTGCGATATCGTGTATACATCTGCGACGGCGCAGTGGGGATTTCCAGAAATCAAACTAGGCTGTTATCCGCCCGTGGCGTGCGCGGCGCTTGCCGCGTTGGTGGGACATAAGCGGGCCGCGGAATTGGTTCTGACGGGGCGCACGATTGGCGGCATCGAAGCGGAGGCCATTGGTCTGGCGACTCGTGCTGTGCCGGAAGCAGAACTCGGAAATGTAGTCGACGAAGCTTTGCGGGAATTGCTGAAGCTCAGCCCTGCGGCGCTGGCCGTCACCAAAAAGGCGTTCTATGCGTGGGACGCTATACACTTCGACAAGGGCCTGGCAAAAGCTGAAAAGATTTATCTGGAAGAGTTGATGAGAACCGTGGATGCAAAGGAAGGCATCCGCGCGTTTATGGAAAAGCGCGAACCGAAGTGGGTGGGGAAGTAGCTAGGCTCGGGTCGACAAATAAGAAGCGTCGACGAATAAGACACATGGATTACGAGATCACTCCCGAAGAGGTAAAGACGAAGCTCGATCAGGGTGAGCCGGTTACGTTGCTTGATGTGCGCGAATCGTGGGAGTTTGAAACGGCACATATAGCCGGAGCGAAGCTGATTCCCATGGGAGATATTCCGTCGCGCGGTAATCAGGAACTCGATCCTGAAGATCACATCGTGGTGGTTTGCCACCATGGCGTGCGATCGATGAACGTGACCGCGTGGCTGAGGCAGCAGGGATTCGAGAAGGCGCAATCCATGCGCGGCGGCATCGATGCGTGGTCGCGGCGCGTGGATGGAACGGTGCCGACTTACTGAAACCAGCCTACTGAAACCGACCTGAATGATCACCGATTGCCACGTTCATATCTCGCCGCTGGAAATGTTCAAGCCACAGGCGCTCAAGTTGATGAAGCAGAAGCGCCCGAACTTTGAGCAGATTGTCGAATTCTGCCGCTCGCCCAAGGCATTTCTTAAGTATCTCGACGCATGCGGCATCGATCGCGCGGTGCTCATCAACTACGTGGCGCCCGAAGTGATTGGGTTTACCAACGGGGTGAATCAGTTTATCGCGGACTACGTGAAGGAAGATTCCAAACGGTTGCTTTCTTGTGGCAGCCTGCATCCCCGCCACACGACCAATGTACTGGCGGACATGGAGCAAATTTTGCGGCTGGGGATTCGGATGATCAAGATTCATCCGCCGCATCAACTCTTATTTCCGAACGACTATTTAAACGGAGTGAAGGAACTTGAAATCATTTATCGCGCGGCTGAGGCGAATGGCGTGCCGGTGATGTTTCACACAGGGACGTCGATCTTTCCCGGAGCGCGGAACAAATACGGCGACCCAATGTATGTCGATGACGTCGCCGTCGATTTCCCCAGGCTGAAGATCCTGCTGGCACACGGCGGGAGGCCGCTATGGATGAAGACTGCATTTTTTCTTATCCGGCGCCACGCCAATGTTTATCTCGACATCAGCGGCATTCCGCCGAAAACGCTGCTCCGTTATTTTCCGCGCATCGACGAGATCGCTCACAAGACTTTGTTCGGCACGGATTGGCCGGGACCGGGCGTACCCGATATTAAGAAGAATCTGGATGACTTTCGCGCTTTACCATTGAGCGAAGAGCTGCAGCAGCAGATTCTGAGCAAGACCGCGCTGAGCATTTGGCCCGCCTAAACACTCTTATATTCCGAGGGTCGTACCGCGCTTTCAGGTGTAATTTCCCTTCGCCACGAATCATTTGAGCCGGGCATCTTAAGGAAGCGGGTAGAATAGTAGAGATGATGCGGCGGATCTATCTCGACAATAACGCGACCACGCCAGTTCTTCCCGAGGTGCTGGAGGTGATGCGGCCGTATTTTGGCGAGAGCTTCGGCAATGCTTCGTCGATTCATCATCATGGACAGGAAACGCGAGCCGCGGTCGAGCGCGCGCGGGATTCCGTGGCGTCGCTGCTGGGCTGCCGGACTGCGGAGATTGTCTTTACCAGCGGAGGCACCGAGGGCGACAATTTGGCGATCGCGGGACTGGCGGGCGCGGGCGATCACATTATTACCTCAAGCGTGGAACATCACGCCGTGTTGCATGCGTGCAAGCATCTGGAGGAGACCGGCTGCGAGGTGACGTTTCTACCAGTGGATGGCCGTGGCCTAGTCGATCCCGAGGATGTGCGGCGGGCTTTGAGGCCGAACACGAAGCTGATTTCGATCATGATGGCGAACAATGAAACTGGCGTGCTTCAGCCGGTCGATGAGTTCGGAAAAATTGCCGCGGAGGCCGATGTTTATTTCCATACCGATGCGGTGCAGGCCGCGAGTAAAGTTCCGATTGATGTAAAGCGGATTGGATGTGACGTGCTATCGATTTCCGGCCATAAAATGCATGCGCCGCAAGGAGTTGGTGCGCTTTACGTGCGCCGGGGGACGCACCTGCAACCGCTGTTTTATGGCGGGCGCCATGAACGCTCGCGCCGCGCCGGAACCGAAAATGTTCCGGGGATTGTGGGTCTGGGCAGGGCAGCCGAGTTGGCGATGCGGGGCTTCGAGCGTGGTGAGGACAAGAAAATGTCTGCGTTACGCGACCGGCTGGAACAGGGGATCCTGGCTCAAGTCGATGAGGCCGGCGTGAATGGAGAAGGCGCGCCTCGTGTTCCGAACACGGCTGGCATTTATTTCGACCATATTGAGGGCGAGGCGATGGTGATCTCTCTCGATCTCAAGGGGTTGGCGGTCTCGACCGGCGCAGCCTGTTCTTCGGGAGCGATTGAGCCGTCGCACGTGCTCACCGCCATGGGCCTTCGAGCGGACCGGGCGCGAGCCAGCATTCGCTTCAGCCTAGGCAAGCAGAATACTGAGGAAGAGATCGATATCGCGCTGGCGTTGGTACCTGAGACGGTGGCTCGGTTGCGGGAGATTTCGCCGGTTTATCGGAAAACAGCAATCAGCACTTAGCGATTGGCTAAAGGCTAATTGCCAGTTTGCTGATTGCTAATTGCTCCAAACGACAAATGCCAGATCGAAAGACGATTGCCGTAGCCATGTCGGGCGGTGTGGATTCTTCCACCGTTGCGGCGATGCTGCGCGCGGAGGGGCACAACGTCATCGGGCTGACCATGCAGCTCTGGAACCAACGCCGGCTGGCTGGTCACGAAGGAATGCCTGAGCAGGTGACGGGACGCTGCTGTTCTCTGGACGATGTGTATGACGCGCGCCGCGTGGCGGAGCACCTTAGGATTCCTTACTATGTGGTCAATCATGAGGAGCGATTCGAGCGTGACGTGGTGCGTCCGTTCGTCGCGGAGTATCTTTTGGGGCGCACTCCAATTCCTTGTAGCCTGTGCAACAACCATTTGAAGTTCGACCAGTTGCTCGTCGTGGCTCAACAGATTGGCGCCTACTCGGTCGCCACCGGGCACTACGCTCGCATGGAGTATGACGATGCGCGTGGCCGCTGGCTGCTCAAGCGTCCCGCCGACCGCAGCAAGGATCAGACGTATTTTCTCTTTGGCCTCACGCAGGAGCAGTTGAGCCGCACGCTCTTTCCCCTCGGTGGAATGACCAAGCCTGAAGTTCGCGAGCTGGCGCGTGAGCACGGGTTGGCCCTGGCCGAGAAGCCGGATTCGCAGGAGATATGTTTTGTGCCGGGCGGCGACTACAAGCGGTTTATCGATGCTTACCTTGCAGAGAGTGGCGATGCGTTGCCGGATACTGCGGGCGAACTGGTGACTGCGAGTGGGGAAGTGATCGGCGCGCATAGCGGCATTCACAACTTTACCGTGGGCCAGCGAAAGGGCCTGGGAGTGGCGACCGGATCGCCGCTCTACGTGATCCAGATCAATGGGGCCGACAAGCAGGTTGTGGTGGGCGGCGATGAGCATCTTTATTCCAGAACGCTGCGCGCGCGCCGCATAAACCTGGTTTCGGTTGACGATCTGCGCGAGCCGATGCGGGTGTCGGTGAAGATTCGGCATCGGCATGAGGCGGCGGCCGCGGTGCTGGAGAAAGTCAGTGAAGACGAGATTCTGGTTACGTTTGACAAACCGCAGCGCGCCATCACTCCAGGCCAGGCGGCGGTGTTCTATGACGACGAAATCGTTGTCGGCGGCGGATGGATCGTCTGATCTGGATTGTCTAATCTGAATCGCCTAAGAAGTCACGTCGCTACCAGGCCACAGTTGGGCTATGGCGAGCGCCACTGCAATGCCCAGCGACACCTCCACAAAGCGGTGCGAAGCCACGATCCACGCCGGACGCTGATGTGCGATCAATACAATGATGCTCAGCGTGATCGCGGCAAAACGGTAAGCTCCGTCCAATCGTAGAATCGCGCAAAGCACCCCGCACAAAAGAAGTGCAACCCCGTACACTAGCGCGCTGGAAGAGAAAAATGTAGCGACTAACGCCCCGAGGGCCGCGCCCAGAGCGGTCCCGGCAAACCGCTGCCAAGCCACCGTCCTCGGATTGATGGTCGACTGAATAATCACGATGGCCGAAATCGGCGCCCAGTAAAACTCCGGAAGCTTGAGAATGCGAGCCAGGAGCAGAGACACTACTGCCGCGACGGTGGTTCGTGCGGCGTCCATGAGCGTCTCTAATGTCAGCTTATAAGTATTTGCCATGGTTTACGGGATTGGGGTGGTTAGAGAAGACTGCCGCTATTTTTGTTCGCGTCGAAGTGAGTCCAGGAAAGGCGCACCGACTTTCTTCAGTTTCTGCTCCAGCCTCGCGGTGCAGTCACAGTCGCCGCAGGCCCACGGCTCGGAGCCGTTTTCGTCGCGGCACTTGCGGCGGTCGTGGGCATCCTGCACTTTCGTGAGGTCGAAGTATTCTTCCCAGTAAGGCCGTTCCTCTTGCAGCGGAGTGGGACAATAGCAGACTTCCACCCAGCGCACTGTCTGGTCGGCACAAAGCCGCGCTTCACTCATATTGCGCGAATATTCACCTTCCGCAACCGACCCTAGGCCGAGGGTCTCATTTTCGATGGCTTGGAGCAGATCGCCTTCGCGACCGGGCTTAACGCGAGCTCGAACCAAATATCGCATCGTGATTCTCCGGCGAAAAACAGTCGGATGGAGAATTCGAACAAAGATCAGGGTGTGATGGCGATCGCCGGAATCGTTAGATGAACATCTCGTCCTGTGGAACGGGGCGGCGTGCCTCACGGCTTCCACCGTTTCTGCGACCGCGACCCCCCACAAGAAACTCGATACCAGCGGTGAGTCCCTGAATCAGACCCGAGACCTGCCGTACCGGGGAGACCACGGTCTTGTGGACCATTTCGGAAGTTTCTTCGACCCGGTCGAGCGTGCGTGTGAGCAATTCATCAGCGCGGATAATTTGCAGGCGGGAGCGATCCACCGCGTCGCTGACCGTGGCATCGACTCGCTCAACTTGCGCGCGCACGGAGTGGGTCGTCTCCGTAAGGTTTTCGGCGATGATATGCAGCTTGGGAGTGAGCTCTTTCAACAGGGTTTGCGCCGTTTCCAAAGCAGGCAGAGCTTTGCTTTTGACCTCATCGGCTAAAGCTTCCATTCGGGTGCTGCTTTTGCGAACTGCTATATAAAGGCAAAGGAGCACGATTGCCTGCATTAGTACTGCGATGCCGGTCAGCGCGACGAACAGCGGAATTAGATTTTCCATAGACAATTCTCGCTCGCTCCAGCACAAATACGCCCTTGAGACCGACGCTAAGGCTACAGGTTTTTCGGCGCGCCGGTTTCGGTTGTAGCTTCCTGATACGCTTGTCGGCCGGCTTCGTAGGCGGCGCGGAATTGATCCTTTTGCTGACTCACCACGTCTTTGCCGCGATCCACCCACTGCGAAGCCTGGTCGCGCGCTTCACGGGCGCGAGTGCGCACGTAATCGCGTCCTTCTTCCGCTCGTGCCCGCAGCACGTCGCGCGTCTCATCGCCAGAGCGAGGCGCGTACAAAACGCCTGCTAATGCGCCTATACCCAACCCCGCCAAAAACCATACAAAACTATTGCTTCCATTATTTTCCGACATTTTCGCTACCTCCCGCGTCTCCGTACCGATAGTCGGATGGTAGCACCCGTATGCGCGAAATACAATTACGGCAGAATCCCTATATCGACGGACGGAAGACCGGACATTGCGCGGAACCTAGCGGTATTGGCGTTCGATACAGAAGGCGCGACCGACCGCCGTAAAGGCCAACGACGGCCGGCTCGCGGCGACCTAGGCTTACGGAGTTGCTTTAAACCCATCGTAGTCTGTTGTGCTGCTGCCTTGCAGAAAACGGCCAACAATCAGGCCGCTGTCGTTGATGCCGTCGGCGTGTGCGGCGGTGCCGCTGGGATCGTCAAAAATGTAGTAGTTGCCACCGCTCGAAAAAGCGGCGTGGTAATTGAAATAGAGGTCGTACCAAGTGTACGCAATGGCACCCGACTTGTTGATCGAATGGATAAACGTCTCATACGCGCCTGGAACATTGAGTATTTTGAAAGTGGTTCCGTTGTAGAGTGCTCCCTCCGAGAGTCCGTTGGCGTCGATCCAAGTAACGGTCACGTCGCCTGCCGCGTTAATACCCCAGCCGTAACCGGAAGTTGATCCTGGAACGTCGAGGGTGGTGTAAGTGGAGCCGTTATAGGTGAAGGCATGCTCAACGTTGCCGGAATCGATGTAAGCGCCGGCAACTACGCCGGCGTCGGTAATGTTCTCAGCGAATGTGCTCGTCGCACCGGGCACTGCGATGTCGGTGAAAGTTCCAGCGGAATAAAGAAATCCCGTCCACGTCGTGGATGTGGGCTGGTAATATCCAACAACCTCGTTCGCAGTATTTACCCCTTGAGCGGATGTCGTTCCTGCCAGAGCTTTCGGGTCGTCGAGATTGGTTATGGTTTTGCCGACCAAAAGCAAACCATGGAATACCGACGCGGATGTCTCATAAAAGCCGACCAACGATCCGGCATTGTTCACGCCAATAATACTGGTGCTGACGGCTTTGGGCACGGCGACGCTGGACAAGCTTTTGAGCGCGGTTGGCGTGGCGATGATGCCGTATTCCACGCCGCCGGTCGGGCCGGGCCCAATGTAGCTTCCGGAAAGAACTCCGTTATTGTTGACACCGTTGACGTTGATGAAGTCGATCGTTGCGAACACTCCAGCGATGTCAGTGAAACCGTAGAACTGGTTGGCGCTGTTCTCGTAGTAGCCGACGATTTCTCCGGAATCGTTAATGCCGAGGCATACCGTCTGCAGCGCGCCGGGATAGGCAACCTCTGTGATTGTGCCCGACGAATCCCGATAAAAACCGTGCGAGTTATTGCTCGAATCGAAATACTGCCCTACGATCTGGTCCGCGGTGTTGACGCCATAGGCGAATGTGACGTCGGTGCCGCTTGCATAGAATTCGGTGACCGTGCCGCCGATGTTGACGTATCCTTCGGCGCCGGCGGTTCCCACGAAATCCCCTGCGTTATTGACTCCGAAAATTGAAGTTGAAACCACTCCCTTATCCACATCGTATTGTGTGTACTTGGTTCCGCTCAGCTTAAAACCGTGATAGAAACCGTCGGTTCCGAGGAAGTCTCCAACGATGAGATTCGAGTCGTTGATTCCGAAGGCCCGCGTAACGTTGTTGGACTTGGGAACCTTGATCAGCGAATATTTTCCACTGGCGTACATATAGCCTTCCGTAGCACTCGCAGTAGTATAAAGTCCCACCACAGCGCCGCTCGTGTTGAGGCCTTGGCCGAAAGTCGCGGTCGCATTCTTTACCGCTATCTGCGCCACTTTGTAAGCCGTCGGTGGAGTTGCAGCCTGGGTGAATCCGGAGAAAAGCAGGCACAGAAGCAGAAAGCCGATCTTGCTGGGAACCCGGGGAAATTGTTCGAACGTCATGGATGGTTTCTCCCTTGTTGAGTTATCGAGCGAAGTTTCGTCCCACTCGGACCGGCGGGCCATCTAGACCATCAGCAACGGAGAGGACCACAAACGGCGGCGGGGTCACGGCAAACAGCGGTGACATTTTGGTATGAGACGAGGGAGACGTCAAGATGCAAGAACTTGCACACGCTAAAGGGAATAGATCTCCACGGGACGACACGCTAGCCGCCACCGGCCCGCAGCGTCCAGAACCATGCGATGGTTAATCCAATCATTACGATTGTAGTGAGCCAGGCCACAACGTTGAACAGACGCGTGTTCACGTGCTCGCCCATCAAGTCTTTCTTATTAATCAACAGCAGCATGAAGATCAGCACGAAGGGCAACACCACACCATTTACCACTTGTGAGGTTACCGCGATCTTTACTAACGGCAAGCCGGGGATGAGGAGCACAGCTCCGCCAGCGACAATCAACAGCGTGTAAAGCCAGTAGAAGAACGGAGCCTCGCCGAATTTTTTATCTACGCCCGATTCAAAACCTAGTCCTTCGCATACGGTGTAGGCCGTGGAGAGTGGCAGGATCGAAGCCGCAAATAATGAAGCATTGAACAGCCCAACGGCAAAAAGAATATAAGCGTACTGTCCGGCTAGTGGTTTGAGCGCCTGAGCCGCGTCAGCGGCGTATTTGATGTCGCGGTAGCCGTGCACATATAACGTTGCGGCGCAGGCCACGATAATGAACCAGGCCACAACGTCGGTAAAAATGCAGCCTGCGATTACGTCCAGGCGCGAATCTTTTAGTCCACGCCGGGTTACGCCCTTCTCGACAATCGAGGCCTGAAGATAAAACTGCATCCATGGCGCGATGGTGGTTCCGACCACTCCGATTACCATGAAGAGATAAGCCTGCTGACGAAACGCGGCCAGCGACGGCGGCTTAAACGTGGCAATGGTCGCGTCCTTCCACAGGGGATGGGCGAGCACACCGGCAAAGATGTAAGTGATGTAAAAGAACGACGCGGCCAGGAAGACTTTTTCGACGCTCTTATATTGGCCCTTCACCACGATCAGCCACACAATGACGGCGCACACTGGCACGGTGACGTAGCGCGAAAGGCCGAATAGTTCGAGACTAGTAGCGATTCCAATGAATTCCGTGATCACGTTTCCGAAGTTGGTGATCAGAATCCCCAGCATCATCAGAAAAGTGATGCGGAAGCCGAATTCTTCGCGGATGAGATCGCTCAAACCCTTGCCGGTTACGGCGCCCATGCGGGCGCTCATCTCCTGCACCACGATCAGCGCCAGCGTGACGGGGATCATGGTCCACAGCAGAAGAAGTCCGTATTGCGCCCCGGCTTGCGAATAGGTGAGGATGCCACCGGCGTCGTTGTCGACGTTCGCCGTGATGATCCCCGGCCCAACGACCGCCAGGAACAGCAGAATCCGGCCTTTCGAGCGTTTCAGAAGCTTCATGGGCACATTTCGCAAACATATAAATGGAGCAACTACGAATGCGAACGACGCCACAGCATAAACGCATCGCGGGAGTCTGGACAAACGAAAAAGCGTTGAATCAGGAGAAAATTGAGTTGTGGGGATGATTGTGGGAAGGGACAATGGTGAGGAACAGCAGTAGTCAACGTTAAAAATGAGGTACTCGACAGAGCGACGAGCGTCCAGGCCTCCCGGCAGTTTAAGATGTTTGCAGACCTGAATTTATACGAATGAGCAAGAACTCCGCGCGGACTCTCTACTTCTTGATTGCCATGATCGTGGTCGTGCTCGATCGCTGGACGAAGCACGTGGTCGCACGACAGATTTCTCTCTACGCTCACATCCAGGTGATCCCTGGGTTTTTTCGCCTAACGCACACGGAAAACACTGGCGCGGCCTTCAGCATGTTTGCCGACTCACCCTCCCCGTGGAAAACGGCCATGCTGGTGACGTTTTCGGTAATTGCGTTAGTTGTGGTCTCGATTCTGCTCTGGAAAAACAGCCCCACTCATATCGTCACGGGAATTGGCTTGTCGCTGATTATGGGAGGGGCGTTAGGAAATCTCTGGGATCGTCTGAGGAGCGGACGCGTGGTGGATTTTCTTCTGTTCTATGTGAAGCGGTATGAGTGGCCGGTATTTAATCTGGCGGATAGTGCGATTGTGGTGGGCGCGGGGCTGCTCATCCTGGAGATATTATTCTCCCGGTCCCACCACGGCCACGAACTCAACTAGAGGAGCTTTCTATAGCGGCGGGATAAACCGAAGAGACCCGCCAAGGTCTCCAATCGCCGATGGGATCGATGGGCTGGCCAGCCCGATAAGCGCTAACCTAAAGCTTGTCCGTTTACGGTGCGCTAACTTCCTCGAAGCCCATTTCCGGATAGTTTTCGGTTTGCCGGCGATTCCGGAGGACCACGTAAATATTGTGTCTGGTATCCGAACGTTTTGCCGCGTCTGCGTCTCGCTCTTCCAGCGTTAATGTTTTTCGAGTATTGTTCTGATCTCCCGATGCCAGGTAAGGTGTCCGACATTCAGCGGTTCATTCTTAATATTCCGGAGACGCCGACCTCCTGATTCGTGGGGGTGATCGTTGAAGAGAGGTGCGAGTGAGCAGCGCAGTATGTCGCCCGGCCGCGAGGTTCGTTCTCTTGGTCTCTCTGTTGCCTATGTCTTTGTACGGGCAGCAACTGGCAACGTTGAACATCACCGTGGCAGACCCCTCGGGAAGCGCCGTCCCCGAGGCACGCATCACGCTGCGAAACATGGCCACCGGGGCAAAACGGGCGGTCCTCTCCAGCGGAACTGGGATCGCCGTGGTACCCGCTCTTTGGGCAGGGAGCTACCAACTAACAATCGAATCCGATGCGTTCGCTTCTTATCAGGTGGCGCTCACCCTGGCTGTCGGACAAATTGCGTCCTTGCCCGTGTCTCTGAAGATCAAGACCGCACGCGAGACTGTGGAAGTCCACGAAATGCCCACGGGCATCGACACGCAGAGGCCCGAAATAAGCCAGGTCATTGAGACAGCGAAGATTTCCGACCTTCCCATCGCGGGCCGTGATTTTATCGACTTCGTGCTGCTAACGCCGACCGCCAACGTCGGCCGCAATACCGCCGTGGGGGCGCAATCCCCCTTTCAGGAGACCGTTTTGGAGCTAAGCTTCGGCGGACTGCGCGAGACCCACAGTACCTTCTATGGCCTCGATGGCATGGATTACACGACCAGTGTTTCTGGCGTCCAACGTGCCAGCCCGTCGCAAGACTGGGTGTCAGAATTCCGAGTAGCGGATGGCCCGATCAGCGCAGACAACGGACGCAATTTGGGCTCTGTCGTGAACACGGTGACCAAGTCCGGAAGCAACGACGTGCATGGATCGGCGTACGAGTTTTTCCGGAACAATGCGTTGGATGCGAAGAATCTGCTGTCGGCGACCAGCTTCAACACTCTCCGCTTCAACCAATTTGGCGCCAATGTTGGAGGCCCGACCCGGCTCAACAAAGTCTTTTACTTTTTGGGCTACGAAGGGCAGCGCCGGGCTGAGTCACCGATCTATTCGTCGTTCATTCTGCATTGCACGGATACTTCCGGATGTCTCGGGCCGGGAACGCCCAGCATCAACCAAGTCAAGGAAACTCTTGGCTTACAGCCCGAAGATCTTGGATCCATTCTCCAGATTCAGGATTACGACAAGGGCTTTGGGAAGTTGACCGATATTCTCAGAGACGGCTCCGTTCTCACCTTCGGATATCTATTCACCGATGAACGAAACCAGCACATACCGGGCGCCCCGCCGGGACAAGGATTGCCGTCGTTTTATCGAAACAATCCCGTCCACGATCAGACTCTCTACGCGAACTTCCTGCGGGTGTTCGGCACGCATTGGAGTTCGGAGAGCATTCTCAACTTCGGTCGGAGAACTTTCCATCTCGACCCTGTTGGAGCAGGATTGGAACCGGCGCTCCTCGTGGCGGACCTCTTTGACTCTGGGGGGATCCAAGGCGGTGTACACCAGTACAAGGACCAGCATTTCCAGGCTGCCGAAAATATCACGTACGTTCGCGGCAAGCATTCATTGAAATTCGGAGGGGATCTTGAGCCGGTTTGGATCGGCGCGCAAACCGATTTTTTTGTTCCTGGAGCCGGCATCTTCACCCCGCAAAGCTTCTTTGGCGCCGCGCCATTTAACGGGCCACCGTTCGGCCCCGGCACTCCCGTAGAGTTTCTCTTTCTGCAACCGCGATCGTATTTTGGTCAACAGATCCCGCCGCGAACATTGCCTTTCACAACAGGGCTCTTTGAGGGACCATCGGCCGCTACTTTTGCCAACAGCACCAACCTTGCCTTTTTGCATAAGTTGGCCGGGGTCTACGTGCAGGACCAGTGGAAGCCGACGACGAACCTTACGCTCACGCTCGGTCTGCGTTACGACATCGATTTTTTCCCGTCGGCCGCAGCCATCCGGCTCAACGGGAGGATGCATCCCACAAACTATGGGAACGTGCAGCCGCGCGCTGGATTGGCCTATTCCTTTCGGCAGGGAAAAGGTGTGATCCGCGCAGGATTCGGCTTGTTCACCGGACCTTTCGACTACAGCGACGTCATGGTGTCTTGGCAGGGCGCGTCAGCCTTTACGTACATGAACCAGCCGATCCTGCCGGAATTTGCCAATCCCAGCAGCAGTCTGGTTGGACTTGGACCCTCCGGGATTGTGGGTGTGAACGGCCCAGTTCTTGCCAGCCAGGCTTTTGCCACGTTCACCCACACCGGTGTTTATCCCGCCCCCAGTGCATTGCTCCAGTTTCCGCTGGGGTACGCGCCGCGCAAGTTTCCAAATGCATACGCAGAACAAGCCAACCTCGAAATCGAGAACGAAGTGGCAAAGGGACTCTTCGTCACCGCCGGATACCAATTCGTGCACGCGCTCAAGATGCCGCTCTATCTCAGCATCAATGGTCTCCCGAACGGAACGACCGCTTCCGGTGTCCAGGCTTTCACCACCGCCGACCCCAATTTCGGATTCACGTTGATGGCCTCCCCATCGGCCTATTCCATTTACCACGCGGGAACGCTGAGCGTGCGCAAGCCCTTTGCCCATCACTACAGCATCCTGGGAAACTACACGTTCTCGAAGTCCATCGATCTGGCCACAGACGTTCAACTCACAGACAGCCCGATGGACTATTTGAATCCGCAACTCGACCGTGCCTTGGGGGACAATGATGTTCGCCATCGGTTCGTGCTGGCACTGTTGGGAGAATCCCCCGGCTCCTGGAATCCCGCGCTACGGAACTTCAAGATCGCAATCCTGAATACCCTGCAAAGCCCCCGCTACTATTCGGTATTTGCAGGCTTCGACGTGAATGGCGACGGGTTCCCGTTTTCCGATCGTGTCGGTACCCTCGGCCGCAACACCTACCGCGGTGATCCGTCGTACACAACCGATGTTCGTGCTCAGCGAATCTTTCAACTGGGCGAGCACCTTAAAGTGGAGGCGAGCGCTGAAGTCTTCAACCTTTTCAACCGGCCAAACGTCAACGGAATCGATACCGTCTATGGTTCCGACGTTTTCTTAGGACCGGTCCCGCGGAGATTTGGAGATGGCATCGGTAGTCCTGCGAATCCCACGTTCGGGACGCCAAGCTTCGTCGCGCCGGCGCGGGAGGTTCAGTTGGCCCTACGCCTGAAGTTCTAGTTCAAACCAGAGTCCGGTACTCTGCACACTGAATCAGCTCCCAACCGTTGATAAATCGCCATACCAACAATCATTGACCCGGACGTGCCCACAAAGACCGCTCTGGCAGCCACGCGGGCCAGAAGCCGGTTTCTGGGAAGTCTGACGGCTCGGAACAAGTGCGGCCTTAAGTGAGTGCATGTGAGGCCAGCCCCAAGAATCAGTGGTGTCCTAACTTAGGTTGGTATGCTGGGCTTAGCGTCACGGCGTTCCATACAGCTGCTTATATACGCTGGCATTCCGCATGATGCTTGCATGTTCTCGGGAATCTCTGGCATCGTCGAGAATTGGGCGGGTGGTGGATCTTCTCTTGTCCTATGTGAAGCGTATGAGTGGCCGGTATTTGATCTGGCCGACAGTGCGATAGTCGTCGGCGCGGGATCGCTTGTGCTGGAAAATCCTGATCGCGAAGTCTAGCGGCAAAGAGCGGGGTGGTCGGACCGCAGTTTCACCCTTCATCGATTAAAGCGCTGCGCACTTTGGGCCGATAGGAATAACTGGAGGATCACACAATGAGTATCGCTATCACCAGTGCAGCCCATGCAGCAGTTTCCACCCAGCCGGCGATTCAACCCAAGGCAGCAACCCAGCAGCCAGCTCCACAGCCCGCGCCAGCGAAGTTGCAGCCCGCTCCAGCGGACACGGTTCAGATTAGTGCCGCGGCACAGGCGTTAAAGGAAGCCACCGAGAATCCGGCTCAGACGGCCAAAGAAGCGGCTGGCGGAGACATTCAGGCGAAGAGGCTGTTGGCGAAAGAGGCTGCCGACAAAGCGCTCTGACGTCGCGTCTGCACAAACGCATTTACGGGCAGGTTCTCGGCTAGGGCCTTTTCCTGTTCTATGTGAAGCGGTATGAGTGGCCGGTATTTAATCTGGCGGATAGTGCGATTGTGGTGGGCGCGGGGCTGCTCATTCTGGAGATATTGTTCTCGAGGTCTCACCACGGCCACGAACTTAATTAGAGGAGCTTTCTTTTGTGGTGCGGCGGCGGGATAAGGCGCAGGGGCTTGCCAAGGCGCGCCAATTGCTGTTGGGATCGATGGGCTGAGGCCAGCCCGAACTTAAATTCTATCGGTTTTGGGTGAGCTAAGTTCCTAGAAACCTATTTTCGGCTCTGAGGCCGTGGGTGAAAATTGAGCCACTACCGGGTCCTGAGCGTTCAGAGTAATCACTGCCAAAAGGTGCTAAGCTGGGCGCGTCCTCGCGACTGGGTAAGAATAATTTCAGGTTCCCGAGGTGTGATCGGTGAGAATTTCGAATATCAGTGAGTTATCTTTCCAGGCTGAAGCGCTCTTCAACAGCACCAGGACTCGCTGGTGGTTCCGTGGACACCAATCGTTGAGTTACAAGCTACTGCCGAAGGTGCGTCGCGGATATTCGCGTGAAGAAGAAAGATATCTCTTTTACTATTTTTATCCTCGTGCCTCTCTAAGGCATCAAAAGTGCCCGGCTGATGATGACTTGGCGGGCTGGTTGGCGTTAATGCAGCACTACGGATTGCCCACGCGGCTTCTCGACTGGACATGGTCGCCCATGGTTGCTGCTTTTTTTGCGACACAAAATGCTCGAGCCGACTCTTCCCAAGATGCATGTATTTGGGCGATTGAGCCATCCTTCCTCAACGAAAGCCAGGGTCTTGAGCGATTGTATCCTCCTCTGAATGCGGATATGATTCGACCATTTCTTGATCCGGCTCGATATGGCGACGCAACTGAGCCTGAAAAGGTAGTGGCCGCCACACCCATTGAGGCCGACCTTCGAATGTTACTTCAGCAAGGTGCGTTCACAGTACACTCCTCGACTCAGGAGCTGAGCTGTTTAGATGGTTCTGACCGCTGGCTGCAGCAGATCTTGATTCCAGGTGAATGTAAGCTCAATATCGCAAAAGAGTTGGCGATATTGGGCGTCCGATCTGCTGACCTGTTCCCCGACCTGGACAACCTTGCGAAAGAGGCGATAGAGGTTTATGCACCTCCTCCCTAGGAAAAGGATTTAGCGAACATGTCCCGCGCAATGCGGGGGCGATCTCACCAACTGGTCGCGCGACTCTCTTCCGTAAGGAACCCCAAGCCTCAGCGGCGTTCTAACTCTGATTGGTTTGCTTACCTCGTCTTACGGCGTCCCATACAGCTGCTTATATACGCTTGCGTTCCGCATGATGGCTTGAACGTATTCTCGGGTCTCGGTGAAGGGAATCGATTCGACAAACTCTTGCGGGTCGCGATACTTGCCATGGCTCAGCCATTCATCGACGCGCTCCGATCCCGCGTTGTAGGCCGCGAGGGCGTATTCGAATGATCCGCCAAACTTGTCGACCATGCCCTTGAAATAGCGCGTGCCCAGTTGCATGTTCACCGCTGGAGTGTACAACTGGCTGGCGTTGTAGCGCTTCATCTTCACTTCTTTGGCGACGGCCTTGCCGGTCTTCGGCAACAACTGCATCAGGCCAACGGCGTTGGCGCGCGAAACCGCGTTGGGATTGAATTCCGATTCCTGGCGGATCAAAGACGCGACCAGGTAGGGATCCAATCCGTTGACCGCCGAAGAACGTTTCAGATCGCTCCAATAAGCTTTGGGAAAAAGCGCTTCCCAATATTTTCGTGGCATGTCCGGAATATCGAGCGCGAAGTAATTGGGCGCGGAGTGCTTCATGAATTCGATGGCCTGGTTGTAGTGGCCGGTTTCGAGATAGAGCTGCGCGGTTTCCGCCGGACCCCAGCTGCCGCCATCGGCTGCAGTGGCGGCTTGCAACTCGCGTACCGCAAAATCGACCAAGCCTCCATTGCCTAACAGCTCGGCCTTTTGCACGTGCAACTCATCGGAAGGCGGTTCCGAGTCAGTGATTTTGACGTTGCTGTCGAGCGGCGGCACGTGATCGAGCAGAGCATATTGAGTCGTTGTATCCGCGGTTGCGGGCAGGGTTTTCAATCTTCGCCGCGCCAATTCCGCGTAATAAAAGTTTCGGTAACGGTCGGAAAGCTTTTGATAAAACGCCCGCGCCATGATGAGTTGATTGTCTTCCTCAGCCAGACGGGCGCGCCAATACAAAGCCGCCGGCGTTTCTGCGCCGGACGGATAGAGGGCGATCTGCTCTTCGAATGCCTTCTTAGCGTCGTCGTTGCGGCCTGACCGAAGGGTGAGCCAGGATGCTTTCCAGTGGACGTAGGACGCGCGGGGCCCGGTGGGGAAACGTTGCTGAGCCTCGCGGAATGCGTCGAGCGCCTGATCATATTCGTGATGCACAAGATGCAGGTTGGCGGCGGAGAGCAGCGCCTGCTCGAGCCATGGACTGGTGGGTGCCGCATGCCGCAGCTCATCGACCGAGCGGTAGAAGGTGTCGTTGTCGCTGGAGGCGAAGGCAATCTGACCGACCAGATACAGGCGCTGCGCGTTGACTTCGCCGGTGGAATTGCCTAACACGGCGAGAACAAGTTTAGCGTCACGGTTTTTTCCGCTGCGATGGAGTGCGTCTGCAAGCGCGAGTTGCAGGGCGGGTAGATCGCTGCCGTTCGAACCGGCCTGGTTGACCAGGCTACGATATTCGTCGGCCGCTTCCGCATAACGGTGATGGCTCATCAAAGCGTCAGCCCTGGTCTTGTGCTGCGTGAGGGTCGGCTGAGGCGCTGAAGGCAGCTTTTTCAACTCGGAGTATGCCGCGTCCGCTTCGGTAGCGGTGGGCATCGTGAAATAAATATTCGAGAAGGTTTCGGCGGCTTTCGCATTCTGGCCCGCCATCGTGTAAGCACGCCCCAGCGCAAACTCCACATCAGCTCGCACGGGAGTACGAATTTGTTCCAATAAGGTGACGGCTTCCGCGGCTTGCCCCTCGAGCAGAAGCGCATCGGCATAGCTCACGCGCGCGTCGCGGACCAACAGGGAATCTGGATGAGCTTTCGCGAAGTCGGCGAGGGTTGCGATGGCCTCCGCATTGTGTCCGGTCTGCAGGTACGAAATGCCGAGATAGTAGTCGGTGTAGTCGCCCAGGTCGCCAGCGTGAACCTTGGCGCGGCTCAGGGGGTCGATTGCCTTCGCATAATCTCGATCAAGCACATGTGCATAGCCCAGCACCAGCCATGCGAGCGCTCCCGCATCTTCTTTCGAGTGCGCTCGCGCGTATGTTTGAACTCCCGCATAGGCCGGCAGCGAGCGATCCTGCAGAAGCTGTTGCGCCATGGGACGCAGGCTTGCGGACGCTACAAAAGCCTGGCGCATGCGCCGCACTCGTGGGGAAACGGTGTGAGATTTGCGGGCTTTGGTCGAGCGAGGCTTGCTGGTGGTTGCCGCAGGGTTCTTCGGAGACGATGTTTTGGTGGTGTTTTTGGGTTTTGCCGTGGCAGTTTTTGCCGGGCTTGCGGAACTTTGGTCGGGGCTAGTAGGAGACGCCGCTTGATTTTGAGCGGAACGGGACGAGGAATTGGACGCGGCCTCTGCCGACGGCAGAGTAGCGCCAAAGACTCCGCAGAGAATTGCAGCTGCGAGTACCCACCACCTGGAAACTGATCGAACCACTTTGTACTTTTCGCGTTTTATGGCAGACGCTACTGCAGAAAACTCGCCGTGTTTAGTGGCGGAAATTTTAATGGCGGAAATTTGCGCCCATGACGGCAACGTCATCCTCGGCCAGACTGCGCAACAGCTCGTGCTGGAAGTAATCCGCGCTGGCGGCTACGGTGCTTCCGTAGCGCTTCTGAAACGTGCCGCGACTTTTGTCGATGTCTTCCTTTAAACGGTCGTACAAGTCTTTGTTGCGTCGCCCTTCGGCAACTTTAGCCTGGTTGTAGAGCTTGATTTCATCCACCAGCAGACGAGCGAACCGTTGCGCCTTGCGATGCACGTCGGCATCTTCGGCTGAAAGTCCGGCCCATGGATCGGTAGCTGCAGCGGGCGCAGCTGCGGCTGCCGCGTGTGCCGGAGCATCTACGTCCACGACCTCGGCTGGCTGGGGTTGGGGCACGGGTGTCGCGGGCACGTGCTTGGGCGCATGCGAGGCGAACGGATCCGAAAAAGAGGAGACCGTTTGAACCGGCGCAGCAGGGCGTTCAACGATAGGCGCTGCCTCTCGATCCGGCTTGGCTGCTGCCTGCTTGCGTAGCGAAGTTACTTCCAACCATGCGCTGGTGGCAATGACCAGCAATTCCAAAGCAGCGGAGTCGAGTTTATCGCTATCGCCGCCGTCGGTATAGATGAGGGCCGCTATTTTATCTTTCAGCGTGAGCGGCAAAATCAAAACTTGTTCGTTGGCTGGACTGCCAAAGTGATCGACGAAGCGAGCGTCCATCTCCGCGACGTTGCCCGGCGTTGCCACCCTGTTCTGGTAGGCGTGCGCAGCAGGACCGGAGTTGAGGTCGAGAGTGAAATTTGCAGTGCTCTCGTCGTCGCCGAATCCGCGCGACTGCCAGCCCGAAGCGACTCCCGCCTTCACGACAAACAGTGCGATTCGCGAGCAATGTGCACTGCCCGCCTGCAGCAACGCGCGCAAAATTTCTTTTTGAGTCGAACCCGCATGAATGTTTGAAACCGCTTGAACCAGAGCGCTCGAAGTCTCCCGAGGAGCCGTAGCGTCGCTTTGTTGAATCGACAACGCTTGAACCGGCAACGCATCAAGCACGCGCTGCACGATGAGCGCTTGCAGCTGCGGAATCTGCTGCTGTAAGGCTTCCGCGACGGCACGTTCAATCATCGGACGAATTTCATCCGGTTGCCCGTGGTTGCGTTCTGCGTTCTGTTCCGCCATGATTGAAAGAGTGTTGATCCCTTTGAAGGATTGCTCGAAACTTATCGGAGCGAATCCTTGTCAGTTACTGCCCGTACAAACAACGCCCCTAACTGCTGATTATACGGCACTTGTGGGAGCGTCTCAGAGTACTTCAGGACGTGTTCGACCGCGTTACCATCCTCAGCCTCGACTCTATCTCAAATCATGCTGCGAGCGAAATGGAAAGCGGTTGGGCAAACTTGATGGTTACCAAGTAGAATAACAGCTTGCACTTCAGTGCCGCGGTTGTTCCGCAAAATACTGCATCGCCGAGAGAATGGAAGCCATCCAAAACAAACTAGAGGGGCCTGTCAGTGATGAGCTGACACTGGTTCGAGCAGCCAAGCAAGGCGACGACTCCGCGTTTGAAGAGTTGGTTCGCCGCTATGACCGCAACGTTTTCCGGATTGCTCAACACATCACACAAAACCGCGAGGATGCGGAAGATGTGGTGCAGGAAGCATTCCTGAAGGCTTACGGCAACCTGGCGAAATTCCAGGAGCAGTCGAAGTTTTACACTTGGCTGGTACGAATCGCCGTCAACGAAGCGCTGATGAAGTTGCGCCGCAGGAAGCCTGAGCGCACAGTCTCGCTGGACGAAGACATCAAGACGGAAGACGATTCGCTTCCGCGGGAGATCGCGGATTGGAGTCCGAATCCAGAGCAGCAGTATAACCAGGCGGAGCTGCGAGAGATTTTAAGTAAGACGATCCAGGGACTTCCCCCAGGGTTCCGGACCGTGTTCGTACTGAGGGATGTGGAAGGACTTTCGACCGAGGAAACGGCGGCGGCGCTGGAGTTGAGCGTGCCGGCGGTGAAGTCGAGGTTGCTGCGGGCCCGCCTGCAGCTACGCGAACGGTTGGGACGCTTCTTTCAGAAACGTGAGAGTGGAGATGGCGACCAGTGAAATGTTCTGAGTTTTTGAATGAGCTGACCAGCTATTTGGACGGCGTCCTCGACGAAACCACAAAAGTCGAGTTGGAGAACCATCTTTCCTGGTGCCACAACTGCTATGTGGTCTGCGACACCACCAAGAAAACCATCGAGATCTATCGCGACGCCCAGCTCTACGAACTGCCCGACGACCTCCGTTCCCGTTTACGCGCGGCGATTATGACCAAATGCCAGCAGCATAAGAAACGCGGACCCGAAAGCGTGTGATTCCTTTTTGAATCTGCGGCAACCCGCCGTCGCTATACTCCATCGCATATAATAGTCGGCAGGCCCTGGGGTGTTGCATGTCGCGTTTCCTGAGCACGGCCCTTCTCGTTTTTTTCCTTCCCATATTCGCTGCAGTGTTGGTGCGCGGTCAGGCTAGCGATTCGGGATTGCGGCGGTCTTTGTCTTCGCCCTCGAGTTCACCATCTGCACCGGCGGCCGACCCGAATGTCCCGCCTCCACCGCCTCCAATTCCTTCCAATGCGCCGCACATCACGAGGCAGACTCGCCTGGAAGTCATCCGCGATTTCGAAATGCAGGTGGTCTACGCGCGCACAGCCTTTCCCATGGGAATGAAGGGGCTTCAGCTGCGAGAAGGCATCGTCACGCCAAACGGGGAAGAGCTGCGGCAGGACCTCGCTTTGTTCGGTCCAGCAGTGAAGCCGGGAGATCCGGCGCAGATTTCATTCGTGCAAATAAAAGAAGACCACATTCATTTCGAAGTTAATGGCGGACCAGTGCGCCGGAAAAAGTGGTATCAACGCATCCAGGTCTCGGGCACGGGGGGAACACCTGTGGCCGGCTCTCCAAACGAGTCGCAACCCAATCCGCATGGATCCTGCGTCAATCTTTATTTCAGCAAATATGTTCCGGAGATGACGGCGCCGCAATTGCGCGCGTTGTTGTACCCGGTATTGGACTTCAACGCCCGGAACAAGGAGCAGGCCTATCTCGACACTGTGCCTCCCAAGGCTAAGGAGGCTATCCTCGCGCATCACGTTCTGGTGGGAATGAATCAGGAGATGGTGCTACACGCCAAGGGGAAGCCTCCGAAGAAAGTACGTGAGCGCGATGGGGAGACGGATTACGAAGAATGGATTTACGGCGAACCTCCAGAGGACGTCGATTTCGTCCGCATCGTAGGAGATGAAGTAGTTCGCGTCGAGACGATGAAGGTGGGCGGAGTGAAGATCGTTCGTACTGACAAAGAACTCGTGCTGGATCAGCCGGACAAAGACAAAGAGGCAAAAAAAGAGGCGCCGCAGGAACGTCCAGCGAATGCGCCGAGTCTGCGGCGTCCCGGCGAGGATTCCCAAGACGTTCCGCGTCCGGCAACCGGAGCGTCGCCGATGCCGCCTCAACCTCCTCCGAGTTTGCCCCAGCCCCCGAGTGGCGGCGGGCCGGGGGAGATGGTCTCGAGCTTGTAACGGCCCGGTATCGGCGGATTCTTTCGACGCGGGTTTGGGTTAACTACTTGCTAACCGCTACAGGTTCCCGCACTCCAATCTCGGGGACAGTTCTCCCGACTACCGCGGCAATCTGCCGTACCTGTTTCATGAGTTCGTCGAACTGATCGGGGAACAAGGACTGCGGACCGTCTGACATGGCCTCGTCTGGCTTGTTGTGCACTTCCACCATTAATCCGTCGGCGCCGACGGCGACTGCAGCGCGGGACAGTGGGGTAACTTTATTGCGCTTACCGGTGCCGTGGCTGGGATCGACGAAAATCGGAAGGTGGCTGAGGCGCTGAACGGCGGGGATGAGGCTAAGGTCGAGAGTGTTGCGCGTGTGGTCGGCAAAGGTGCGGACGCCGCGTTCGCACAGGGCGACGTTGTAATTGCCTTCGCTCAGAATGTATTCGGCGGCCATCAGGAATTCTTCCAGTGTGGCCGACATGCCGCGCTTCAGCAGCACGGGTTTACTGGCCCGTCCGGCGCGCTTTAGCAGCGAAAAGTTCTGCATGTTGCGGGCGCCGATCTGGATCATGTCGGCATATTCCTCGACCAAGTCAAGCGATTCGTTATCAATGGCTTCAGTAATAATCTTCATCCCATACTGGTGACGAATCTCAGCCATAATACGCAGACCCTCTTCGCCGAGTCCTTGGAAGGAATAGGGCGAGGTGCGGGGCTTGTAGGCGCCGCCGCGAAAGAACTGGGCTCCGGCGCGATGAACGCGCTCGGCGACGGCAAATGCCTGTTCGCGGCTTTCGATGGCGCAGGGTCCGGCGACAATGGCGAGGCCGGGTCCGCCAATCGTGGCCGCCGTTCCGGCGAAACGGATGACCGTGCTTTCGTCCTTGACGTCGCGGCTTACCAGCTTGTAGGGCTTCGAGACTTTGATTACTTCCTGCACGCCGGGCATTTCTTCCAGGGTGCCCTGCTCGACTTCGCCCTTGTTTCCGGTGATGCCGATAGCGGTGCGCTGCGCGCCCGGCATGGCATGCGGACGATAGCCGAGCGCCTCGATTTTCTGGCAGACGGAGCGAATCTGCTCGTCTGTGGCCTGCGCCTTCATGACTACTAACATGGTCTTACCTCACGGCCTCTAAGTGTATCGTTCGGAGGCGTTGGCGGCAAAGTCATCTCAAATTGCCGGCCCGTGAAATCGAGTGATTGGATTTTCCCTCGCGCTAGGTTTTGCGCCTTTGAATCTCGAAACACCAGTCCGCATCCAAGCAGGAGGTTTTCAAAAATTCGCTTTGAGGTTCTCATGAAAGCAGCAGTGGTACCCTGGGCTGCAACACGCTGCAGATTTTTTCGTCGAGTCCGCGGCAGTGGGCTCCCTACGAGTTGGGTGAACTGCAGTGCGAGGAGATGAGCCGCTTGCGAAGTCAATACGATCTGAAGCCGCTGGTGATTCATACGAATTACCTGGTGAACCTCGCAAGTTCGACCGAATTGTTTCTGCAGAAATCGGTTGAGGCGTTTCGCGGGGAGATCGAGCGGGCGCTGGCGCTCTGTGCCGAATATCTGGTGCTCCATCCAGGGTCGTTTCGCGGGGCCGACCGCGAGCAAGGATTGTTGCGCACCGTGGCGGCGATCGCTGCGGCGACGCAAGGGCTCGACCTGGCGAAAGGTGGTTTGACGATCCTGATTGAAAATACAGCGGGGTCGGAATTTTCCTTGGGCGGGAGTTTCGAGCAAGTGGCCGAAATTTTGGATTGCCTGCGTGGCGCCGTGCCGGTCGGCGCGTGCATCGATACCTGCCACACTCACGTTGCCGGATACGACATCGTCAGCGAAGCAGGCATCTACGAAACGCTGCGGCAGCTGGACACGACCATCGGACTGAATAACGTGAGAGTGGTGCATTGCAACGACGCGAAAGCTGCGCGCGGATCGAGGCTCGACCGGCACCAGCAGATTGGGAAGGGAACGATCGGGAAAGAACCGTTTCGAATCTTGCTGAATGACCTCCGGCTGGCGCATGCGGCTTTCATCGCCGAGACGCCGATTGAAAGGCCGGGAGATGATCGCAGGAACGTGGAGGGGCTGAAGAAGCTGGTAGCGTGAATGTGTTAAACTTGTTAAACAAATGCTAGGGATTCGCCTGGAACCCGAACTAGAAGAAAAGCTGGAGTCTCTTGCCAGAGAAACCGGACGCAGCAAGAGTTACTATGCTCGCGAAGCCATCCGCCAATATCTGGAAGACCGCGAAGACTACCTGAAGGGCATCGCGGCGCTGGAGCGGCGTGAGCCTACGATCTCGCTCGAAGAGTTGGAGCGGCGGCTTGGCCTGGCGGATTGAAATCACCCGCACCGCGACGAAACAGATCACGAAGCTAGATCAACAGCCGCAAAAATCCATTCTGCGTTTTCTGCGCGAGCGGCTGGCTGGCGCCGAAAATCCCCGACAGTGGGGAAGGGCTTTGCAGGGGGAAAAGCGTGGACTGTGGCGTTATCGTGTCGGCGATTACCGGCTGATCTGCGATATTCAAGACCAGAAGATCACCATCCTGGTGCTTGAATTAGGACACCGTAAAGACGTGTATCGGTGAACCAACTGGCGAAGTGCAACAACAGGAGTGGGCTGGAGTTTCCTGTTGTATTCTTGACTCCCGAACCGTGATTCGAATCCTCATCTGGACGCTGGGTCAGCCCATGCTTTGGGCGGTTGCCGGAGTTGTCTTTGGCCCATATCTTTTCTTTCGTGGTTTTGGTTTGCTGCAGCGAAGACGGCTCATCATGGACACTCCACGATCCACGATTCGCGCCGCCGCGTTAGGTCCGGTGGAAGTGAGCGGCAAGGTCGTTGGCCCGTATACGCTGGTGGCGCCGCTTAGCCAATGCGATTGCCTTTACTATCGGATGGTGGTCGAGTCGAACCCGAGCGGCGATCTGCAGGAAAAGATGCGCGAGTTGTGCGCGCCGTTTTTTCTGGACGATGGCACCGGCCGGTTGATGATTTATCCCGAAGGATGCGAACTCCAGGTGCCAGCCTCGTCGGATCGATCGGAATACGGCAAGATGGCCGCAGCTGTGGTGGCGCGATCAGCGGAGACTCCGGAATTTTCACAGGAATATTGCATCCGGCCGAGAGACCAGATTTTTGTTCGTGGGACGCTGCGGGAAAATCCCTGGGCGAAGAAAAATCCGGTTGCCGAAAGCAGCGAGTTATCTCGCATCGGGCCTGGATTTGTCAGCGCCGACGAGGCGGAATTGTTGCGGCGGGCAGCATTTCCTGCGCTGGACGCGATACTTCCGGCAAGGGCCGTTGCTTCGGACGGCGGGTTCGATTTGCATCCTTCCGTGATTTTGATGAAGGGCGAAGGACCGTTTGTCATCTCCACAGACAGCGAACGTGATTTGGTGGCGAAGCTGCAGTGGAGGTCGCTGCTCTACATTTGGGGAGGGCCTGTTATCGCGCTGTGGGGGTTGTGGAAGATCGTGAGCTACGTGGCTTGATGCGCGTTGGCTTACACGAGTGGCCGGTTGAGCCTGAGGTCCTTTGCTTCGCCTGAAAAGCGGCTCCGCTCAGGATGACAGCGCTTCGAGGAGGATCAGAAAACGTCTTTCCCAGGCGTCCGTTGTAGAATCTAGAATTCGACATTATCATCATGCCCTCGCAAGAAAAGTCGGAAATGACAACCGTGAGCCAGAGCGATCGTCCGGACGAGCGTTACGACGCGCAACGCGTAGAAACAAAATGGGCCGAGCGCTGGCGAAGCGATCCGCAGCTCTATGCTGCCGAGCCTGGGTCGGCCAAGAAAAAATACTACGTGCTCGAAATGTTGCCTTATCCATCAGGGGAATTGCATATCGGACACGTTCGGAATTATTCGATTGGCGATGCGCTGGCGCGCTATATGTGGATGAAGGGCTACAACGTGCTTCATCCCATGGGCTGGGATTCGTTCGGCCTTCCGGCGGAGAATGCGGCCATTCAGAACAAGACGCCGCCGCGGCAGTGGACGCTGGGCAACATCGCGAAGATGAAGGCGCAGATGAATCGCCTCGGCTTCGCCTATGACTGGTCGCGCGAAGTCACGACCTGTTTGCCGGAGTACTACCGCTGGAACCAATGGTTCTTTCTCAAGTTTTACGAGAAGGGGTTGGCGTATCGCAAGAAAAGCAAGGTGAACTGGTGTCCGCTGTGCGCGACCGTGCTGGCCAATGAACAGGTTGTGGATGGCTGCTGCTGGCGGCACGAGGGCACGCTGGTTGAGCAGCGGGAGCTGGAGCAATGGTTTTTGCGCATCACAAAATATGCGGACGAATTGTTGCGCGATCTGAACAAGCTGGACGGCTGGCCCGAAAAAGTTCGCCTCATGCAGCGCAACTGGATCGGTCGCAGCGAGGGAACGCTGGTCGATTTCAAACTCGACTACACGCAGCCGCACACAGGATTTGGTCCGGCGGGCGCGACCATCAGCGTTTTCACCACGCGCGTGGATACGATTTTCGGCGCGACTTCGGTGCAACTCGCGCCAGAGCATCCCATTGTTGCGGATCTCGCCGCCAGTAATCCCGAACTGCGTACGAAGGTCGATCAGCTTATTGCCGAGCAGCGCAAAGCCAAAGAAGTGGGCGACATTGGCGAAATCGAGAAACACGGAGTGCCGACCGGGCGCTATGCCATCAATCCGTTCAACGGCGAGAAGATTCCGGTGTGGGTCGCGAACTACATTCTGATGGACTACGGCACGGGCGCCATTATGAGCGTACCGGCGCACGACGAGCGCGACTATGAGTTCGCGAAAAAGTACAAGCTGGAAATTCGTCTTGTGGTTTTGCCGATCTCGAACGACCCGGAGGAAACTGTCACCGAGCCGCCGCTTCCGTTTCTGGCGCATGAGGGCATGCTGATTAATTCTGGTCCGTTCAGTGGGCTGGAGTGTGCGGATGCGATCAAGAAGATGTCGGCGCACGCCGAAAAAAATGGATTCGGCAAGGCCACGGTCACTTATCGCCTAAAAGATTGGGGAATCTCGCGGCAGCGCTATTGGGGCACGCCAATCCCTATGCTCTATTGCGAGAAGGATGGCATTGTGCCGGTGGCGGAAAAAGATTTACCGGTTCTCTTGCCGGAGAACGTCGAGATCACACTCGCCGGCGGGTCGCCTCTGGCGAATGTGCCGGAGTTCGTCAATGCGACGTGTCCGAAGTGTGGCGGGCCGGCGCGCCGCGAGACCGACACCATGGACACGTTCGTTGACTCGTCCTGGTATTTCTATCGATACACAGACGCGCATAACGACCACGCTCCGTTTGATTCGAAGATTGCGGAGTATTGGTTCCCGATAGACCAGTACATTGGCGGGATCGAGCACGCGATTTTGCATCTCATTTATTCGCGCTTCTGGACCAAGTTCATGCGCGATATGGGGCTCGTCACCCACGGTGAGCCAGTCGATCATCAGTTCTCGCAGGGCATGGTGATCAAGAACGGCGCCAAGATGTCGAAGAGCAAGGGCAATGTGGTGAGCCCGGACGAGATGGTGGCGCGCTACGGCGCCGATGCCGCTCGCCTGTACAGCTTGTTCGCCGCGCCTCCCGATCGCGATATGGACTGGCAGGATGCGGGGATCGAGGGCATCCGGAAATTCTTAGGCCGCGTCTACCGATTCGTGAAAGAGGAACAGAAATCAGTTCCTGCGCAATTGAATCCACCGGCACGCCGTGTTCAGCGTAAGCTTCACCAGACCATCAAGCGCGTAACGGACGACTTTCTGGGACGCTGGCACTTCAACACCTGCATCTCGGCCATCATGGAACTGTTAAATGACGCCGGTCGATGGGTGCTAGGCAGTCCATCTGTTAACAACCCCAACACGGGTGAGTTTGTCGAAGGGTACGATATCCCATCGTCCGTGCTTGGTGAAGTTAAGCGAGGCCTGGTTCTCCTGCTCGCTCCCTTCGCGCCCTATCTTGCCCACGAATTGTGGGAGATGCTGGGCGAAAAAGGGAGTCTCCTCAAGGCTTCGTGGCCTGAGTACGACGCTGAGCTAGCGAAAGAAGAAGAACTTGAAATCCCGGTGCAGATCAATGGCAAGCTGCGCAGCCGCATTGTTGTGTCCGCCGACGCTTCCGAAGACTTCGTAATTGAACGCGCACTTGCCGATGAGAAAATACGGGTGGCCATTGCCGGGAAACAGATCGTCAAGAAGATTTATGTTCCAGGCAAGCTGGTTAACGTCGTTGTCAAGTGATTTACGGTGCCGACGTTGCATGCAGCGTCACCCACAAGGCGGGCTGGTATTCTAGCAGTGATGGCCCGTGTTTCTCCCACGCTCGAAGGCTTCCGCGCAGCATTGCGCCGCCCGCTGTTCACCTTCGCGGAAATTTCGTGGCGCTGGACGATTGGCGCAACCTCCTGGGCATTGGTGCTCTATGGATTTTTTGAGTATCTCAACACCCTTCCTGTCAGCAAGCGCGATGCGGCTCTTCTAGCGAGCCGGCAGCCCGCGCTGGTGGGGCGGGCGATTGCGCATATCTTTCGTGGCAGCATGAATCGGGCGGTATTGGCTGCATTATGTGCGGGGCTCGCGTTGTCGCTGTTTTGGATCGTTGCCGCCTCCATCGGCCGCGCGGCAACGGTGAGAGCTCTCGTCGATTACTTCCGGGAGAAGTTTGCCAGTGAGGTTCCGACCGGCGGCTCTGGGAATGGCCGGATTAGCGAAACGAATGACAAGACAGGATCGTTTCTGTCGCTCATCGGTCTGAATTTTCTGCGGGTTGTCCTGGTTTTGGCTGCTCTGCTGGCGCTGCTGGGTGCCGCGATTATTGTGGGGTTCGCTTCGTCGAAGGCAAACCCAGAGCCTGGTCTGGTGTTTGTTCTTTTGCTGCCAGCCGCCGCTCTGATCTGCAGCATCTGGTCGATGCTGAGCTGGCAGCTTTCGTTAGCTGGATTATTTGCGGTCCGAGATGGTGAAGATGCCATCGGCGCACTCTTCGCAGCGGTCGATTTTTGCCGGGACCGGACCGGCGCAGTCTTCGCCGTGAGCACATGGACGGGGCTGGCGCATTTTGTCGCCTTCAGCATTGCCAGCACCGCCGTTTCGCTGCCACTTGCACTCGCGCGAGTCGTGCCATTACGACTTGTACTCGCGGCCATTATTCTGGTCACGCTCGCTTACTTTGCTGTGGTTGATTGGCTGTATATGGCGCGGCTGGCGGGATACGTATGTATTTTGGAAATGCCGGAGACCATTGTTGCATCCGAACCTCTGCAAGCTGATCCGCCCGCGGGACCGTTAACAGTAAGCACACCTATTCAGACGACAATCGATCTTAACGAGCCGATTCTGAGCGATCTGCCAAGCCCCGCCGGCGGATAGTACTCGCTCCCTTCCGAAAGATTCTTCTTTGTCTGGCTTACGGCGTGATTCCCACGATTAGCAAAATTCATGAAGTTCGATTTCGGCGATGCGCGGAGGTTTCACGACAGAAGCTGTCGGAGTCTATCCGCCCCTTGCGGCGGAACTGTGTTTGAGGTTATTCCCTTCACGAGAAATGGATTGCTCTCCCGCTCATCGCCGATCGTGGTCGATGGCCCGTGACCCGGAATCACAACCGTCTCGTCAGGCAATTCGAGCACGGTGCCATGCAGCGAGTGCAGTATCTTTTCCATCGAGCCCCCGGGCAGGTCGGTGCGGCCAATGGATCCGGCGAACAGCGTGTCGCCGGCGATTAAAATCTTCTCTGCTGAGAAGTAAAGACAGATACTGCCTTCGGAGTGTCCCGGCGTGTGCAGAACGGTGGCCGCATGCGCGCCAGCTTTTACAGTGTCACCTGTGTTCACGCTGTGGTCGATCTCAACTGCGCCGGGAGGTGCCATGCCCACCCATTCGGCCTGCATATCGAGCAGTTTGAGCAGAGCGTAGTCATTTTGGTTGAGCAGGATTGGCGCCCCCGTGGCGGCGCGCAACTTCATCGCGCCCCCCACATGGTCGATGTGGGCGTGGGTGATCACGATCTGTTTAACTTGCAGGTTGTGCTTGCGGACGAGCGCGAGGACGTTGTTAATATTGTCACCGGGATCGATCACCATCGCTTCGCGCGTGGTCTCGTCGCCGATGATTGAACAGTTGCACTGTAGCGGCCCGACTGGGAAGATTTCGTGGATCATCCGTCTATTGTAACGAGGAATTGCGAGGAGGGAGTCGCGAATTGCGCGTAGCTCGGAAAAGCGGAAATGCAGATTGAGACTTGCCGAGAGGCCCCGCTGGCGAGACAATACGCGCACGTGCTTGGGGAGGTTCCTGTGGCAGCCAAATACCGACAACATGGATATCAGGATCGCGACCGCGAGGATCGGCCGCGAAAAGAATCGGGAGAGAAGTCTCCACAGAAGGCAGCGTCCGGGCCTGCAAAGCGGGACTACAGCATGGGTCCGAGACCGGTGAATATGCCAGGGACGCGCGCGGTTTCGCGCTGCGCGCAATGCGGCACAGTTTTGCAGGAAATACTGCCGACGGGACTTTGCCCCAAGTGCGGCTTTGAACTGCACTCGTGCAAACAGTGCACGTACTTCGATCCAGGAAGCCGCTTCGAGTGCATGCAGCCAATTCCGAAGCGGATCGAGCGAAAGGACGCGCGCAACGATTGCACGTTCTATGAAATTCGCGTCACGCGGGAGAAGGAAACGTCCACGCCCGCCAGCTTGCGGCCCAGCGATGCTAGGCAGGCGTTTGAGAATCTGTTTAAGAAACCTTAAGACTCCCAGAGCCTCCCGGGGTGATGCATACAAAGTGCATGGGTCCTTCGCTGCGCTGAGGCACGCTACGGTTTCTGCGTCGGTCTTATCAGAATCTCGCTCACAAACGACTGTGGAGACTGGGTTACCAGCATGGCTACAGCATGCGCGATATCTTCAGGCTGCAACATTTTTGAATGATCCTTGCCGGCGTGAGGGCTGAGGTCGGTTTCGGTCGAGCCGGGGCAGATCACGGACACACGGATGTTGTGGGATCGCAATTCTTCCGCAAGGGTGTAGCTCAGCCCGTTCAATCCCCATTTAGACGCGGAATAGGCTGCACCGTTCGGGACGGGGTTCTTGCCAGCGAGGGACGAGATATTGATGATGTGGCCGGAGCGGGCGCGAATCATCGTGGGCGCGAAGGCGCGAGTCATGTAGTAAACCCCGCGCAGGTTCGTGTTCAATATCTGATCCCAGACGTCGGGCGGAAGTTGATGCAGTGGGCCCTCGACTCCGCGGACGGCCGCATTGTTGACCAGAATGTCGATGCGGCCAAAAAGGGATTCGACAGTTTTCGCTGCTTCGTCCACCGATTGAAGATTAGAGACATCACAGGGAACAACTTCGCACTTCCCGCCGCTCAGGGCAATGGTTTTCGCGGTCGACTCAAGGGTCGCGACCGTACGTCCATAGAGTGCGACTCCAGCGCCCAGATTCAATAGTTCACGCGCGATAGCTGCGCCAATTCCCCGGCCGGCGCCGGTGACCACCGCTACTTGTCCGTTCAGAGGATGCGTTTTATCAGTAGGGGACATCTTCGTTTCCATTATTGACTAGAATACAGCGTTCATGAGGATACGTTTTTTTGAGGATGATTGAAGGTTGGCGAAAACGCCTGCTTGTGAGGCCCAGCCTCGCATCGACGAAGGCTGCCGGCCAAGCAGGGCGCCCGAAACGGGCCATCCACAACATGATCGATCGGCATCTTAACAATAACGAGGCGGATCAAAGGGAAGTCACTTGCCTTCGGAGAAAGAGGTACTTATAATCCGGCAACCGGGAATGAAAGGGCCAATCGCCTTGGTTCCCACCGTGTTCCCGAGATTTGTGGGGAACTTGCCCGGGAAGTGCCAAGGCATTTCAACGTTGTATCCGTGGTAACAGCGACGGATATAGCGGGATGCAGCCAAAAGATTCGGCAGCAGTACGATTTTCCGGAAATAATTGATTCGCGACGATCCGTTCGCAAAAGCCAAGGAGCCATACTGATGAACAAGATTCTGGTGACGGTCGTGCTCGGAGTTGCTACGGTGGCAGCGGCCCAGCCCCCAGCGCAGCCGGCACAAGGCCAAACAACTCCGGCGCCCACGTCCACCGCGCAAGCCCCGGTCATTAAGGACCCAGCCGAATACAACGCTTACGTGGGGGCGATCACCTCCAAAGATCCGACGGCACAGATCAGCGGCCTTGAAGCGTTTCTGACGCAGTATCCCAATAGCATCATGAAGCCCCAGGCGCTGGAAATCCTGATGGGTGCCTACCAGCAGACTGGCAACCCCAAGGTGATGGATGCCGCCAGCCGTCTGCTCACGGTGAATCCGGACAATATCAAGGCGCTGGTGGTGCTGGCCTTCAGCGAGCGCGCGGCGCAGAAATGGGCTGATGCTGAGAAGCATGCCCAGCATGGATTGGAAGTTCTGCCCAACTGGACGAAGCCAGATGGGGTTTCGGACGCCGATTTTACCAAGCAGAAGGCGCAGTTCGGCGGGATCCTGAATAGCGTCGCCGGTTTTTCCGCGCTGCAGTTGAAGGATTTTGCCACCGCCCAGAAGTATCTACGAGCCGCAGTGGAAGCCGACCCGAACAACGTGGAGAACATCTACCCACTAGCTGTTGCCTCGTTGCCGCCCTCGACTCCTCCCGACGAAATCAACGGATTGTTTTTCATCGCCCGTGCATCGAATCTGATTGCAGATCCCACCGCCAAGGCACAGGTTACAAAGTTTGGCCGCAGCAAATACATGCGTTACCACGGTGGCGAAGACGGATGGACTGATCTGCTGACGCAGACGGCGGCTACTCCGTTACCGCCTGCGGGCTTCACAATTAAGCCTGCTCCCACTCCGGATGAGCAGGCGCACAATATGGTTACGGCCACCGCGCCCGACAAGATGGACTTTGCAACCTGGGAGTTCGTGCTGTCGAACGGCAAGCAGGAAGATCAGGACACGGTATGGAATGCCATTAAAGGCAAAGCGGTGTACATGAATGGCACGGTGATCAAGGCAACGGCCACGGAGATCGACATCGCGGCCAGCGAGGATGACATCGAGGCCAAGAAGGCGGACATCACGCTCAACATGGCGGAGAAGCTGTTGGCGGTGCGAATTCCGAAGGAAGGCAGCAGTCTGGACTTTCAGGGTGAGCCCGCTTCTTATACTCCCAACCCATTCATGATGACGATGGAAAAGGGCGTGATTCCGAAGCCTAAGGTTGCGCCGAAGCCTCCCGTACACCACAAACCGGCAACCAACTAGAAACGCTAAGTCGAGCCGAATCATTCAAAGGCAGCCTGAGAAGGCTGCCTTTTTGATTTCTTGAGCTTTTGGCTTCCCTGACCTAGGATGCGAAAGTATGGCGCTTGGCGTAGGCTGCCGCCCTAGCGAACTGCCTTCTTGTCCAAGGACATAGGACGCGCGCTACGTGGCGGACGCTTAACTCCATCGCGGAGCTGGCGGACGTCGATCTTGAGCTCGGTGAGCGTCCGGCTGAGAGTGTTGCGGTGCATTCCCAGTTCGCGCGCGGCGCGGCACTGGTTGCCCTTGTTTTCCTGGAGGACGGTGAGGATAAAACGCTTCTTGAATTCCCGCACTCCTTCGGAGTAGAGGATGTTGCTTTTGTACATCTGCAAAATCAGCGCTTCCAGTTGATCTTTCACGATGCGTCTCTTTCTTAATTTAATACCTTGGTTGAATGTCTTTGAATCGTTCGTCAAGAGCGTTACTGCATCGCATCTAGTTCTTTCGTTGACCGGCTGGAGCGTTCAGATCCCTGGGGGCGCGATGCAAAAAATCCAACCCCTCGTAGAACCGCACGCGAAGCGCCGACGGCGCTACCCAAATGGCTGCTCTTCCCACCACCAGGAAATACGGCGCCAATCGCGAATCTTCCAGCATCTGTGAAGTAGGAGTGAAGGCGGTTAGTCCCATCAGGACCACGGCCACCGTCAGGCACCCCTTCACCAGACCCAACAAAGCTCCCAGAAAGCGATCGAATCCGCTCAGCCCGACTTCTTTCATCAACTTGCGCGCGACTCTGCCTGCAATACTGAAAAGCATCAGAACCGCAAAAAATATGATGAGGAAACCGAGAACCTGGGACAGTAGTTCCGACTTCAAGAACGACGTAAACCATGCCGCGAGGCGCTGATACTGCCAGGCGGCAACAATGTACCCAACTACCAGACCCGCCATGCTCAGAACTTCGGCAAAGAATCCGTGTATGGCGGCGAATATGATGCTCAACAGCACACCCACGACGATCAACCAATCCGCCGCGGTCATGCCACTCTCCTGCCTTTGCTGCGAATAACGCCCACGCGGGAAGGCCCGCGCAGGGTTCGGCGCTTACACATCCAGCTTGTGACCCGTGAGCTGGAGATAGGCGTCGAGATACTTTTCGCTGGTGCGGCGCGCCACGTCCTCAGGCAATGCGGGTGCGGGCGGCTGTTTATTCCAGTGAATTTCTTCCAGATAATCGCGAACGTACTGCTTGTCGTACGACTCCTGCGAGCGTCCCGGCGCGTATTTATCGGCGGGCCAGAAGCGCGAGGAATCCGGGGTAAGCACCTCGTCAGCCAAGGTGATTCCCTTCGCGGTGCGTCCGAACTCAAACTTGGTGTCGGCGATGATCATGCCGCGCTGGCGCGCGTGGGCGGCAGCTTTCTTGTAAATCCGCAGACTCAGTTCGCGAAGGTAGCTGGCGGTTTCGGAGCCCAGAATTTCACACATTTTCGCAAACGAAATATTTTCGTCGTGGCCGGTCACGGCCTTGGTGGCGGGGGTGAAGATCGGCTCGGGGAAGGCCTGCGACTCGGTGAGTCCGGCTGGCAGGTCGATGCCACAGACTTTACCAGTGGCCTGATATTCCTTCCAGGCGGAGCCTGAAATGTATCCGCGCACGACGCACTCGACGGGAAACATGTCAGCTCGCCGCACGAGCATGGAGCGGCCACGCAACTGATCCGTATATTTCTGCAGATTTTGCGGGTAGAGGTTTACGTCCGTGGTGATCAGGTGGTTGGGAACCACATCTGAAAGGCAGTTGAACCAGAATAGAGAAATCTGGGTTAAGACGCGGCCTTTCTGTGGAATGCCGGTGGCCAGCACATAGTCGAAGGCGGAAATGCGGTCGGTAGCTACGAACAGCAGGCGGTCAGAATCGAGCTGGTAAACATCGCGAACCTTGCCGCTGGCGTGAAGTTGGAGATCGGGGAAATCGGTTTGAAGTAGGACGGGATCAAGAAGATTAGAAGTCATGATGAAATTCTACAGGTAAGGAGCGAGGCGTATTTTAGCCCCTCAGGAATTTTTGTCAACGGCAGAGATCACGGTTGAGAAGGAAGTCCGTATCTTGTTGAGCGGGGAAATGTTGGCGGAGGGAAGTGCGGCGGGTTGGAGGGCAGTTGGTGGAGTGAAGCTGCGACGTTGTGGAAAAGCTGAGGATAAGCGTGGATAACGTGGATGGATGAGAGATTTTCGGCGCTTCGAGCCTACTGCGAGGTTTTCTTGGCGAGCAATGTTTTGATGGCATCCGGCAGCGCGAATACCGAGGCGGTGATATTTTCGAAGCTTAACCGAGGTAGTGGTTTCCACTTGGTTACCATCCGAATGGTTAGCAGCGAAGTGGTTGGCGTCGCTGCGCTAAGGGGGAACTGGGTGAGCGCAGCCTCTTCCAGTGGGGATCCGAACTTATGCCGCGCCGAACCTCACTGAAACCAGCTTCGACACGCCGGGTTCCTGCATGGTTACGCCGTAGAGCACAGGCGCGATGCTCATGGTTTTCTTGCTGTGCGTGATAAGCACGAACTGAGTCTGAATGCTCATTTCCTTCACCAGTTCGGTGAAACGGCCGATGTTGGATTCGTCGAGAGGGGCGTCAACTTCATCCAGGATGCAGAACGGGCTGGGCGTGTACTGGAAAATGCCCACCAGAAGAGCGAGTGCGGTGAGCGCCTTTTCGCCGCCGGAGAGGAGTAACACGCTCTGCAGGCGTTTGCCGGGAGGCGAGGCGACTACGTCGATGCCGCTCTCGGCGGAGTTTTCTTCGTCGGTAAGCTTCATGAAAGCGTGTCCGCCGCCGAAGAGTTTCTTGAATGTAGTCTGGAAATTTTCGTTGATCTTGTCGAAGGCCTCACGGAATTTCTGGCGCGAGACTTCGTCAATCTCGCGGATGGTCGCGGTTGTGTTTTCGATGGAAGAGATAAGGTCTTTGCGCTGGGCATCGAGGAAAGTGTGGCGCTCGGCGGTTTCGCGGTACTCTTCGAGCGCCATCATGTTCACCGGTCCCATCGCTTCGAGTTTCGTGCGCATCTCACGATAAGACTGATCGCAGGTGGCGAGTTCATCGCCCGTGACGAGCGCGATTGTGTTGTCGGCGAGCAAAGCGGAGCGCTCGATTCCCAGTTCGTTCAGGCAAGTTTCTGCCATGTACATCGCGTCGGCCTCGAGCTTGGCGGCAGCGGCTTGAAGTTCGCCACGGCGGTCGCGGGCCTGGTCGAGCAACTGGCGGGCGCCTCGAAGAAGCTCATCGATCTCGGAGAGGCGGGCGCGCAGCTGGTCTTTCTCGAATTGCAGCAAACTTTCGCGAGCCTGGCTGGCATTGCGCTCGGCCGTAAAATCGGCGGCCTGACGCTCGAGTTGAACATTCTCGGCCTCGCGCTGCAGCTTCTCGGCGGCGGCGCCTTCAATTTGCGAGGCGAGAGCATCCATGCGCTCGCTCATTTCGCTGAACAATGATTCGATACGCGCAAGCACGGCGGCAGCAGAGCGATGCCGCTCTTCTAGCGCTGCGACACGAGCCACGCACTGCGAACTGGCCTGGGTCGTATCTTCGCGACGTTGACGCAAGCCAGCAAGCGACTCCTGCGCGGCCGCGAGCTTTTGTTCGAGTTGGGCACGAATTTCTTCAAGCACCGCGATCTCACTTTGACGCGCGGCAATGATCGATTCCTGCTCGCCACGCTCGGCCGCAAGGCGCTGCGATTCAGCCTGTGCAATGGTCATGCGTTCGGTGACGCGTGACATCTCCGAATCGAGCTGTTGCAGCATATGGCGGGAGGTCATCGACTGATGCTCGGCCTCGTGCTTTTCTCCATCGAGACGTTCGAGAAGGGAACTCAGGTCTTTGATTTCCCGGCCGAGCGTGAGCACTCGCATCTCTTCTTCGCGGAGAGCGCGTTCGAGTTCTTCGAGTTGGCGGAGAACGTCGCGGAGTTCACGTTTCATCGAGAGCGGGCCTTCGGCGCGCTGTTTGCCGCCGGTGACCGTTACGTTGTGAAAACATTCCCCGGATTGCGAGAGAAAGAAAGCGTCGGGATTTTCCAGCGCGAGGCCGCGCGCGGTGTCGGAGCCGGGAACGATGTAGCCATCGCGAAGTTTGGGGAGAATCACTTCCAGCGATTTGCCGAAGCCATCTAGAACACGAATCGTATTCTTCAGCGGAACGATGGAAGCTGTGGGCGGAGCGCAGTGCGCGGCTTCGTCGAGGATGAAGGAAAACTTGGCCTGCGAGTCTTCGGGATGAACCAGAAAAGTTGCGCGGCCGTCGACATCGCTGCGCAGCAGGCGAAGACCTTCGTCGGCGGCGTCCCACGATTTGACGACGATGTAGTTGAGTTCGTCGCGCAGAAAGTCCTCGACTACGCGCTCGAAGCGGGGCTCGACCTCGAGAAAATCGGCGAGGACGCCAACGGGTGCGAGGCCGCTCTGCATCACTCCTGATTGGAAAAGACGACGGACGGATTCGGTGGAATATCCGTGCTCAGTGATCACGGCTTCGAGCGAGCTCTTCCGGCCCAGAGCCGTTGCGAATTCGGCGCGAAGAAGATCGAGATGAGTCTTGGCCTTGGTCTCGTCGTTGCGTTTGGACTCGATGAGGCGGCGAAGTTGGCTAATTTCCTCAGCGATTCCGGTGACGCGCTGGGTCACGGTTTCGAATTCGAGGGCGAGTTGGCCGCGCTGGCCACCGAAGTTTTCCACTTGAAGATTGGCGTTGGAGATTTCGGCTTGCAGACGCTGAGCTTCGCGGTCGGCTCCGGCGAGGCGCTCTTCGGCTTGCGCCAATTGATTGCGCAAGCGTGACGCCGCCGAAACCGTGTCGAAGATGGCGACGCGGGATTCTTCCTGCTGATGTTCGAGTTCAGCGAGCGCGGCGGTGGCTGCGGCGGCTTCCTGCTGCGAGAGAGTAAGTTCTTGCTGTGCCGCAGCAAGATCGGCGGCGGCGGATTCGAGCACCTGACGGTTGGAATCGCGCTCGGCCTCAAGCGAAGTCAGCCGATGACGGGCCTGGGCGAATTCGGCTTCGGCTGAGGTGGCGCGGACGACAAGTTCGGCGCAGCGTTCGTCATTGTGCTGGCGGCGGGCGCGGGCGCGATCGATTTCCAGATCGATCTGGCTGAGGCGGTCGCGATTCTCGCGCAGCTCCGTTTCGATGGCGTAGCCGCGCTCGGTGCCTTCGTTGTGCTCCGATTCCAGTTGCTGGACGGCTTCGGTGCGGTGCTGCATGTCCTCCGCGAGAGCGTTGAGCTGAGCGTCAAGTTCGGTGCTCTCCTGCTCGATAGCGGCAAACTTGCTGGCGAGCACGATGCGCAGTTGGGCGCGCATCTCGTCGCGAAGCTTGGCGTAGCGCTCGGCCTTCGACGCCTGGCGCTTGAGCGAATTCATCTGGCGGGTGACTTCGTCGAAAATATCGTTCACGCGCGAGAGGTTCAGTTTGGCATCTTCGAGGCGAGCTTCAGCGAGGCGCTTCTTGGTTTTAAATTTTGTGATGCCCGCGGCTTCTTCAAGAATGGCGCGGCGATCAGTGGGACGGCTGCTGAGAATTTGGCCGATGCGTCCTTGCTCGATGAGGGCGTAGGTCTCGGGGCCGAGACCGGTGCCCATGAAGAGTTCCTGAATGTCGCGCAGGCGGCATAGTTTGCCGTTGAGGAGATATTCGCTGTCACCCGAGCGGAACAGGCGGCGCGTGACCACGATTTCTCCCGCGCGAAATTGCTGCTGATTAAATTTGCGGCGCCGTATCTTGAGCACTACGACCGGTGCGCCGCTCACCGCAGCTGAGGAGGCGACGGGACCGACTGCGTGAATGGGCAGAGCGAACGCGGGTTCGTCGTCCGGAAATGCGATGGAGATTACATTCACCCGGGAGCGGGGAACCTCAACCTCTTCGGTGAGGCCGGGCTGAGCTTCTTCTACGGCACGTTCAGTCTCTTCGGCGGCGCGGGCGCGGATGGCGGCTTCGTCCCAGTTTTTATCGGGCATGTCGGCAGCTTCGCTCAAGACCGCGGCGGCGCTTGGCAGCTCGTCACCCGGCGAATCGCTGCTGGGCAGATCGTCTTGAATGTCGATCTCCGTGGGCGCGGCGACATCGGCGCCGGGATATTGCTCGGGATCGATCAAAGTGAGCGAGACCTCGGCCATGCCGGTGGGCTTGCGGTCGCGCGTGCCAGCGAAGATCACATCCTCCATGCGAGAGCCGCGCAGGGTTTTGGCGGACTGCTCACCCAGCACCCAGGAGATGGCGTCGGCAATATTCGATTTGCCGCAACCGTTGGGGCCGATGATGGCGGCGATGCCATCCCCGTGAAACTTGAGATCGGTGCGGTCGCAGAACGATTTGAAGCCGAGAATCTGAAGGCGCTTCAGTTTAAGCAACGTTGACTCCTTAGGAGAAACAGTGGTCAGTGGTCCAAATCATGTCGACGAACCAGTGACCGGTTCTGCTGCTTGCCGAGCTGTTTACTAGGCTGATACCTCGTCGCCGAAAACGATGCAGGCTCCGATTGCTGCTTGATTGCCCGGCTGGGGGCTGGCACAAATTAGAGCTACTGTAACGGTGAAAACGGGGCGGGGTCAAGCAATATAACACTATATATTGTATGACCTTACGACCGAGCGCGCTGGGTTGCACAGGCATTGCAGCAGTTATGCAGTTTACGGGACAGGAGAGGAAGAGGCGGAGAAGCGCGAGAGCAAGATTATGGTAGCGCAACTAGGAGGGAGAAACAACGGGAGGCTCGGAAATGGGGTTCAAACCCGCGATTCTGGATCAGGGTCAAACCCCTTGCGTGGAGATGCGCGTGAGCAACAATAATTCCTCAAGCATCGAAAATACTGTGGCAGGTGGAGGCATATAGGTTCTTCGCCCGTCGTCAACAAGTGCTGTATACCTCAAGGCGTGGTTCTGATGCTGTGAATGCAACCCCTTTATCAAGTGGGCGGTATCGGAGGTTACCGAAACGCCTTTTTCCTGCAATCGCTCTAAGAGCGAGTCGAGGTTGTGCCCGTAATCGAACTTTTTTAGATCGGTTTCCGGAAACCCTCTTTTCAAAAGCGCGGACTTGAGGAGCAATTCTGCGGCGTGCGAGACGAGGAAGTAGAAAGGGATGGCTGTGACTTTGGCGGGTGTGCCGTCGCTCTTGGTCTCCAGCGACGCAGCTACTATTTTCGCACTTTCCCAAAAATTCACTGCCGTCAAGCGGTAGATAGTGGCGAGGTAGATCGGATCGAACACGCGACAGTTTTCCTCGACAAATGGGCGAGTGCGGCTGGCTATTTTTCGATTCTAATATCTCTAGGATGGAGGACCGTTAGATCGGGGATTTGTTTGAAATCGTCCTTCTCATCGAACGTCAAAATGTCGGCGATACCATTGTTTTTCATGATGACGCTGTGAATTACGTCTCCCACCCCGGAGTGATACATGAGAATACCCTGCTTCACATGGAAGAAGAATTCGGCAAAGTCGTAGTCCTTTTGCGGACTCACTTCGATGATTTGTATCTTGAGGCCTTGCAGCCGTTTCTCGCTGACTAACTGACTTTCGATTTCCGCAACCGTCCCGCGGTCCATCTTCTTGCTGGAAATTAAAATGTTCACCATCTCGGTTACGGCCCACATTGAAGTACAGAGCTGGGTGTCCTTGAGTTGGGCAAAGGCGGCCAAGGTTTCCTCGACCATCCTCCTCTTGCTCTCTTCCGCCTTGTCTAGGGAGTGATAGGCAATCAGAATATTGCTGTCGAGATAGACCCGCTTCATTTTTTCTTGGCGCGGAAACGGACCACCTTTTTTCGTTCGAACGTCTTGACTGCCTTGAACGAAACGGTCTCGCCTGACTTCGTTTTGAACTTGACAGTGGCCGGCTTGCTAACAACCTCGGTAGCCACAAACTTAACGTTTCCGTTTGCCATAAAACTCATGATATCACCGTCGATGACGGCGAAGCACAAGAGGCATACTTATGCTCTAAGTGGAATCAGCTCCGTACCCCGATATACCAGGGCGCACTTACGGTGAAGATGCGTTCATTGCCGCGGGCGAGAAGCACCCATTCCAGAAGCCGGCCGCGCTGATTGTGCAGGAAGTATTCATACCATTTGTCCTCCACAAGCTCCGGTATGACGACGACAATGCTGCGGTTGGGATGTTTCTTCGAGAGATCGAGAATGAACTTAACGATGGGAACGATGACGAAGCGATAGGGGGAAGGCAGAAGATGGAGCTGAGGTGGTTCCTTGCCTTCTGCGCGAAAGGGCTTCTCAACGTATTGTTCCCAGTCATCTTGCAGCAGTTCGGAGTGCTCGCTGGGATCCACATGCAGGGCGATTACTTCCGGAGAAAGCCGCGCGGCAAATTCGATTCCCTGGCGGGTGATGTTGCTCCAGCGGTCGATGGCAATGACCACAATGGGATGCTGGCTCAGACCAGCCGCGTCGACTGGAACTTTGCAACTGGTGAGCAGTTTCACGGAGTGGTAGTGGCGGCGCACAAGGGCGAAGAGAACAATGGTCAAGGGAATGAAAAGCAGCGTGATCCACGCGCCTTCGACAAATTTTGCAACCAGCACGATGACCGTGGTGGCACCGGTGACGAGCGCTCCGAGTCCGTTGACCAGGGCGCTCTTCAGCCAATGCGGACCGCGCTTTCTCCGCCAGTGCATCACCATGCCGGCTTGCGAAAGCGTGAAGGCCATAAAAGCTCCGACGGCGTAGAGCGGGATAAGCCGGTCGGTGACGCCGCCGAAAAGGATGAGAACTCCGCCGCAGAGCACCGCGAGTACGACAATACCGTAGGTGTAGACGAGCCGCCGCCCACGATAGCCGAAAACGTGCGGCAGGTAGTTATTCTGCGCGATGGCGCGGCATAGACGCGGAAAGTCGGCGAAGGCGGTATTGGCCGACAAAGAGAGAACGACAAGAATTGCGCCGATGGTCAGATAGTAAAAGAACCCTTTGCCGAAAACCGCGGCGCTGAGCATGGAAAGAACGCTCTGATAGCCGGGCTTGCCGGGATCGGTTGCAGCGATTCCGTAAACCTTGACGAGATAGGAGATCCCCGCCAGCAGCACCGCGAGAAGAAAAATAATTACGGTGAGGGTGCGCTGGGCATTCTTCACGGTGGGCTCCCGGAAGGCCTTGACGCCGTTGCTGACAGCTTCTACTCCAGTCAGCGCCGTGCAACCGCTGGCAAAAACCTTGAGCAACAGCCAATAGGTGACGGCCTCCGTCATGGGCGGAGGAATCGGGGGCGGAACAACCGGTGTGGGATGCCCTCCGCCAAAGAGCACGCGGAGAATGCCAACAACAATGGTGATGAGAAGTGTGCCCACAAACAGGTAAGTGGGGACCGCGAAAGCCGTGCCAGCTTCGCGCACGCCCCGCAGGTTCAGGATGGTGATGACAATCAGAATTCCCACGCAAAGAGAAACCGTGTGCGGCAACAAAGATGGAACTGCGGAGACTAAAGCGCCAACTCCCGCAGAAATGCCCACGGCGGCAGTGAGAATGTAATCGGCGAGGAGCGCGGACGCGGCGAGCAAGCTGGCGCGTGTTCCAAGGTTGAAGCGCGCCACGGTATATGAACCACCGCCGGAGGGATAGGCGGCGATGGTTTGTCGATAAGAGAAGTACACAATCACAAGCAGCGTGATGATGGCAGCACTGATGGGCACGATATAACGCACGCCGAGAAGGCCAAGGGGGATAAGCAGACTGAGGGCCGCTTCCGGGCCGTATGCGGCCGAGCTCAGCCCATCCAGACCAAAGATCGGAATGCCCTGCGTGGGGCCGATCTCCTCGGCGCGTTCGTCGCTGGTCCGAATCGGCTTGCCGACAACGAGATCGAGTATGTTCATGAGGGCGCGGCCTAGAGAACTGCTCGCACGGGCGGACAGCCGAGGGCGTCTGTCCCTATAACGTTCTTGCCGATCTTCTTACCGTTCTAACTTTCCTCCCAGCTTCTCGAAGAAAAGGCAGATCGTTTCGATGCCGTGGTGAAAATTAGGGATGTGGAATTTTTCGTTGGGGGCGTGGAGGTTGTCGTCGGGGAGACCGAAGCCCATCATTACGCTGGGAATCTTCAGGGCCTGTTGGAAATCGTTGACGATGGGAATCGAACCGCCGCTGCGAATGAAGACGGTTTCTTTTTTGAACGTATCGCGCAGCGCTCCGGTCGCGGCCTTAATGTAGGGATTGTCGGTGCCGACCACCGACGCCGGGCCTTTGCTCCACACTTTGATTTTCGTTTCGATGCCCTTAGGCGTTAGCTTTTTTACGAAAGCGGTGTAGCGCTTGAGGATGTCGTCGGGATCCTGATTAGGCACAAGGCGCATGGAAACTTTGGCCGCAGCTTTGGCTGGGATTACGGTCTTTGCGCCGACGGCGACAAATCCTCCGGGCATGCCGTGGACTTCAAGCGTGGGCCGCGCCCAAGTGCGATACAGAACCGAATAGCCGGACTCGCCGGTGAGAACTTTTGAGCCGACTTCAGTTTTGCGGTAGTGCTCCTCGTTGAAGGGCAGGCGCTTCCAGGCTTTGAGTTCGTCTTTGCTCGGCGCCTTCACGCCTTTGTAGAAGCCCGGGATCAGAATTTTTCCCTTAGGATCTTTCAGCCTGCTGATGATCTCGATGAGAGCGAAAAAAGGGTTGGGCGCGGCTCCGCCATAAATGCCCGAATGCAGGTCGATTTTGGCGCCTGTAGCTTCAATTTCGGTATAGACCAGACCGCGCAGGCCGACGCAAAGAGTGGGAAGGTTAGGAGCGAAAAGTTCGGTGTCGCAGATGAGAGCGAAATCCGCCTTCAACTTCGACTTCTGTTTGTGAACGTATTCGGTGATCGACTCGCCGCCAACTTCTTCTTCGCCTTCAAAAATCACCTTAACGTTGATGGGAAGTTTGCCGTTGCCCGACTTCAGCAGGGATTCGAGAGCTTTCACTTCCATCCAAAGCTGGCCCTTATCGTCGACTGCGCCGCGGGCGTAAATGTTGTTGTTGCGCTCCGTGGGCTCGAACGGCGGAGTTTGCCACTCGTCGAGCGGATCGGGCGGCTGCACGTCGTAGTGCGCATAGCAGAGCGCGGTGGGCTTGCCCGGGGCGTGCAGCCAGTCGGCGTAGATAAGGGGATGGCCCTTGGTGGGGATGACCTCGACGTTTTCCATGCCGATGCGGCGGAGTTCGTTGGCCACAAAATCGGCAGCTTTCTGGACATCGGGTTTGTGTTCGTCAAGCGTGCTGACGCTGGGGATGCGAAGAAGGTCTTTCAGTTCGCCGAGAAATCGCTGCTGATTATTGCGGGCAAAATCGACTGCCGGGGAAGCCATGGGATTTCCTTTCTGATGCGGGGAGGCAACAGTGTGGACTGCTGCGTCGCGGAAACGGTTCAGTATAACTCACGCGTATCCGAGGTGCGCGCGGCGTCTCCAATAGGACAAGGCGAGAATGATTGCGGCCGCGACCACGAAACATTGCGGACGAGCTGAGGCAAGAGTCGTTCCCATGAAGTCGAGACCGAGAAGGTGATGTCCCGGACCCACATACCACCAAACGGTGTACAACGCTTCGAAGGGAACACTGTTGCCGCTCCAGATACCGAGTGCCAAGGCCAAGCTTGGGATGAATAACACCGCAGCGATCCAGGCTGCGAAGCTTTGCCAGTCCGCGACGAGCATGAGTCGAACGCCTACGCCTGCGCCAGTCAAGGCTGTGAGCAAAACGCCCGCGGTCCAAAGTGCGGGCAGTTGGCGAGTGAGGGCGCGCTCAGAGGAGAACAGCAGATTCGTGGTCGCGTGACGAGTTTCGCGGCAGCCCATTTGTGACCATAACAAGATTGGCCATATCCAGGCGGCGAGCAGGACTCCCTGGCGCGCGGCGGAAAGGGGGGCTGTGAGTTCGGCGATCAGCAATCCGCAAGCCACTACGTACCACCACCAGGGTTGGCCCTTGAGCATCAAGCGAAGCTCTGAGGCTACGAGTCGCGGGAAGCGCAGCCGGCCTGAGGTTCGCAACATTGGGGTCAGGTGAGTTGAGGTGATGGCGACTACTGAAGAAGACATGGGCGTAGTGTTTTCAGAGGCAGCGAGCGCGGGCGATGTTGCAAGAGATCGCGAGCGTCGCCGGAACCATTCTTTTGCAGGATCGAAGCGGGTGAAGAAGACGGAGGCGAGAAGCGCGAGCCCGGCCGCCGCGGCTACCCAGAACAAGCGGTTCAGCAGAAGTTGGGCAGTCCAGTCGATGCCGTTCCAAACGAAAGTGCGAGCGGCGTGTGCGCCGCCGATGGTCAGGCTGAATTGAAAATCGGAGGGGTTGGTCGAATCAGCGACATGCAAAGCCGCACGCGTGCTGTGATAGAGGAGGCGAAGTCCAGAGGGATCGTCCCAAGTGCCGGTACCGCCCATGGCCAACAATGCTGTCCAGAGGAAAAAATAAAGAACGTTTCCAACGCCGCTGCGCAGGACAGGCAAAGTTTCGAACAGAAGGGCGAGGCTGGCGGTAAGTAGCATTGCGGGCAGCGCAACCAAAACAAACGGCGACCAAAGCTGCCAAAGAGAAATCGGGCGAGCCTCAGGGCGCAAGAATTGCATCGCTAACGCAGCCAGCATGAGGACGAGAACCATACATGCCAGCACAGCGAAATTGCTGAGCGTTTTCGCGAGCGTATAGATCGCCTTGGGCATGGGAGTGGCCGCGAGAATTTGGCCCACGCGAATGTCGGAATCGCGCCGAATCGAATTCTTGACGATGTAAAAGCCAACAAGAGAAAGCCAGGTGGAACAACAAATCGTCATCAGCATGCCGATCCACGCCGAGTTGTAGACCCCGCGGTATTCGTTGCCGACGAGGATCCACATTTTTTCGGTGGCAACCGCATACGCCAGATACAGCGCGCCGGCGAGGGTCAACAAGAAGCTATAGCGGCGAACCCGCTCGAGAAAATCGACGCGAGCCATGTGATAAAGCACGCGAGCACGGTTCACGCTGCCGCTCCAGCGCGGTGCCGGGACAGGCAGAACATGTAGGCATCTTCGAGCGTCGGCGGGACGGTCTGAGCTCCCGGTGGCGGTGTGTCCGCGAGAACGCGGGCATGAGCACCATCACTGCGCCGGGTCGTATTGCTGATCAGGTAGCGCTGGCGGGCGGCGTTCAGATCGGTACTGGGCAAAGCCCACTCCCACACCTTGCCCTCCACTTCGCGCAGAAGATCTTCGGGCGAAGCATGCATGACGAGCGCGCCCTGCGAAATCAGGGCGATGTCGGTTGCGGTCGCTTCGATGTCTGAAACAATGTGGGTCGAAAGAATGACGATCCGTTCGCCCGAAAGTTCGGAGAGCAAGTTGCGGAAGCGCACACGCTCTTCGGGATCGAGGCCGGCGGTGGGTTCATCCACGATGAGCAATTGAGGATCGTTCAGAAGAGCCTGCGCAATTCCGACGCGCTGTTTCATGCCTCCCGAGTAGCCGCCCAGCGGCCGCTTGCGGACATCGGTGAGATTCACCAGATTCAGAAGCTCGTCGATGCGGCGGCGGGATGCTGCGGCTTCCAGGCCTTTGACCGCGGCCAGATACTCGAGAAACTCGATCGCATTGAGATTGGGGTAAACGCCGAAATCCTGAGGAAGGTATCCGAGTACCGCGCGCAGGGCGTCCGGATTCGCGGCGACATCCACTCCGTTCCAGGCAATGCGACCTTGGCTGGCGCGCGTGATCGTGGCGAGGATGCTCATCAGAGTGGTTTTACCTGCGCCGTTCGGTCCAAGCAGGCCCAGCACACCGGTCCCGATCTCGAGAGTAAAGTCACGCAGCGCCCAAGAGCCGCGGCCATACTGCTTGCTAACGCGATCGATCACCAGTTTCAAAAACCCTCCGCGAACCCTGAGCCGCGATTGTAAGCCCAGTGGAGGAACGAATCCCGACGCGCAAAAGTTCCAACTGCTTATGACGAGAACCGTTGCGGCGAGAAGGGTGCGAGGTCAAAGTTGCATTGGGTTCGTGTAATCATATCGGCCATGACTTGCGCAGTGATGGGAGCGAGAAGAATGCCGTCGCGAAAATGGCCGGTTGCAACGTAATAGCCGGGAGTTTCGGTTGCGCCGAGAATCGGCAAGGCGTCAGGTGTTCCGGGTCGCAGGCCCGCCCACGCTTCGTGAATTTGTGCGTCCAGTAGTTTCGGCACTAATGCGATGGCGGCCTGATGCAGACGCTGAATGGTGGATGCATCGGTGCGCTTGTCGAACCCGGCTTCTTCGATGGTTGCTCCTACGAGCAGACGGCCATCGCTACGTGGAATGAGATACACCTGCGGCGAGCGGATTACATGTGTTAGCAGTGTCCGCGACGGCATGATAAGGCAAAGAATCTGACCTTTGATCGGGCGGGTGGGGAATGCGCCTGGACCCACCTGGCCGGACCACGCCCCGGCGCAGTTCACAACTTTGGATGTTAGAAAAGACGTCTTGTTTGTGGTCACCCCTGTGACATGCCCGTCTGACAAGTTAACTGCGGTCACGGAATCGCCTGAGGAAAAATCCACGCCACGATTTTTCGCGGTCTTGATGGCCGCTGCCATAAGTGCCTTCGGGTCGACACTGCGTTCCTTCACGAAGAATGCTGGATCATTTAACTCGGAGAGTGCCGGTTCGAGCTCGGCTAATTGTGCGGGAGTCAAGGCTGAAAACGCTGAAGGGGGTGCGTGTTCAGTGGAAGGAAACAAAATTGTACCCTGATCGCGTAGATCGACTTTCGTGTCCGATTCAACTTCTAACTCGTGGGCAAACTCGGGATACATGCGTGCGCTGGCGGTCGCGAGTGGCTGCAGGGCCGGGGGAGTCTCCAACCAGCAATCGACGAGCATCCCACCTGCAGCGTGGGAGGCTTCGCGGCCCGGCTCGCCGCGTTCGATGACCAGAACCCTCGCACCTTTCTTGCGCAGCTCAATCGAGAGCGAAAGGCCGATAATGCCGCCGCCGATTACGATTACATCCCAATTCTTCATTTTCGCATTGTAAAAGAGCGATTCGTCATCGGCGTTGCTGGGGCGAGGATTTCGAGAAGTGCGGCCGGCTGAACTGAAGTACCGCCTTGTTACTTTAGTGACCGGGGACGCATACCTCTTGTTATACGATCTACGGCCTCAGCCACCTATAATTCGGGCAGTTTGCAGGATTATTGGCGAGAGCTATGACGAGGTTGAGCCAGGAAAAAGCGAGCAGTCCCGCAGCACCATCGGTCTGGATCTATGGTCCAGCGCTCGATCTGGTGGTGGGCTGCGGCGCGTGGTCGGCTCCTCTGTTACTGATTTCGTATTTCGCGATTGCATCGAGCACGCGCACCTGGTCCGTCGTGTTTTATGCGCTGGCGCTTCTTTTCAACTATCCACATTACATGGCGACGATTTATCGGGCCTACCATCGCGTCGAAGATATCCAAAAATATCGGGTTTTCACTGTTTATACGACTGGCCTGCTTCTGCTGACCGGGGTACTTTCACATTTCTGGCTGGGTGTCCTTCCGTTTATCTTCACGCTTTATCTCACCTGGAGTCCGTGGCATTACAGCGGTCAGAACTACGGCCTGTTCATGATGTTCGCGCGGCGCGCCGGGGCAAATCTGGCGCAGGCCGAAAGGCGCGCTCTCTATGGCGCGTTCATCGTCTCTTATCTGATCCTCTTTCTCGGATTCCATACCGGGCCTTCGTCCGATCCGCTGTTTATTTCATTGGGAATTCCCGCGACCGTAGGCCGTTGGGGACAGATCGCCCTGGGAGTTGTTTTTCTTGCGCTCTCCGGCTTCGGCTTGAGAGGGCTTCTGCGAGCCGCTGAATGGCGAAAGTTGATTCCGTGTCTCACGCTATTCTCGTCGCAGTTTTTATGGTTTCTGCTGCCCACGGCGATGGCGATCATCACAGGATGGGGAATTCCACAAAGCCGCTACAGTTCAGGCGTGCTGGCAGTGATGCACTCGGCGCAGTATCTTTGGATCACGAGTTATTACGCGCGACGTGAAGCCGGCGAAGAGCGGGGTCGAAGCTGGCGTCCGTGGGCTTATTTTGCGGTGCTGATTGCGGGAGGAATTGCTTTATTTGTTCCCGGACCGTGGCTGGCGAGCCGCGTATTCCACCACGATTTCACCGCAAGCTTTCTTATCTTCACCGCACTAGTGAATCTGCATCACTTCATTCTCGACGGTGCAATCTGGAAGCTGCGCGACGGCCGCATTGCAGCGCTGTTGCTGAATTCGAAGGTGCGCCTTGCGAATGCGGCGTCTGGCGCAGGAGGACGCCTGGCAGAGACATGGGGATGGTTTTGCGGAAGCGCGCCTGCCGCGCGCCTAGTGCGAGTTAGTGCGGCGCTAGTCCTTTTGGCGTGGGGAACAATCGATCAGACACGCTACTACCTGGCGTTGCGGTCCGAGAATGCGCGTGACTTACAACGGGCAGCGATGCTCGATTCGTTCGACAGTTCATTGCAGACTCGACTGGGCCATCGCGAGATGGAGGATGGCCATCCCGGCGAAGCGGAGGCGGCGTGGAGAAAGGCGATGCAATCGAATCCGGCCGACTCCGCGCCGCGGCAAGAATTATTGCGTTTTCTGGTTGAGCAGAAACGCTTCGATGAGGCTTACGACCTGACCGAATCTTCTTTGCGCTATTCGCCTCGGGATGCAAATCTTCTCGTGGACCGCGGCCTCTTGGCGCTAGGCGAAGGTCACGCCGATCAAGCTGTCGAGAGTTGGGAGCGCGCGATTGCAGTCGATCCCGCGAAACTGCTCGCGCATCTTTATCTGGCCAACGAACTCGATCATGAAGGCAAGGCACAAACTGCGGCTGGGCAATACAAAATGGTTTTGAACATCATTGCGCAGCAGCCGTTGGCAAGGCGTCCTGAGGCGGAGAAGACGATCGCGATTGTGCTGCGCATGGCGGATTGCCAGCAGCGAGCGTCGGAATCAGAGGAGGCAGTGCAGTCCTATCAGTTGGCCGCGAAGATTGCTGCCGAGACGAAGCAGAGTAAATTGGAGAGCATCGCCGAGGCGAATGAAGCGGCGCTAAAGGCCGATGCGGGTCGAGTGGGCGATGCTTTGAGACTGTACCAGCATGCGCTGCAGTTGGATGATGCGATCGGCGATCGCACATCCAGCGCCGAAGACTGGTTTGCCTACGGGCGTTTCCTCAATCGCGCGCAGTTCCCGGCCAGGCTGGTTTATGCGTGCCTGGTGAAGGCCGAAAGTCTCGAAGATTCTATTCCGGATGCGTCGCAGCGAAAGTTGTTGGTCGATGCCGCCGGGCAAGCCGAAAAGCGCGTAGGAAGCGAGGCGGGTGCGATCCGTCGCAATCTCGATCCAGCTTTGCAGGAAGCGCTGGCACTGCACCGCTGAATCTGCATGAGTAAGGTTTAACCTCGCCCGCATCCCCGAGCTAATTGACACTTCGTGCCCTGTGCTACAACAATTGTAAGGAACCCAACATTTAAATCGCGGTCAAACTCTGGGAGGGTCTATGCCGGATGAAGGCGAGCACGTACAAGTGGAGCATGAGTCAAATACGGGCAAATGGATTTTGGTTTTCGTGGCGATTGCCTTTGTCGCGGCGGCTGTTTATGGCTATGTGAACACGCAGCAGAAGGTTGAGAAGCTGTCGGCCGACTTGGGCACCAGTCAGGCCCAGGTAGCGGAGTTGCAGAAGCGCATGCAGTCCGCGGAAGCGCAGGAGGAGACACTGGGTCAAAAACTCGGCATGACCAAGAAGGAGCTCTCACAGCGCGCCGCCGAACTGCAAGCGCAACAGAGGGCCGCTGAATCGCGCCTGGAGAGTGAAGAGAAGGCGTCGAAGGAACAAATCGGCCAGGTGAGCGGGGAAGTGGCTGGAGTGAAGACTGACGTTGGCGGAATGAAGACTGATGTGGCATCAACCAAGGCCGATCTGGAAGCGACGAAGGCGAAGCTGCAGAGTGCCGTGGGCGACCTCGGGGTGCAGAGCGGATTAATTGCTAACACGCGTGGTGACCTGGAAGTTCTTAAGCACAAGGGCGATCGAAACTATTACGAATTCACGTTGTTGCGCGGAGCAAAGCCGCAACCGGTCGCGACTGTGAGCCTGCAGCTTAAGAAAGCCGATAGCAAACATGGCAAGTTTACGGTGAACGTCACCGCCGACGATAAGACCATCGAGAAGAGAGACCGGACCGTCGCGGAACCCATTCAGTTCTATGCGGGGCGCGATCACCTGCTGTTTGAGTTGGTGGTTTGGACGGTGGACAAGAACAAAGCCACAGGATATTTAAGTACGCCGAAGGGCGCGCCGACTCCGGTGACGGCCAATTGAACGGAGTGCTTTTCCCGGCGGGCGCGCACGTTGCACTGCAAATCGCGCTACGCACGGGTGTGATCTACCTGGTGGTGCTGGCCGGCGTGCGCCTCAGCGGCAAGCGTGAGGTGGGGCAGATGACCCCGTTTGACCTCACGCTGCTGCTTCTGCTTTCGAATTCCGTGCAGAACGCGATGACCGGGCCGGATACGTCGCTGATTGGTGGAGTGGTGGCGGCGACTACTCTGTTGGTGCTGAATTATCTAGTGGGCACGCTCTCCGGCGTCAATCGCGGCTTCCGGCGAGTGGTCGAAGGTGAGCCAAGCCTTTTAGTTCACGACGGAAAAGCTATCGAGGGGCACATGGCGCGCGAGCACGTCAGTATGGACGAACTGGAACGCGCCCTGCGCGAGCACGGCATTGCGCACGTGAAGGATGTTGCGCTGGCCGTGCTGGAGGTCGACGGCTCGATCAGTTGCATGAAGTATGATGAGATCAAACCGGACGCTAATACTCACTTGGTGAGGCGAAGGTTCATTCAGAAAAAGTAGTAACTCTCGGGCAGTGTTCGTCCTCACGTTCTTGCTCAGATTTCAGCGCATTCAATCTACCGGCACAAACTTCACACAGACCGGCTGAGAGATATCCAACACCTTGCCGGTTGGCGTCAGACGGCCAGTCTGCGGGTCGATGCGGAAGACGACAATGTTGTCGGACTTTTCATTTTCCGCAAGGATCAATTTGCCGGTTGGGTCGATCGCAAAATTTCTCGGACTCGCACCCTTGGTTGGGACGTGCTCGATCAACGTCAGGGTTCCTTGTTTTTGATCGATGGCGAATACGGCGAGGCTATCGTGACCGCGGTTCGAGGCATAAAGAAACTTGCCGGAAGGATGGACTTCAATTTCCGCCGCATCATTCTGGCTGGCGACTCCTTTGGGCAAGGATGAAATTGTCTGGAGGGGATGCAAAACGCCTCCTGCACCGTCGTAGCTGAACGCCGAAACCGTCGATCCCATTTCGGCGAGAACATAGCCAAATTTTCCGTTGGGATGGAAAGCGAAGTGGCGCGGACCGGCTCCCGGTGCGGCTTGGGCAAACGGCGGATCGTTCAGCGTAAGCGAGCCCTTCGCGCCGTCAAATTTGTAGACAAGAGTTTCGTCGAGGCCGAGATCGTCGACGATGGCGAAGCGGTTGTCCGGTGATAAGTCGATGGAATGCGCGTGCGGCCCTTCCTGTCGCTTCGGATTTGTGCCATGGCCGGTGTGCCGGATGAAAGCTGAGGCTTCGCCAAGCCGGCCATCCGCCAGCACAGGAAATGCGGAGATGCTTCCGCCCGTGTAGTTTGCCACCAACACATACTTGCCAGTCTTATCGACCGTGATGTAGCAGGGATCGGCGCCGCTTGAAGCGACTTGATTCAGCTGCGTCAATTTGCCGGTTCCGTGATCGATGGAGAAAGCGGTGACGGCTCCACTCTTCTGGCCTTTGTAGTCGCCGGTTTCGTTGACCGCGTAAAGAAAACGATGGTTGGGATGAATGGCGAGGAATGATGGATTTGTGATTTCCGCGACCAGGCCGACTGTCGTCAACGTCGAACTGTTGGGGTCGTATCGATAGGCGTAGATGCCCTTACTGGCGCTGCCTTCGGCAGTGTAAGTGCCGACGTAGACGAAATATTTTTCCCTGGACGCGGGCGAAGACGCTGCCATAGAGCAGATGACGAGGATAAGGAGTGTGAGAAGCAAAGTCTTTGCTACGAGCACACTCTGTGTGGAGGCGGTGTTGCCAAGAGATCTCATGCGATAGCTTTAACACAGTTGGGCGCCGTTCAGCGAATTGACGGTGATGGAGGGAACAATGATTCCCCGCTAGCGAGTTAACGTCACTGGCAACGGTTGGTCATAGGGCTGGACGACGACACTCACAGACTTACGCTGGTTGAACGATTGGAGGCCTACCGGAAAGCTAACGATTACGGTGCGTTTGATCTCCTCGCCGGGTTGCAGCTTGTCCTCTGGAGAGAGAGCCGGCTGCGCGTTCGCCGACAGCGAAGGGAAAGCCTGATAGTATCGTCTGAAATCGACGGCTGAGACGGCGTCGGCGGTTAACTCTCCGCTGGATGTTGCAAGTTTGCCTTGAATGCCGTGCACCCACAGTGATTTCTTGCCAGAGTTGCGCAGGCTGAACGTGAGAGCGACCAGCGAGGCATTCTGGCCTGGGATTTCCACCGCGGCTACGTTGTCGAGTGATCCTGCGCCTTGCGGCTTGGCGCGCTGGAGAAAGGAATAGATCCCGACGATGAGGAGTACTCCCGCCATGGTTAGCAGCAGAACTTTGACCGGAGGCAGATTGCGCTTGGCGGTGCCGAATTCATCGCCGATACGAATGGTTGGACCGCGTTGTGGCGATGGCGGCGCGGGGACGGGAGCCTTCGGTGTTTGGGGAGGAACTGGGGTTTCGTTAGGCATAAGTTTTCCTCCGTTGGAGCCGATCCTACGCAGCTGGCCGATTGCGGCGCTAGACTTTAAGTCGGGTCTAGGCGTTCTGGTCCGGCAAGTCCTGAGTCGCGAACTCGGCTATGACTTCCAGATCGCGGTCGCCGCTGTTCCAGACCTGCTCCCGCGCGGTGCGCGGCATAATGATGCAGCCCTTGGAGGCAGTGCCGGGTGCTGTGACCGAGTCGCCGTGCATGAGAAAGCCACTGCGGCCGAAGGTGTTGGTGCCGGTGTCCGCCGTCAGCGTCAGCACATACGGACCGTGTTCCGCGGTATTCACCAGCGGTCCGCTGATGGTCCAGTTACCCTGCGGAATTGGGCCGACGTCCTCGACGGCTTGCATCGAGGGATTGTTCTTGCCCTCGTCAGCCCCGGAGTATCCGGTGGCGACAAGATTGCCATCCTGCAAAAGATTGCCCGTTTTTTGCGCGTATGTCCACATATCGAACCTCAGCGGTCTAGCGCACTAGATAGCACGACGCTACACAGAATCATGATTCATGGCCCGTGCTCGGGATAATATCCAGTCCGCAGCGCAGCGGCAACCTTGTATTCAATTCCACCCATGCTTCATGGCTTTGACGAATTGTTCTTCCGGCAGAGTATTCAGGACGTCATCTTTGGTCAGCCAAGCGCGGCGGGCTTGAAGAACGCCATAGCGGATTTTATCGAGATGCGAGGTGTGGTGCGAGTCGGTGTTGATGACGATCTTCACGCCGCGCTGTTTACCCTGGCGCAGGTGATCGTCATTGAGATCGAGGCGGTCGGGATAGGAGTTCAGCTCCATCGCAACTTTGTGCTTTGCCGCCGAGGTGAGCACTGCGTCCATGTCGAACTGATAGGCGTCGCGGCGAAGTTGGAGGCGGCCAGTGGGATGGCCAATGATTGAAGTGTTGGGATTGGCGACGGCTTTGAGCAGGCGCTCCGTCATCTTCGCCGGTTCCTGATTAAAAACGGAGTGGACGCTGGCGATCACGACATCCATCTGAGCGAGCACCTCGTCGGAAAGATCGAGGTCACCATCAGCGAGGATATCGACTTCGATTCCCGCAAAAATTGTGATGCCTTCGATGTTTTTATTTGCCTCGCGGATCTTCTGGATATGAGCAAGCGCACGCGTATCGTCGAGTCCGTTGGCGAAAGCAAGATTTTTTGAGTGGTCGGTAATCGCAATGTATTTGTAGCCGCGCGCCTTGGCGGCCTCAGCCATTTCTTCGATGGTATTACGGCCGTCGGTTTCAACGGTGTGCATGTGCACGTCGCCCTGAAGGTCTTCGAGCGTGATCAAAGTGGGCAAAGTATGTTTATCGGCGGCGTCGATCTCGCCCAGATTTTCGCGTAACTCGGGAGGAACATAGTCGAGGTTCAGCTTGCCGTAAATTTCTTCCTCGGTCCTGCCGGCGACCGGCTTTTCGGTCTTGAGATCGGCGAGGCTGTATTCGTTGAGGGTATAACCCAGTTTGAGAGCACGCTGGCGAAGGGCAACGTTGTGGGCTTTCGATCCGGTGAAATACTGCATAGCGGCGCCGAACGACTCGGGAGGGAGCAGGCGAACATCGACTTGCAAGTCGCTGCGAAGGCGGAAGCTAATCTTGTTGTCGCCCTGCGCAATGATGCTCATCAGCGGAGGGTATTGCGCGATGTAGTGGACAGCCTTCTCGCGCTCGGCTTCACTGCAGCAGGCGGCACCGGTGACGAGAATATCGAGATCGCCGACGGTTTCGCGGCCGCGGCGCAGAGAGCCGGCGGGGGTGATGCGGTCGATGCCGGGAAATTTTGCGAGATAGTCAGTAAGTTTTTGGGCTTCGGTCTCCGCGGCATCGATGAGGAATCGACCTGAGATACGGCGGTAATCTTCTATTGCCTTCAGCAACTTCTGCTCGTGCTTCTCGCCCATGCGCGGGAGTTCACGAATTTTCCCTTCGCGAGCGAGCTTTTCCACGCCATCGACATCGCAGATTTTGTGAGCGCTCCAGATCAGCGCGATCGTCTTCGGTCCCAGACCCTGGATCTTTAATAACTGAAGCATCGACGGGTGATACTTCTCGAGCAGATCGGCTTGAACCTTGAGACGGCCTTCCTTGAAAAGCTCTTGCAGGTTGACGAGCATGCCTTTGCCGATGCCGGGAATGGCGAGCACTTTCTTGGGTTCGCCGATGATGTCTCTGATCTGGTCGGTCAGATTCTCGATAGCTTGGGCGGCGTTGCGGTAGGAACGGATGCGGAAGGAGTCCTGGCCGTCAATTTCGAGCAGGTCGGCAGTTTCGTACAAAACGGTGGCGATGGATTTGTTGTCCATGGGTCAGCGTAAGGTTAAACCACTCGGGAGAAGAGAGCTAGCGTCAGCGGCTTAAGCGATGGCTATATCGCGGCGGCTCATGGGGAAATAGAACTCCTGCCTGCGGCTAGGTATATTCGTACCCGCCAGGTCGGACGATGACTCTATCGATCACGAACTCTTGCTAACGTTGGCGGCCTGCGGTCCCTTGGCACCTTCGGTGATTTCGAACTCGACCGCGTCGCCTTCCTGCAGGCTCTTGTAGCCTTCAGAACTGATCGCGCTGTAGTGTACGAAAACATCGGGGCCGTCGGCGCGGCCGATGAACCCGTAGCCCTTTGCGTTGTTAAACCACTTCACTGTGCCTTTCAGTCTTTCCACGTACCCCCTCTTTCCGCACGCCCTTCATGTGGGGGTGGGCCCAAGGACGTGCCCGCATAGGATGCATTTTGGAGCGATTAGGATGAGGTGTCAAGGCGAAACAACGGAGAAAAAAGTCTTATTTTCTTCGGCGGAGGATGCGATCGAGGGATGCTCGACTGGACATCCGATTGGGCTCCGCTCAGGGCAAGGCGAGGGGCTGTCTCCGTTTGGGTTACCTTAAATTTTACTTAAGTTCTCCTCGTGATCGAGCCACAAAACTGACGAGATGGTTTTTGCATCGCGAATCTTGCCGGTCATCACCATGCGAACCGCGGTCGGCAGCGGCACCATGCGGTTGTGGATGATTTCGTCAGGCTCGGGCTTTGCCTGGCCGGCGCGTAATCCCGTAGCCAGGAACACCGACATCGTTTCGGCAACGAATCCGGGGCTGGCGTAGAAGTGCAGAATGCGCCGCCAGTGTGCGGCGGTGTACCCAGTTTCTTCGAGGAGTTCTCGGCGGGCTGCGGGAAGCGGCTTCTCGCCGGAATCGATGCGGCCGGCAGGAAGTTCCCATAAATAATCCTGGGCAGCGTGGCGATATTGGCGCTCAAGCAATACATGAGGGGTAGGGCCGGAATCGTCGACAGCCAAAATGACTACCGATCCGGAGTGATGGATGATATCGCGACGGGCGCTGACGCCTCCGGGTTCCTGGACGTAGTCGGTGGTGACCCAGAAAGCCGGGCCACGGTAGACGGTGCGGGAAGAAATCAATCGAGCCTTGGGATGGGAATGCTTCGTGGATTTGGGAGCTTGAGACTTTGTTTTCGACTTCGATCGCGAAGATTTCGGCATAAGACCAATATAAAATACGCCCTCCGGATTTCGGCTCCGGATTTCGAAATACATAATGCCGGCGACGTGACGAAGGCATTCGCGTTCGGTTCTGCTATTCTGCCGGGCATGCATGGAAAGAAGTCGGCTAAGCTGCGGATTACGTTAATAGGTGCAGGAAATCTGGCGGGTGCATTGGCGTCTTCGTTGCATCAGGCAGGATTCGTAATCGAGCAGATCATCTCCCGAACGGCCGGAGCGTCCTTGCGACGGGCAAAGCGGCTGGCGGCTGAGGTCAATGCGTCCGCGACATTTTTGGGGCGCGACCGGAGCAAGATCAGCATCCATGCAGATGTTGTTTGGTTCTGCGTGCCCGATGGAGCAATTGCCAGCGCGGCGCAATCTCTTGCGACGGCAACCGATTGGAAGGGAAAAGTGGCGCTGCATTCGAGCGGCGCCCTCACCAGCGACGAACTCAGCGTGTTGCGACACAAGGGCGCGGCGGTGGCATCGGGGCATCCGATGATGACCTTTGTGCGCGGTTCGAAACCTGCGCTCGCGGGAGTTCCGTTTGCCATCGAAGGTGATCGGAAAGCTGTGCACGCTGCGCGGGCCATCGTGAAAAATCTTAGAGGTGAATCATACTCCATTCGCGCCGAAGATAAGGCGGCATACCACGCGTGGGGCACTTTCGCGTCGCCTCTATTCATGGCGCTGCTCGCGACCAGCGAGCAGGTAGCACTCTGCGCTGGAGTGAAGCGGAGTGCAGCAATGCAGAGAATGCTGCCGATATTGAAGCAGACCCTCGCCAACTACGAGGCGCTCGGTGCCACGGGGGCATTTAGCGGGCCAATTGTCCGCGCAGATGCGGGTACAGTTATGCAGCATCTCATCGTCTTGCGTGGCGTACCCTTGGCGCAGCAAGTCTACGTCGCACTGGCGCGAGCGGCGCTGGCCTATTTGCCCACCAAAAACCGGAAGATGCTCGAAAAACTTTTGGAGTCAGGGCAACGGGGTAGCGGCCGAGTCTAGCGTTTGACGCGTCCTCAAAGCGAGGACGAGCAAACCCAGCACAACAAAAGGAAAAGCCGCCGCAGTGCGCAAAGGCAAGAGGAAAACCGTTTTCGAAGAAAATACTTCCGGCCTGAGCAACGGGCGTAACGCGATCAGAGCCAGCGACGACAGCCACGGCCACAGCAACACTGCTGTTCCGACGGCCAATAATAGCGTGCGGAAGATCGGACTCGAATAGTGCGACTGCCAACGGGAAGCGAGCAGGAAAATTCCTGGCAAAAGAATCACGTGATCAAAAACGGACTGTCCAGGCAGCAAGGCTATTGTCGTGACTGAGAGTAAGAGGCTCAGCGCCATCCAGAATTCATACGAACCGGCAGCGGCGCCTCGCCAACGCCATCCCAAGACGACGGCCGCAATTAGCGCAACGATAATCAGCGCAGTGCCGCCATGCGGTCCGAGGCTCGCGCCCAATAACTCGCTGGCCAACGGGGGCGTGGAATAGCTGTGGTAGCCTCGAATCACTCCCAGCCAGGAGGAGATCCAGTGCGGCCAGACGACGAGGGACGCGCCGATGAGCAAGAACATTGTCGTGAAGAACGACATCGAAAAGCGGCTTCTGTGCTGCCAGTCTGACATGCTCCAGAAGAGAAGATACATGATCGCGAGCAGCGTCATCTGCGGCTTGATCGTGGTTATCGCCATCAGAAACCCCGCGAGCACTAGATGATCGCGCACGATTGCAAGCAGTGACGCGGCGAGAAGAAATCCGACGAGCAGACCTAACTGTCCCGCATAAAGGCCTTCGAGTTCAGGGTAGCTGCATAACGTCAGGAGGATAATAACGACAAGCCATATCCAATTTACCTGCCACGTTAAGGCTTGCGTCCAACAAAAGACGGCCGCAGCAATCAGGGTTGCGAGCAGCGCCGTCCATACAGTTCGGAATGTCGCGAAGGGCAATTTGCTCGCCGGCCAAAACAGAAGGTCGCAGTAGGCGGGATAAGCGAAGGTTCGGTAGTCGGTGGGAGGATCGGTCGGAATGCGCGCGTCGAGCGGGCGTCCAAACAGGCCGATTTGGATTTCACGAGTTATGGCCGGGCTGTAAGGATCGCGGCGCTCTTGCCTCCACGCGCGCGAGGTTAGCCAGATCGGGTAGATGTCAGCTCCAAAAGCATATGGGCTGGCTAAACGCTTGGCGGCAAGTACTGCCTTCACCCGCGGCATGAACAAGCCGAACTGGTAGTAAACCATGGATGCTGCGCCCACGAGCCCGACGCACAGGGCAAGAGCGGCCGTTCGAGATTGGCGATTTCGAAAGATGCGTGGGAGCATTCGCCACAGAGAGAGTCAGCGAATTAAAGCATGGGCTGTTGAATTCGCGCAATGCCGCGCTAGACGATTAAAGCCCTGATTTCGATTGCCTGCCTGATGATCTAGCGCGAAGTAAAGAGGTGCCCGAGTTTTTCTTTCTTGGTTTTCAGATACTCTTCTGCGTGTGGGCTCAGCGGGACCTCACACGGCACGCGTTCAACCACTTCGACACCGGCACGCTCCAATGCCTCGACCTTTTCAGGATTATTCGAAAGCAGGCGCACCTTGCTTACGCCGAGAGATTTCAGAATTTCCGCGGGAAGAGCGAACTCTCGATAATCGGCCTTAAAGCCGAGGCGTTCGTTGGCCTCAACCGTGTCTAGGCCTGCATCCTGCAGTTCGTAGGCTTGCAATTTTGCCATCAAGCCAATGCCGCGGCCTTCCTGCTGCTCGTAGATCAGGATACCCGCGCCTACTTCGCGAATCATGGAAAGAGCCATTTCGAGCTGCTGGCCGCAATCGCATCGCAGGGAATGGAAAACGTCTCCGGTCAGGCATTGGGAGTGGATGCGTACTAGTGGCGGGGCGGACTGGATGTCACCCATCACCAGAGCGACGGCATCTTCGACGCGTGGACCGCTGTCATCGCCATTGTGATTCGCTTCAGATTCACTGCGAAACCCGTAGATTCGGAAATTTCCCCAACGGGTCGGGAAGTCTGCCGACGCCAACTGCTGAATTCTTTTTTCGCTCACAACTCGATTATATCGGGCCAGACATGTTAGAACCTGCCCAAACTCGCGGAAAAGGCCGCTAGTCCTAAGAAAGCGTGACTTTTCTAAGAATGAGACGAAATGAAAAAAGGCCGCCAAGATGGCGGCCTCAAAGCGATGCGAGGTGAAACTTAGATCACACTTTTTACGATTTTTGTCTCAAGGCTCACGCTGCTGTTGCTCGCCTGGCCGACTGCGAAAAGCATCGCGACCGATTGCGAGGAGAGGTTGATGGGCGTAGAAGCGACCAAAGTGGTTGTGCCCTGGTTGATCTCAACGGTGTAATTGCCCGAGGGAAGCGTGACGTTCAGCAACGCACCGGGATTTACCGAGTAGGTATACAGCTTCGATGTGGCGGTATTTTCCAGGATGAGTTGCACCGCCGGGGAATTCGCGGCCTGGGCGAAGAGCACGCGTCCCATGTTGGCCGGCACCGCAGAGAAAACGTTGGTGAAGGTCAACAGGGTTGGCGTGCCGGTTTGACTCAGCGCGATCACCGCCGAGATGGTTTTATCGGCGGGGAGCGTCACCGTACTGTCGACGATGGGCGTGTTGGTACAGGGCGCTAACGTGTTTGCCGGGCTTACTTTCATGTCATAGCTTCCTGGAGCGAAGCTGAGCGGACCAGCAATCACTCCAAGGGCTAGGCCGTGTTGCGAGCAAACCTCGTCATTGATCAACACATCAACTGGAAAAGTTGGATCGGTGGTGGTTGAGTAATCCAGTCCTGGAATGCCCTGGACAAGATACATATAAGAGTTTTCGGATGCGAACATGGCGGTGCTCATTGCGGCGCAGAGGAGGGCCAGTCCGAAGGTGAAGCGAATGTGCTTTGTCATAATTTTCTCCAAGAGTGTGGGGAGGTGGCTATTGGCCAAATAGCCAGCATTCATGGTGATGAGCGCCGCTCATTAACTATTTGCTAAGTTTCGCGAGAGCCTTCTGCTCTCGGTTGTGTGAACCCTGGAGTTTTTCAGAAGTTCTGAGGGGGCCGCAAAAATTCATCGCAGTGAAATCTTGCAATGGAATTGAGTGGAGTGAATTGCTACGGCGCTAACCTCTTGCCTTGAAGTGAAAGATGGCGTCCTGCTTGGAGGGAATTGCGTTACCGTTGTGGGTCGCGGGATGGAAGTGCCAACTGTCGAGTGCAGCGAGAAATTTTTCATCGAGCTTCGGGCCCATGCTGTGTATCACCGTTTTGCGGACAATTTCTCCACGCTCGTCAATCGTAATCTCGACCACTACGTTGCCTTCGGAGTCTGGCAGTTCCCACGGGTAAACCACCGGGTCGGAAGTGGTGATGGGAAGGGCCGGACGAATCTCATCGCCATAGATGGGGCCGCCGGGCAGCGTTCCATAGGATAATCCAGCCAGCGCGCCGTGGCCTTGTTTAGAGAGCATGGCCGTTTTTGAATCATCCTCAGCCGAATTTTGAGAAAGCGCAGCGCTCGGTAATGCCAGCTTAGCCAGCGCGGAATCTTTTTTCCACGTCAGCTTTTCATGACCAAGATGCTGATGACGATATCTCTGGGTGGCGCGGTCGGGCGAACTCGTCTCGCTGTCATCCGGTGATTGCGTGGGAAAATACAGCCGCGCAAGAACTCTGCCGTTGTGTCCGAGTGCGATGGAGGTGGGCGTCAACAACTGGGGTTCGGGCGAGTGCAGCAGCCAACCGAAAAGCACGGCGTGCAGCGCCAGCGAGCCGGTTACAACCCAGCTCTGTCGCGGCGTCGCCGGATGTAGTTGCGCAAACATCGACAGAAACTCCTACAGCCCAAAATCTTAGGTTAGACGTTCAATAGGGGGATTCGTCAAGATTTTTCCGCCAGTTGCGTAGTGTCTAGTGAGCGGCCCATTTCGTTTCCGAACACGATACTGTGACGACCGAGATCTCTCGCTCGGATCCGGGTTCTCGTTGGAAAATGTATGTACGGCCCCGATCGAAATGTGTAGACCGGTACCGCGAAAGCGTGGTGTGGAGGAAAGAACGCTGGTAAAATGAATTGGCAAACCAGCAAACCATCCGGTCCGTGGGGCTATAGCTCAGCTGGGAGAGCGCGTCGTTCGCAACGACGAGGCCGTCGGTTCGAGCCCGACTAGCTCCACCAAATAAATCAGCGCGACCGATTTCAAGTACCCAGATTGACGTGTGAGCATCCCACTCAAGCCAAACCGGGCTTGAGTGGGCCCGCCGTCCGGTCCTGAGAGACGCCGAGGTCTAACTACGTATCAACTGCTCCGTTTCGCGCTGCTGGCGCGCCTCCATGACGGCGAAGAAACGTACGTTCACCTGGGCGCGGTCCGATTCCAGACGTGCAACCGTCTCGGCAAAGGGTTGTTGTAGCACGTCTGATTTTTTCTTGAGCCGTTGTAGTCCCTGGACGGCATTGTCGATTCCTTGATTCACCATCAACAGCGCTTCAAATAAATGTGCTTTTTGCATTTTTGGTCTCCTCTGAGTTTTTGAGTGATGGCCATCAGAGGAGGCGGAAGTTCCAGAATGGAACTCGCATGGACAAAACTGGGGTGTGCGGATTGAAGATGGAAAACGAAACCGCTACCTTTTGTAGGAGCCATGTTGCCTCTCTCTTAGGCGACTTTGGTTAGGGGCGCATCGGTGCTGATAACACTGGTGCGTCCCGCTTGCGGTTGGTTACTGCACGATTGTTTCCTGATGAGCCGGTTGTTGGATTAGATCAGGCAGAGAAAAATCACGAAGGGCTGTGCGCGGATTGAAGCAGATATCCTCGTTAGTTACTTACGCAACATATATTGTGCAAAGCAATTCACTCTCTGCTAACATTGGTCGGCAAAAGAGGCGGATGTTCCACAGATTGTGGGGTTTGCCCGCTGTGGCAATGGCATTCCAACTGCATCAATGTTCCGGGTTGGAGTGTCTTCCAAGATCCCAGCAATACCGCAGGTAGGAGTGGTGCGTGATCGATCCCGGTAGGGGAAGTATCCGGCCGGTGGTACGGCGCCGGAGAACGCGCCGCCACCGCCGCAATCGAATAATTCGCCGCTTTCTTGTGGTTGCGGCAGTGTTGCTTACGGTCGGCGTCTCCACGCTGGCACTGCATTATTTGAGTCCTTCTTTATTTTTTGCGAGGCACGCCGCGCCGCCCTCGTTCGAGCAGGCGGAACTCAGCCGCGAGCGAGTGGTAAAGTTGAATGAAATCCTTTCACAATCGGAGCCTTCGCGCCCGGTGTATCCCTATTCGGTCGTGCCGGGCGGGGTTGAGGATGCCAGGGAGTTGAAGTGGGTGGCGGAGCACGACCCGGTTGTGGCCGCGCACTATGCGGGGTTTGATTACGATCACGCGCGCGTAGTGCGGCTCACGCTTGCGAAAACTGTGTACGTCTCCTACCGCATTGGCAATCACATCTATTGGACTCGTCGACGGGTAAAGCTGCACAAGGGCGAAAAGTTGATCACCGATGGCCGAATGACCGCACGCGGCCGTTGCGCCAACCGCGTCGAGGAAGCTCCGCAAGTGGCGTCATTGCCGTCGGAACCGCCGCTGATGAGTTTTGACGAACCGATGCCAATGTTTCAAGGCACGGCGTCGCAAGGTCCTCCGGTCACGTTTCAGTCGGCGCTGCTGAACCGGCCCGGAACTCCCGGCCTTGGCCCCGCACCGCTGAGCCTATACAGTCCGTTTAGTGGCGGAAGCTGGGTGCCCATCGCGCCTCCGCCTTTGCCGACCAACGTTTGCGCCCCGGAGAAGAAGAAGGGAACCGTGACCAGTGGCGGGGGAACCGGCAAGAAGAAGGTAAGCCCTTGCGAAACTGGCGGCGGAGCTTTGCCCGAACCTGGAACCTGGATGATGGTCGCTTCCGGCCTCATCGGCATCTACGGATTAGCCCGCCGCAGATTAGCCGCAGTTTAGCTCGCGTCGATTTAGTTCGCGGTTCCGTTCTGAGTCAAGACCCAAAGTCGTAATACTTCCGCGTAGTTCTTCCGCGGCTATCGCTGCTAGAATCTCCGTAGTTCCACGCCAATTCCTGCAAAGGCATTTATGCAGATCTCCCCTAGAACGGTTGCTGGCTACCTGCTATCGATGACAGTGTGCTTCTCTCTGCCGGTCGCGGGCAACGCGCAAGCTGCATCTTCTGTGCGGCGGGTGCAGGTGCTGCACAATAAGGGGCCGGTCGAAATTGAAATTGAAGCCAGCGACCGGATGGTTCCGCAAACGCAGGTGTTAGCCAATCCTGATCGTCTGGTGGTCGACTTCCCGAACGCGGTTCCTGGCGCGCAACTTCGCAATCAGGCGCTCAATCGCGCCCAGGTGAAGAGCCTGCGAGTCGGTTTGTTTTCGGCGAAGCCTCCGGTAACGCGCATTGTGTTCGATTTGAACGGTCCGCAGCGTTACCAGGTTTTTCCTGACGGACGAACTGTAATTGTGAAGATAGGAAGTCCTGGTTCAGAAGCTGCGGAATTGAATCCAGCTTCAGTTGAGCCAAAAAATTCTGTTGGACATTCTCCTCGACTTGGTTTGCTCAACGCGACCTATCCGGCGCAGCAAGTACGCATTCCCGCGCCCGAGCCGCCTCCCGCGAAGCCGCCCCTCGAGGTTTCGTTTCACGATGGGCTGTTGTGGATCAGCTCGAACAAAGCGAATCTTTCCGAAATTCTTGCAGCCGTGCACCAGCGCACCGGTGCTGACATCGCCATTCCCGCGGGAGCGGAGCAAGAGCAGGTGATGGGCGACATGGGTCCGGCCCCGGCTCCGGAAGTATTGGCTCACTTGCTGAACGGATCGAAATTCAATTTTCTGATCATCAGCTCGACAACCCGTCCCGGCGCGCTCGATCGCGTAATTCTCAGCCCGCGCTCTGAAGCGCTGGCGCCGCTGCCGTTGCCACCATCTCTGGCGCCGCAGCCGACGCAAGCGCGCGTTGAGCCCGAGCAAGAACAGGACGCCGATATTCCGCCCGCCTCCTCGGCACCGGTGCCACCAGCTCCAACCCAACCTCCACCAATGCCTCCCGACGCGAAATCCGCGCCGGACGCGCCAGAATAGTGACAGACTAACTCTGCAGCTAGAATTTCTTTGACGTGGCCTTTGACCTTGTTCTAGTATTCGATTGCGTTTGCCGCAACCCTTCCCTCGCGGCAGCCTAAGACCAACGTGCGATGGCTCGCGCGAGAGGTCTATCTTGTCCCAGATATTAAATCTGATGGAGGAACTATGGCTGCAATGCGCAGGATATTCATCGCTTTTTCCTTTCTACTATTAGTTTCTTGGACCCCGGTGCTTGGACAGAACGCGTCCATGCAACTCATCACCTCAGAAAAGGGATGGGCGCTCGACAATCGCCGTCTCTTCTGGACCAATGACGACGGCAGCCACTGGAAAGACGTTACTCCGCCGCACCAAGAGTCCGAAACTATAACCGACACCTTCTTCCTTGACGTGTCGCATGGCTGGGTATTGCTTTGCGGGGAGCAAGAGGGCGAGAACACGTTGAGCTTCAACGTCGCCTACACCTCGGACTCAGGTGGGACTTGGGCCGTTGCCCCTGTCAGGGTTCCAAGCCAAAAACCTGACGAGCTCGACGGTCATGCTTGGCTGGATTTTGTCGACCCTTTGCACGGCTGGATGGTGCTGCACGCCAACAGCAGTTCTGCTTTTAGCTGGGGACTTCTGCTAGCGACTGACGATGGTGGTAAGAATTGGAAGGAGCTAGCTCAGGCACCGATTGCAGGGCGTCCTATTTTTGCCACACCGCAGGAGGGCTGGATTTCAGGCAATGGTGGCCCGAAGGGAATGTACAGCACTCATGACGGCGGAATAAGTTGGCAGTACGATGGACCAACTCTAGAGAACCTTCCTTCGTCGTTGCCCACCAACCCAAGCTACGGAGATATGAAGTTCACGGATGCAAATCATGGCTTTCTCGTGATCTACCTCTCGCCAGCGACTGACGCTGAGGAGCCTAGGGGAACCGCGATGGCCTTGTACGTGACGAGCGACAGCGGTAGGACATGGAAGTATGACCGGGTGCTGATAGATCGGGGTGCCTTGACAAAGAACGTTGGGGTGTTGTCGCGGCTTGTTGCAGGTTACGTAATTCCTAGCGTTTCTGAAGCTGGGTCTCTGCTCGTGGCGTTCAACGACAGAAAGAATCTAAATCGGGTCACGCTGATGAACATCGCGCACCAAGGAGAGGCAACTACTGAAGGCACCCCTAGTACCCGCTCCGAGAACGTTCTTTGGCGACCGGGCGATGATATTGCCGCGCTTAGCTTCGTTAGCGGTGCTCGCGGCTGGGCACGCACAAGTTTGGGCGATCTGTTGCTAACGTCAGATAGCGGCGCGACGTGGAAGAACATTAACCCGATACCTGTGGTGCGTCCCGCTGCGGCTCCAACAGCGAATGGCCCACGCGTAAAGGCCCACAAGCTGGGGCCTGGCCCTTCGCTTGTCCCTCAATCTCCGCAGGCGGGGTTGCATTATACGGAGCGGTTGGGATTCGATGAGCACAACGTCGCCACGGTGGCTGCAATGGGCACATGGTTTAGCATGAGCCCGTTTTTCGACGTTGGCATTTATGTGGGGGGAGGCAACTATTGCGGCCAGAAGGTTAGCGGAAAATGTGTCAGTCGCCCCGATCCCGGACTCAGCTCCCTTTGGTTGACGCAGATGGAGGGTCAGGGATGGGGCTTCCTGCCAATATGGGTGGGCCCGCAGGCTCCATGCGTAAACGCATCCGGCTACGGAATGTTTACTGCAGCCAATGCAGCATCTTCGGGTACGTCGAACGCGGACAACGCGGCCGCAGCGATGGCCCGCTATGGCCTTCCCGGAACGGTAGTTTTCTACGACATGGAGAACTATACATCGACTCCGGGCGACGCATGTTCAGTAGCGGTGCGCGCGTTCCTGGCTGCATGGGTACAGGAAATGAATGCAGACGGCTTTGCAACAACAGCGGTATATGGGAACCCAGGCAATGCGCAAAACGATTTCTCGCAAATCGCCGGCCTCACAGAAGCTTGGATCTCAATAACGCCCGCTGCAGGGAAACCACCGGCCGTCACAATCTGGGGCTTGGGGGCGGGAAAGTCGTACGCGCTTAGTGACAGCTGGTGGCCGCAGAATCAGCGGGCGCACCAATTTCTAGAAAACATTGGGTCAGCCGGAGGGGGCTATGTAACGTACGGCGGAGTAAATACCGGCTACTCAATCGACTACGACGTGGAGAACCTTTTGATACCAGGAGCCGAGGGTACCAAGCCCTACATCTGGGTCGCCAGCTCGATCACAGCACCTTTTCCAGGGGGCTACGCGTTCGAGGCGACTGGGATGAACGACGTACCCACGAGCGCCCTCCTCAACTTCGTCTCAGCTGGTCAACTTGGCCAGATCGTAGGGGTTTGGTGGGTAGATGACGCGGCTGGATGCCTTGACCAGTGCGCGCATGGCTTCCTTGACAACTCGGGTATCTTGGTAGCGTTCGACGACCCATCCGGCCCAGAATTCACCGTGCCAGCCGGCCTCAACGAAGCCAGTCAGACCATCGGATACTACTGCGCGGGAGCGGACCCCACCCCACACTGTGGGACGACTCCCAATCCAACCGAATCCGGCTTTGTGGGGGACCTCACCGCGAACACCTTTAAGCCCAGTAATTTCGCGAACGGACTCACCTATTTGACGGGCATTAATGACGACGGCGAGATTGTCGGCAACGCATATAGCAACTGCGGCACTGAGGGCTGTCCTACATATACCCCGTTTCTGTATTTCAACAACCAATTTAATCAGCTGTACATCACCTGTGCCGACGACCAGCAAAGCATCGCCTCGATAATGGGGATCAATGGCTATGGTCAGATTCTCGGCAATTACATAGACACTCAGGGGAACAACCATGGATTTTTCTACGACTACGAGAACACCACCGGTATTGGAACCTGCGTGCCTGTAGGCTTGCCGAACGGCTCATACGCATTTGCAATTAACAATCAGGGGCAGATTCTGGGCAGTTCGGATGAGGACGGTACGCTATGGCTGCTTGACGGCGGGCTCTACTATTCCTTGCCCTCCCAGTTTTACAACGCCATAGGCAATTGGGGCCTCAACGACGCGGGTCAGGTGGCCGGGGCAGTCAACTCGGGTGGAGACTTCTGTACATACCCCCCCGTTCACCGTCTGTGGCATAGCGCTGAACCCCGAGTAGAACAAATGGCCGTCATTTCATGATGCCAAACCGACATTGGGTCCAGAGCCCATTTCGATTACGGAGGCGTGATCAGGCGAACCGGTACGGGAGAGGTTCCGTTCACCGGTGTGCTCGTAGCGCTGTTGCTGCATCCGGAAACGTTCATCACGGTCACATTGACATTGCCCAAGATGTCGATCTTGTTGATGAAGACCTGCAGAAAGCCCACAATCGTTACTGTCGGCTGAGATCCGACTAGCGGTCCGACCGTGCTGTCGTAGATGGGAACTGTAACGATTGAATTGCTGGTGGTAATGATGTCGTTGTTATTCACCACACCCTGTGCCACAAGTGGATTTCCCAAGCCCGCCTGTATTTGGAATGGATAGGTCGACGATACCAGTGCATCCGCTCCGCCATACGTGGGGGATGATTGCGTCAAGCAAGCCACTGCGGTCGCCGTGTCGCCTGTAAGTACGCCCGGGTTCACAGGATTCTCATTGAGGTTGACCTGCCCGCCATTCAAAGTTCCGCACGCGTAGACCGTGGTTTGATCGCATCCATCAATCGCCTGCTGGTAGGAGTTGGCCGTTGCGCATGACAGTGCTGCGCCGGCGCTCCCTGAAACTAATGCCGGCACATACTGTACGTTGTTGCCGACCCTGATCGGCGGGTTGGAAATCATGCCGGTGACGCCGAGGCAGTTCGCTTGTCCGGGGTTACAATCGGCAGTTAGGCCGAAAGTCTCGCCGATAACGCCGCTCCCAAACACCAAAACCCCCTTGTTCGTGATGGAGCCGTCCACGGTTGATACGAAGGTTGCGCCTCCGTTATCCGGGTCAAGGTTCGGGATAATCCACGGTTTTACGCAGCGCGGCTGAACGGGAATGTTCCCCCCTCCGCTGCCTGAAGCGGAAGAGTTGTATGCTTCGGCGGTGGCGGTCGCGCTCACGCTGATTCCAGAGTAGGTGCCACCGAAAAGCGAAAAAACGTGAGCGAAGAAGATTGGCAGGTTCGTGCGCTTGACCGTAACTGTGACTGTAGGGTTAATACCGAAGGCTGCTCCCAAGGTCGAGCAATCCGAGGCCGCCCCCCCTGCATTTCCTGCGCCGTACGTAACGGTCACGGTGCTGGCGGGTGCGGCATCGACAAAGTTCTGTGTAGCCTGGGCTAACTTGATCGCGGCCTGAGAGGCATAAGGAGTCGCCCCGCCGCAGATGGCAGCCCAGGTTCCGTCGGCGTTTCCATTCGTGGGATCTCCCGTCAGTCCCGAGATAGAAATTAGCCTCGCGGCCGTTAATGCCCCAGCGTCGGCAGCACGCTGAGCCTCGGCCTTCGCCTGGTAAAGCGTGCCGATGTCGATCGAGAGCGCGGCCATGGCGATAATCGTGGCCAACGCGAGGGCCACCAGCGCCATGGTAACCCCGCGCTCCTTCGAGCGTGGGGTCGTTCCGTTTTGTCGGCGGCGGATTAGCGGCGACAGCATGGCAGGTTTCTCACTTCCGGTTTCTCAATTCTCGTTGAACGCTCCCGCCGCGGTATTGATCGTGCTGGGTCCAGTAAACGACCCGCCGAACAATCCAGCCACGCCCCCGTATTGCCAACTATATGGGTAAGAGATCAAGACGCAGGTTCCGATGAGGTGGACTGTGGTGGCGTTCGCGGTGATCGTGCTCGTGCAACCCCGATTCACGGAGACCGTGATTCCGCTTCCCGGGCACGTCCCGGTAGTCGTGGAGTTCCACATAAGCCCGGTCTGCGTGGGAGCCGGAGTCGACAAACCGCAGTCGTTGACTTTCGCGGAGAGCAGGTAGTTATCCACCACCTGAAAGGCATCGCTTACCGAAACCGGCAGGCTGGCGTTGAGATCGGTCGCTGGGTCCGAGGCCGCCACACGAGCGCCTTCGCGAGCCGCATTCGTGAGCTTTTGCTTCAGGGAGAGCGCGCTGCTGAAGTCAAAAATCCCAATGGCGAACATCACGAGCAAAGGTAACGAGAGCGCAGCTTCCACGATTTGCGAGGCGCGGTCGTTTCCGCAGGCTCGCTTGATCGACGCGAGCAATCCGCTCGGCTTGGTCGGGACCCGCATCATTGCGTCTCCGCCCGCATTGCTGACTCTCCCGCAATACGCATGTTTGCCAGATCGAGCGTATTGCAGGGCTGCGGATAACAGGGAATGGTGAGATCGAATGGAAGTTGATAACGCGCGCTTACAGATGTGCCACAGGTACCCATGCCACCTTGTCCCGTATAGGACAGCTGAACATTTTCCTGAACGCAGACATCGGCAACGGTGCCGTCGCAGGCCTTCGATGTTCCCGCACAGGCAGAAGTCGCACTGCCGCACGCGCACAACGCGGGCCGTGTCCACTTGGAATAAGGAACGAGCGCACTTTTGTTCAGATGCGCGGATGCAAGCGCGTTGTAGACGGCAGTCTGGGCATTCTGAGCGGGAGTCGCAGTAGCGGTACAAGTCGTGCAAGCCGGGGCAACCGCCGCTTCTGCGGCTGCACGAGTTCCGCTGGTAAGCGTGCCGAAAATCAGGAAGCCATACCCGAAAAAGAAGACGGCGAGAAAAGCCATGAAGAATATGGGAAACACCATCGCAGCTTCTGCGATTTCCGAGGCGCGCGTATCTCGCACCACTTCAAACAATTTAGTCCATCTCGATTTGGGCATGCTAATGCGCTCCCAACGATTTCCAGTTCCAAATGCCAAACAGCACTACTGCCAGCGCCAACGCGACTCCATACGGCACTTTCAACGACTGCGGATTATCGAGTGAAACCTCATGGTCGGGCATGCGAAACGTTGCCATTGACGCCAGAAGCCTGCCGATGTTGCGAAACGTTTGCCCAAGTCTTCTCTTATAAATTACCAGCCCGAGCGCCATAACTCCGGCGATGAAGACCGAGACCATCAGCAGATTTAACAGCGCTCCCGGCCCCACGAACGCGCCCAATGCGCCGGCCAGCTTCCAGTCGCCCGCGCCCAGGCTGCGCACCAGAACAAAGGGTAGCAGCACAAGCAGCCCCAAGCCAGCGCCCAGTAGGGCAATCTTCAGGCCGAGCCAGCCTCCCGCCACGGTATTGACCGCCAGGCCGATAAAGAATCCCGGCACGGTCAGCCAGTTTGGGATGCGACGGCTACGCCAATCGGTCCATCCGGCAAGCAGCGCTAAAAGAACCGCCAGCCCCAGAGCTACCGCCTTCAAGCGGACCCCTGGCTAAACATTCTACCTTTGCATCGCATTGTAGCGGTAAATTGTTGCAAAGGCTTCATTTCAATCGGGTCCTGCTATGCGTGGCGACATGGACCTGGAGCGCCTGAAACGACAGCTACCGCGCCACTGCGGCGGATTTTCCCATAGGTTAGGTTGGGAAGTCAATGAAGTCTGGGAGGAAAACGGACCGGACGTACCGCCTAATCCCGCTCTGGCCGGTGCGGCGACGGACCCAGGGGGACTGACTAACGTTAAAAGCCCCGCCCAAGCTGAGCTTAGGCGGGGCCATTCCGTGTCTCCTGATCCTACCGGTTGAACGCTCCCGAGCCGTTGTGCTCGGCCACGGTGCGCTTGGCGGTGTCGGCCAAGGCTTTGGCTTGCGGAAGAAGATCCAATCCCTTCACAACTTCGGGATCGGATTCAGCGCGGACCTTCATGCCTTCATCCTGACCGAAAGCGTCAACGAAGATCTCCGCTTTGATGTTCGACCGGAGCCAGTCGTTGTTATCGATCAGGTCGGCCTGGGTGTAGGGAACCGATGCTTCGTCGAGAGACTTGCGAAACTCCTGCAGGGTAGCATCGTCCACTTCGAAGCTTTTTGTGGGATGGTGAGTAACCACGTATCGCTTGGCAAAGTTGAAAAATGCGTAGTGCTGCAGCAGCGTGTCCTGGAAGTGATTGCCCTTCAGCGGAGGGATGACCACGTCAGGAGTGATGCCGCCGCCGCCGTAGACAGTTCGCCCGCTATCGGTGAGCTTCACCTCGCGATTGGCGTTGCTGCCGGATTCGGCATCGCGGTTGTAGTAGTAATCATAGAGCGAAATATTGCTGTAGTCACGCTGGATCAACCGGCCACTCGGCGTGTAGTAGTGAGCTGTAGTGAGGGCGAGTCCAGTATTCTCCGACAACGGATAAACGGTTTGAACCAGGCCCTTGCCGAACGTAACTTCGCCGACGATCAAGCCGCGATCATGATCCTGAATCGCTCCGGAAACAATCTCCGCCGCTGATGCAGTCAAGCGATTTACCAACACTACGAGAGGATAATCCTTGCCGCCGTTGCCGTGCTGCGCGACGTAACGCTTTTCCGCCGAAGCGCGGCCGTGGTGCGATACGATGACTTGACCTTTCTTCAAAAACTTGTCAGCCACGCCCACGCCTTCACTCAACAGGCCGCCGGGATTGCCTCGCAGATCGAGGATCAAGCCCTTGAGATCGCCGAACTCATCCAGTGCCTTTGAGACTTCCTCTTCCGTGGTTTCGTTGAAGCCGGTAACGTGCAGGTAACCAATGCCCGGCCGGATCAGGAAGTGAACGTCCACGCTGTAGCGCGGAATCTCGTCGCGAATCAGGGTGAACTCCATCGGCTTCTCCACGCCTTCGCGCGAGATGCTGATGTGTACGGTCGTTCCCTTCGGGCCCTTGAGCATGTCGGCAACGTCGCCCGTGCTCAGGTTCTCGGTGGACTTGCCATCGACCGCAATGATCACATCGCCGGGATGAATGCCCGCTTTATAGGCGGGCGTGCCCGTGAACGGGAAAATTACGATGACCTTATTGTTGCGCGGTCCCACGGTCATGCCGACCCCGTAGTACTTGCCGCGCTGGTCCTCGCGCATCAGCGCGTAAGATTTGGGATCGAAGAAATTCGAGTGCGGATCGAGCGCGTGCAGCATGCCGGGGATAGCGCCGTTATAGATCGCCTTATCCGGGTTGACGGGCTCTGCGTAGTTGTTCTCGACGACCGAGTAGACGTCAGTAAACTGCTTCAGGCTGTCTTTGACGTCAGAGTCGCTGCCGAGCGAGGACTGCTGTCCGGTATGCTGGGCAAAAAGAATCCCCAGAAAGCCGCAAGCAAGCAGAAAAAAAACCACCAGGAGAAGTGAGCGGCGAGAACTACGTGCCATTGAAATTTCCTTCGATTAGGGTGTCGGACCACCCGGCTACAGCGCTGAATATAAGCAGTATATCACGCACCCTTGTTGGAACTAGAGATACCGAATCCCTTCGGTAACCAAGCTCGACCGCATTCACTGCTGTACCGGGGATGCATGATTGGGATGCCCCGCACCGTTCAATGACATCTCGCTAGGCTAGGGTTCGTATTGTCTAGCCAGACTATATTGCCGCTGAAAAGCATTGACGTGCCGAGTGAATCGCTGTACTGTGGCCGACACCAAAGGTGCGGGGCCCCCGTTCTGGTGAATGTTGGCTCGGGAGTTGGAATGTGCCATTTCGTCGTGTAGTTATTCTTGCCTGCTCTGCCGTTCTATTTGCTCTGGCCTCCGGCGAATATCCTCCTGTTGCAGTTCACGCAGGAGTTGGTTTCTCTCCCATTTCTCCTGAAGAATTGAAGATGACCAGCGAGCCGCTCGCTCCGGGTGCGCCTGCCATCATTCTCTATCGCCAAGTCGATCGCGATGACAATGGCCGGGGAACTGCACACGAAGACAATTACCAGCGCATCAAGATCTTGACGGATGAAGGGCGCAAGTACGCAAATATAGAGATACCTTTTGTTAAGGGTGTCGACGAAGTTGTGCATATCCGGGCACGCACCATCAAGCCAGACGGCTCGGTTGTTGACTTTGACGACAAGGTTTTCGAAAAGTCCCTGGTGAAGGCCCGCGGGCTACGATTCCTTGCGAAGACATTTACCCTGCCTGCCGTTGATGCCGGCTGCATCATCGAGTACAGCTATACCCTCGACCTGCAGCATGCATACGCTTCCCATTGGATTCTGAGCGAGGCCTTGTTTACTAAGAGGGCTCGGTTCTCTCTCAAACCCTACAAGGGTGGCTACGCTCCCCTGACTCTTCAGCGGAGTTGGCAGAACCTTCCGCCAGGTGCCGAACTCAAGGAGGGCTCTGAGCTCGTTAGCATGGAGGTCAGCAACATCCCAGCTTTCCAGACCGAAGATTTCATGCCGCCGCCGAACGAGCTGAAGTCGCGCGTGGATTTCTCTTATGAGGTCGGAAGACCCGAGAATGACCCGGAGCAGTTCTGGAAGCATGTCGGCAAGGCCCGGAATGACGCTTTAGAGAAGTTTGTTGGCAAACCCAAAGCCATGGCGGAGGCGGTCTCGCAAATCACTTCGCCGACCGATACGCCGGAAGTGAAATTGCGAAAGATTTACGATCGAGTGCAGCAAATCCGAAATACGTCGTTTGAGCTGCGGAAAACCGCGGAGGAAGAAAAGCGCGAGAAAGAAAAGTTCGACGAGAGCGTCGAAGATGTTTGGAAGCGCGGCTACGGCAATAAGTGGCAACTAGACTGGCTTTTTCTTGGTCTGGTTCGTGCAGCGGGATTCGAAGCCTATGGGTGCTGGGTTTCCAGCCGGGCGGAGTATTTTTTCAAACCAAAGATGATGCAAAGCGGACAGTTGAACGAAACTGCTGTACTGGTGAGGCTGAATGGGAAGGATCTCTATTTCAATCCAGGCGCAGAGTTTGCACCCTTCGGGCTGCTCAACTGGTCCGAGACCGGAACTCCGGCTCTGCGGTTGGACAAAGATGGAGGAAGTTGGATACAGACCACGCTTCCTGCGAGCTCGGAGTCACGCATCGAGCGCAAAGCAAAGCTAAAGCTGTCCGAGACCGGCGACCTGGAAGGGAGGCTCACCGTGACCTATACGGGTCTCGAAGCGATGTATCACCGGCTCGACGTTCGGCATGCCGATGAAGTCACGCGCAAGAAGTTCATGGAGGAACGTGTAAAGACACAAGTTCCGGTCTCGGTAGAGGCGGAATTAACCAACCAGCCAGACTGGAACGGCTCGGAAACTCCGCTGGTCGCGGAGTTTGGCGTGAAGATCCCGGGGTGGGCGTCCAATGCGGGTAGACGCGTCATGATTCCTGCCGCAGTTTTTACTGCGGTGGAGAAGCATACTTTTGAACATGCCGGCCGGGTTCATCCGATCTACTTTGAATATCCCTACGAGAAAACGGATGACGTGACGATTGAGATCCCTTCCGGCTGGCAGGTCGGCAGCGTTCCGGCGGCACGGGACAAGGACGCCCATGTAGCCGGCTACACCCTAAGAGTCGAGCAAACCGATAAAACGCTGCACCTGTCGCGCACGCTGAAAATGAATTTTCTGCTAGTGGATTCTAAGTACTACGGAGCGTTACGGGACTTTTTTGAGCAAGTAAGGACCGGAGATGAAGAGCAAATTGTGTTGCAACCCGGAACCGCCAGCGCGAGCAACTAGTCGGCGAGTGCGGCTTCTTGTGCTTTGGGTTGCTGCTTTCATTGTGTTTTGCTTGCCGCGTGCCTCGGCGGGCGGAGATGCTCCGCCATGGATGCATGCGCTGGTTAACGCCCCATTGCCGCCCTACGACGAGAAGACTGAGGCAGTGCTGTTGTATTCCGAGACCAACGTCACGGTTATCTCCACCGACAAGATGGAAACCCATGTACGAAAGGCTTATAAGATTTTGCGTCCCGATGGCCGCGAGCACGGCACGGTGGTGGTTCCCTTCGATTCCCAAAGTAAAGTCAAGACTCTTCACGGATGGTGCATTCCAGCGCAAGGCAAGGATTACGAGGTCAAGGAGAAGGATGCGGTCGAGAGGAGTCTTCTTCCAAGCGGCGAATTAATGTCGGACGTAAAACTCAGGGTACTGAGCATTCCAGCACCGGACCCTGGAAACATTGTCGGTTATGAATACGAGGTGGAGGAACGTCCTTTCTTCTTACAGGAGCTTTGGCATTTCCAGGAAAAGAACCCGGTGCGCGAGAGCCACTACAGCCTCCAACTTCCCCCCAGATGGGAATACAAGGTTGCGTTTCTCAACTATCCCGAAGTCAAGCCAACCCAGGCTGGCGGCAATTCATGGCAGTGGGTGGTGAGCGACATAAAGGGAATCAGACATGAACCCCATATGCCCCCGTTCAAAGGAGTCGCAGGGCAAATGGTCGTGTCGTTCTTCACTTCGGGAGCTCCTCCTCTGAACGGATTCACCGATTGGGGCGGGATGGGCAAATGGTATTCAGCCTTAGTTGGTGGAAGGGTCGATGCCTCTCCCGAGATCAAACAGCAGGTGAATGCGCTGACTGAATCGAAGACTACGCCCTTGCAAAAAATGCAGGCGATTGCCGGATTTGTCCAGCACGATATCCGCTACGTAGCCATCGAACTCGGCATCGGGGGTTGGCAACCTCACGCCGCGCCTGACGTTTTCTCGCATCGCTATGGCGACTGTAAAGACAAAGCGACGCTGGTTCGTTCCATGCTGCACGAGATAGGAATCGATTCCTATCACGTGGTGATCTATACCGAACGTGGCGCAGTTACGCCGCAAACTCCTGCCAACCATGGATTCAACCACGCAATCCTGGCGATCAAGCTGCCGGACGGACTCAACGATTCGTCGCTGGTTGCCACTTTGCAAGATCCCAAGCTAGGCAGGCTTCTTTTTTTCGATCCTACGAATGAGTTGATCCCATTTGGCCAACTTCCCGGCTATCTGCAGGCCAACTACGGCTTACTGGTGACGCCCGATGGCGGCGAATTGATTGAACTCCCACAACAGCCGTCGGCAATGAACAGCATCGAACGCACAGCCAAGCTGACGCTCGACACGACGGGCACACTAAAGGGCGAGGTCAAAGAGATTCGGCTCGGCGAGCGTGCCTCGTCCGAGCGCTGGCGACTGCGCAGTGTAACGAAAGACACCGACCGCATCAAGCCAATCGAGGAGTTGCTGGGTAATTCACTCACCAGTTTTCATATTACTCAGGCCAGCGTGATCAACTTGCAACAAACCGACAAGCCGTTCGGCTTCAATTACTCGTTCGAGTCGCCAAATTATGCCAAGAACGCCGGCAGCCTGCTTCTGATAAGGCCGCGCGTGATCGGAAATAAGGGTTCAGGGTTCCTGGAGACCAAAGAGCCGCGTAAATTTCCCATCGAACTCGAAGAACCGGCGCGCGATACCGATACTTTTGAAATCACAATTCCGGCTGGATATGTCGTAGACGACCTGCCTCCGGCGGTCGATGCGGACTACGGCTTCGCCAGCTACCACTCGAAAACAGTGGTTACTGGAAACGTTGTCGGCTATACACGAACTTTTGAGCTGAAAGAACTCAGCGTGCCGGTTAATAAAGCCGAAGAATTAAAAAAGTTTTACCGGATCATCGCCGCCGATGAACGAAACACGGTGGTGCTGAAGCCTGCTCCATAGAGGGCAGCCACCCATCGTCGCATGGTGCGCTTGCGGGTTGGGTCTTCCAAAGAAGCTCGTCAACAGTTTGTCTCATCATTGCCCGCCTTCCAGCTTCGGCATTATGATGAGGGCCATGAGTTTTTCCGAGACGATCTTCCTGTTCTTTCTGGCGCTCATTGTGTTTGGGCCAAAGAAGTTGCCGGAGATCGCCCGCCAGGCTGGCAAGCTTCTCACCGAACTGCGCCGCGCCTCAAACGAATTTAAATCGCAGATCGAAACCGAGATTGCCCATCTTGAGGTCCAGAAGCAGCAGGCCACACTGCCGCCCGCTCAGCCGCCGCAGGGCGCTGTGGCTAGTCTAGCTACGAATCCGGTGGTGAGCGAACCAGTCAAGCAGGAGGAAGCTACGTTGGCTGCGCCTCTCGCCGAAGGGGCTCCAGCGCTTGCCGATTCAGCTGCCGTCAATTCTGAGGTGTCATTAAGCTCAGTGCCATCGAACTCATCGACAACAATCGAGGCCGAGGCTGTGCCTGATCCCGAGACTGCTGCCGCTTCTCAGGATTCTCATGTTTGATTCCGCGACCGGGGGTTCGGAAGACGACCCCAAGCGCGAAGCCATGCCCACCATGGGGTTTCTCGATCACCTCGAGGAACTGCGCCGCCGCCTCGTCTACTCGATTGCCGCCGTGGCTGTGGGATTTTTCGCCTGCTGGTGGAAGGTTGAAAGTATTTATGAAGTCATGCAGCGGCCGATCATGGACGTGCTCAAAGCCAACGGGATGGCCGAGAAGCTCGTCTATCTGAATCCCACCGAACCCTTTAATCTTTACCTGAAGATCGCCGCATTGGCCGGATTGTTCCTTACCTCACCATTCGTGCTCTATCAAGTGTGGATGTTTATTTCGCCGGGCCTCTACCGCAACGAGAAGCGCTATGTCGTCCCCTTTATGGTGTCGACCATTGCTTTGTTCATGACCGGCGGATATTTCGGCTACAAGATCGTTTACCCGCGGGCGTTGGAATTTCTAATTCACTTCGGGCGGCAGTTCCAGCCGATGATTACGATTGGGGAATACACGTCGTTGTTTCTGAGCATCATCCTCGGCATGGGGCTGATCTTCGAAATGCCGATTCTCATTTTCTTTCTGGCGTTGATGGGCATCGTCAGCGCAGGCTTCATGTGGAAGAATTTTCGTTACGCCATTCTGATCTGCTTTGTCATCGCGGCCATCGTCACGCCAACACCCGACATTTTGAACATGTGCATCTTCGCCGCGCCGATGATTGCGCTGTATGCCCTCAGCATTGGCATCGCGTGGCTGGTCCATCCTAAACAGCGGCGGGCGCGGAACGAGAAGAAGGCAGCGTAGGCTAAATCAAGACCAATCACTTATGATCGGCAGAGTTATGCTCGACAAACTTATCGAAGTTGCGATGGTGTTGCTCTGCTGCCTGTCGCTCGTGGCTTGCGACCGAGACAAGAATACAGCTCAGGCTGGGGCGCAACCTGCTCCTGCCGCCGAGGCGGTTGCTCCCAAACTTTCACTTCCGCCCGATAGCGGCCCCGTCCCGACAATCGATTCCAATCGAGCGATGAAGTACGTAAAAGAAATCGTAGCTTACGGTCCGCGGCCCCTCGGCAGCGCGAATCACAAGAAAGTTGAGGATTACCTCCTCGCACATCTCAAAGGCGACACGGTAGAGAACGATGTCTTCACGGCCGACACGCCCGAGGGCAAGTTTCCCGTTCACAACGTCATCGCGAAATTTCCCGGGACGAAGGACGGCATCGTGGTCATCGCGAGCCATTACGACACGAACTATCCGCTGCGCAACACTTCTTACGTGGGGGCGAATGATGGTGGGTCTTCCAGTGCGCTGCTTCTGGAGCTTGCCAACCAGTTGCGCGGTAAGACGCGCGAGGGATACAGCATTTGGCTGGTGTGGGACGACGCCGAAGAGGCGATGAAACCAGACACCGAAACCCCGTTTATGGATGACAGCCTGTACGGGATCACGCATCTGGCGGAGAAGTGGCAGGCGGACGGAACTCTCAAGAAGATGAAGGCGTTCATATTGGCGGACATGATCGGAGATGCTGATCTCAACGTCGATCGCGATACCAACTCAACGCCATGGCTTGAAGACGTTGTGTACGAGGCTGCCACCCGGTTGGGATATCAATCACATTTCTTCGCGCGGACCTTGCCCGGCGTCAGTGACGATCACATTCCGTTCGTGAAGCGGGGTGTGCCCTCAGCCGACCTGATCGACTTCGATTACGGATACAACGATGTGTTCTGGCACACGACGCAAGATACCGTCGACAAACTGAGCCCCAAGAGTTTGGAAATTGTAGGCAACACGATCTTGGAGACGGTCGGCATTCTCAACCGAATGGACCCGCTCCCACCAAAATAAAATTGCCAGTCCCTGCAAACAGGCGCTTCGCATAGTCCTCGCGATCTTTGCGGTTCACGCCTTTGCTCTTTTCCAGAATTTCATTTCTAATTCACCCGATATGCGAAAGCTGAAAGCCTTCTCCTTGTGCGCTATCACCGCTGTCTGTCTGGCCGCAACACCTCCCCGCGATAACACCGATAAAGACACCGACGACGAAGCGCGCATTATTCAGGTCGCCCTGCAACCTTCGTCGCTCGAGAACAACCTCCGCCGGCTGACAGACGAAATTGGCGGCCGCGTCCCCGGGGCGCCGGCCATGCAGCGCGCCGTCGACTGGGGAGTGCAGATGTTTAAGGATGCCGGTGCCGACAGCGTCCACACTGAAGAATTTACGATTCCTTACTCCTGGTCCGAGGGCGCGACGGAGATGACCGTCAGCTCCGTGGGAACACCGCTGGATTCCAACTCCAAGCGGTCTCCGGAAGTGAATTTCCGCGTTCGCTGCGTTTCCATCGCGTGGGCCCCGGCGATGGCTGGGGAGAAGCATGTGCCGGTGGTCGATGTGGGTAGCGGCACCGCTGCCGACTTTAAGAAAGCTGGTGATATCTCCGGCAAAATCGTTCTGGTTCAGACGGCTGTGCTCAAGACCTGGGACGATCTGTTCGCCGAATATAACAACGCGACCCCCGCTGTCTCTGCCGCTGTGCGAGGAAAAGCAAAGGCGGTCGCTTTCATCGCTACCCGCGAGCATGACATCCTTTACCGGCATACCAACTCCTTCTCAGGAGAAATCGACCGCATTCCTCAAGTGCTGGTCGCGCGCGAAGACGGCGAGCGCATGGAACGTCTACTCTCGGCGGGGCATCCGGTATGGGCAGATTTGAGCATTCCGAACAAAATTGGCGGGCCGATCAAGACCGCGAATGTGGTTGGCGAGATCAAAGGCAGCGAGAAGCCCGAGGAGTTCGTTATTCTGGGCGCGCACCTCGACTCCTGGGAACTGGGTACGGGTGCACTCGATAATGGCTGCAACGCCGCGCTGGTGGTCGATGCGATGCGTGCCATCAAAGTGTCCAGACTTAGGCCGCGCCGCTCCATCCGCTTCATTCTATTTTCCGGCGAAGAGGAGGGTTTGCTCGGGTCGCGCGCTTATTCTGTTGCCCATCGGCCCGAACTTGATAAGGCCGCGGGAGTCATTATCTGGGATTCCGGCACCGGCAAGACAACCGGCTTTGCCAGTGGCGGACGCAAAGATGTGCTCGATACCGCCGGTCGCCTCACTGCGCCGTTGCGACAGTTCGGCTTGACCGAATTAAAGACCGACATGGAATGGGGCACCGATCACTTCGATTTCATGCTGGAAGGCGTGCCGACGTTCGTGGCCGATCAGCAAGAGGCAAACTACCTGGAGAACTATCACGCTATTTCCGACACCTACGACAAAATTGATTTCCCACAGCTCAAAAAACACGTCGCCGAAGCCGCCGAGTTCAGCTTCGCCCTGGCCAACCTTCCCGAGAAAATCGGTCCGCGCCTGACCCGCGTGCAGATCGAGCAATCGATGCACGACACCCACAGCGTGGAGATGTTTAAGGCTTTTGGCTTGTGGGACGCTTGGGAGAGCGGGGCGATCGGGCGCCAGAAGTAGAATTGCTGATTGTTGATTTCTGATTGTTGATTAAGGACGCATCGACAACAGCTTCCAAGCAGCAATCAGAAATCAACAATCAGCAATTGACTTTAATTCCCACGGGAAGCTCGTTGCTCTATTTCTGGATTCTCTTCAATCTTTTCGCGCTCGGCATGCTGGTGTTGGATCTCGTCGTCTTCCATCGCCGGGGACAGGCCGTGCGCCCGCGCGATGCCCTTGGCGAAAGCGCCATGTGGATCGGCCTCGCCGCGGTCTTCGCGGGAGTAGTTTTTTTCTGGCAAGGCCGCCAGGTCGCGCTGGAGTTCGTCACCGGCTACGTCCTTGAGATGTCGCTGAGCGTCGATAATCTTTTCGTTTTCCTTGTGATCTTCCGCTACTTTTCTGTGCCTGAGCAGCATCAGCACCGCGTCTTGTTTTGGGGAGTACTGGGTGCGTTGGTGATGCGCGGAGTTTTCATTCTCGCGGGCGTCGGCTTGATTGAGCGGTTCCACTGGATTTTCTATGGTTTCGGCGCATTGTTGATCTATAGCGGAATCCGTCTTGGTTTCGCCGGCGACCGGCAAATCGATCCCTCGAAAAACTCCGCGGTGAAAGCTTTGCGCCGGCTGCTGCCGGTGACCGACGACTACGTAGGAGGCAGCTTTCTGGTTCGCGGTTGGAAGGGAAATCCGGCGCTTTACGCCACGCCGCTGTTAGTGGTGTTGGCAGTCATCGAAACTACGGACGTGCTGTTCGCCGTCGATTCCATTCCCGCAGTGCTTGCCATCACGCTTAATGCTTTTATTGTTTACACCGCGAATGTGTTTGCAATTCTCGGCCTGCGCTCGATGTACTTCGCTGTCGCGGGTCTGATGAAAGTTTTCCGCTTTTTGCACGCCGGGCTGGCCCTGATTCTGATCCTCTTTGGATTAAAGATGATCGCAGCCGATTATTTTCCGGTTCCCACGCTCGTCACGTTGGGCGTGGTGGCGGGGATATTACTCGTCGCAATCGTGGCCTCAATCGCCGTTCCGGCAAAGTCGTAGTCCGCGAACCATTCAGCGAACGGAGTCACACGCCGCTTCACACAAATCGCAAACTCTCACCTCTAACCACCGAATGCTTGAGAAACTTCTTGTCATCATGGGCGGGATAATCGGTGCGATAGTGAGCTCCGCGGCTTTCCTCTCGCGCGAGCGCCGAACGCACCACCAACAGCCCAGCCACGTGCAGGTTTGCTGCTTCATATGCCCTGCGCGTGCGAGGGTGCGCGACCTTGGGCGCAAGCTCCTCAAGCTTCTTGATCGCCTCCTGCATTCCATTTCTCGTGCGAACGATACCGGCATCCTTCCACATGATGTCCTTGATCTGGCCGATCAGTTCTTCCAAGCCGACATCTACAGGCCCATTTTGTGACGCCGATGTCTTCTGCTCACGCGCGGATTTCCTCGGCACTTTCAATTCCTCGCGCATCGCTTTTCCTGCGCGCGCTCCATACACCAAACCCTCCAGCAGGGAATTGCTGGCCAGGCGGTTCGCGCCATGCACCCCTGTAGCCGCCGCTTCGCCGGCAGCATAGAGGCCATCAAGACTCGCTTTGCCACTAAGGTCGGTCCGCACGCCGCCCATGGCGTAGTGGGCCGCGGGACGAGTCGGAATCAAGTCCTCGGTGATGTCGATGTTGTATTCCAGGCAGGTGGCATAAATTCGCGGGAAACGCTTTCGAATTTTTGCGGCGCCGAGATGCGTGAGATCGAGATACACAAAAGGATCTTTGGCGCGGCTCACTTCCATCTCGTGCATGATGGCGCGCGCCACTACGTCGCGCGGGGCGAGTTCGCCGAGTGGGTGATATTTCGCCATGAAGCGATCCATCTCGATATTTCTCAGATATGCGCCTTCACCACGCAACGCCTCTGACAGCAGAAAGCGCGGCGCTTTCTTCAAATAGAGCGCGGTTGGATGAAACTGGACGAATTCCATGTCGCTGACTTCGGCGCCCGCGCGAAATCCCATGGCCACCCCGTCTCCGGTGGCGACCTCTGGATTGGTCGTGTTGCGATAGAGTTGTCCCATGCCGCCGGTGGCCAGCAAAACGGCGGAACATGACATTTCTTCCGGCATACCTTTTTCGTTGATCAACGTCACGCCGTCGACGCGTCGGCCTTCCGCTTGCAGTCCCGTGGAAAACTCGAACTCGCGCACCGAAATACTCTTGACCGTCTGCGCTTTGGCATAAAGGGCGCGTAGAATTTCACGGCCAGTGGAATCACCCTGGGAATGCAGAATGCGGTTGCGGCTGTGCGCTCCCTCGCGCCCGAAGACCAGCTTGGTTCCGCTCCGGTCGAACTGCGTGCCCCACGCAATCAGTTCTTCGATCCGTTCGGGACCTTCCTCGACCAGAGTCTTCACCGCGTCGGGATTGCACAAGCCATCGCCCGCGATCAGCGTGTCCTGCAAGTGCAGGCTCACTTCGTCTTCATCGCTGAGCGCGGCCGCGATTCCGCCCTGCGCGAACTGTGTATTCGAATTGGTGACCTCTTTTTTCGCGAGCACGAGCACTCGCCCCGCATCGGAGAGTTCGATAGCGGCGCGCAGGCCTGCGACTCCGGCGCCAATCACCACAAAATCGGTCTCGGCTGGAATACCCTGCATAGACCGAAAATGGTATCACCTCGCGCGGTCTAGCGACGAAAGACGGCAGCTAGTAAGCCAAAAAGGGAAGGGCGATTAAATTGCCTCCGCCGCTTGCGCTATTATGGAATTCCATGGCTCAAGTCACCATTCATGTGCAGCCAAGGCCCTACCAGGCCCGCATTGAGAACGGGCTGCTGGCGCGAGCGGGCAGCTTGTTGGCGGAATTGCTGCCGCAGTCGAGCAAGCTCTTTGTGGTCACCGTTCCGCCGGTGCGCCGGCGATGGGGAACCAAGCTGATCCGTTCGCTAACCTCTGCCGGCTTTAAACCACAAATATTGCAGATGCCCGACGGCGAGCCGGCAAAGAAGCTGGACACCATTGAGACTCTTGCTGAAAAGCTGTCCCGTCTGGGTGCTGACCGCAAGGCGGTGTTGATCGCTTTTGGCGGAGGCGTGGTGGGCGATGTAACGGGCCTGCTGGCGTCTCTTTACATGCGTGGCGTGGAACTGGTGCAGATTCCAACCACAGTACTGGCGCAGGTCGACGCATCGGTCGGCGGCAAGACCGCCGTCAACCTTGGGGCAGGGAAGAATCTGCTGGGAACGTTCCATCAGCCGCGCGTGGTTTTGATTGATCCGGAGATTTTGCGGACGCTTCCTCTTCGCGAGTTTCGCGCCGGACTTTATGAAGCTCTCAAATGCGGCATCATCGGAGACCTGGAGCTTTTTCGGCGCTTTGAACAAAAGCGCGCGCAGATTCTGCAGCGCGATCCAGTCGAGCTCGAAGGCCTTATCGCGCAGTCGGTGAAGCTAAAGGCCGAGGTTGTTTCCGCTGACGAATATGAAGGTGGTCTGCGGCGTGTTTTGAATCTCGGCCACACGATCGGTCACGCGTTGGAGGCGGAAACCAGCTACCAGAGCCTGCTTCACGGCGAAGCGGTTGCCTGGGGAATGATCGCCGCCACAAATATTGCGCTTACCGTAGGACGCACCGACAGCATTACTGCTGGCCGCATCGCGGACGCAGTTCTCGGCCTGGGACGCTTGCCGGAGTTGAAGGTCAGCGCGCGCAAGATTCTCGCCCGCCTGCAAGCCGACAAGAAAACCCAAAACGGCGCCGTGCATTTCGTTTTGCCCCGGGAGATTGGAAAGGTCGAAATCACCGCTGACGTGCCTGACAACGTGGTCGTCAACGCGGTAGAAGAATTGCGCCGCTTGTCTCACGGCGGATGGGGGAAGTAAAAGAAATTGCTGAGTGCTGATTTTTGATTGCTGATTAAACCGTAACGACGTTCAATACCGATTTGTTTTTTAATCAACAATCAGCAATCAAGAATCAACAATTAGGTCCTCAATGTCCGAAGCCAGCAAACTCGTAGTCGGCGCGGCACCTGAAGGAGCTAAGGATACTTCCACGGCGGCCCGCGCGGTTCGCGAGATGTTTACCTCCATCGCACCGCGCTATGACCTGCTGAACCACGTGCTTTCCTTCAATGTCGACCGGCTATGGTGGCGTCGTACGGCCCGCACCTTCGCAACGATTCTGGCGCAGCCGGATGTCCGAGTCCTTGACCTCTGCTGCGGCACGGGCGACATGACGTTCGCGTTGCGTAAGAAAGCAGGGAACTCCGGGTCGCAAATTCTTGGAGCTGATTTCTCACACGCGATGCTGCAGCGCGCGTGGTCGAAGTCTCGCGACCGGTTGTCAACAAATGGCCGAGCCATGCCAGGCTGGATTGAAGCCGACGCACTCAGTCTGCCGTTTCCCGATCAGCATTTTGGATTGGTCACTTCAGCGTTCGGCTTTCGGAATCTCGCCGATTACGACGCAGGCCTGCGAGAGATTGTCCGTGTGCTGAAGCCCGGCGGCGAGTGCGGCATTCTCGACTTCAGCGAGCCGGCGGGGGTAATGGGCGCTGTCTATCGGATTTACTTTAAGCAGGTTCTACCTCGCATCGGTACCATGATTTCCGGTGTGCGCGGCCCGTACGCTTATCTCCCAAATTCGGTCGAACGATTTCCCGCACCAGGAGAGATGCTAGCCCGCATGCGCCGCACCGGCTTCCGCGAAGCCAGTTGGACGCCGTACACGTTTGGCATCGCAGGGTTGTATCGCGGAAGGAAGTGAATCGTCAGTTCTCCGAAAATTCATTGGCCGACGGGTCGCTATCCGGCGTCCTGCAATAGCTTACTCAGTGCTTTGATGTCCTCTTTGCTGGCATCGCCGATCACAAAATATCGGAGTCCATTCTTCATCCAGGTCTGCATATTGAACGATACCGCATTCTCCGGTCCGGATGGCAGGCTTCGCATCTCGTCGCCACGATCCGGAAAGATGAACACCGAAATCTCGTGCTTGCGGATTTGATAAATCAAATGCGCTCCGCTGACCTGCTCCAGATAAGCAACCCGGCCCCCCAGCAAACTGAATTCAGATCCCGGCAGGTCCGGTAGATTAAAGGTGAACGGAACTTTTCCCTGAAACCATGGTTTCACCGTGTGGCGATCGGTCGATAAGACATCCACCTGTGTAGAACTGGCCAGGGTAGCCACATGCAGGTCGGCCAACTCGCTATAGACGCGCTGCTGCTCGCGCCGCTCGCGGCCGAGGTACGAAGTCAACACTAAGGCTGCGGCCAGCAAACCCACTGCTGGAATCAGAGCGAATTTCCACTTCGCAGCAATTCCGCGGCGCGATTTTACCCCGAAACTCTTCTTAATTTTGTTTCGCAAGTCGGTGCTTGGCTCGTACCGTTTGCCTGCGATTTGCACCGCTCGTTTCATCTGTACCCCCTGCAGAGCATCAGCGGCGCACTCCGCGCAACTTCGCAGATGCGCACCGAACGTCGCGGCTTCCGTGGGCGTGAGTTCGCCGTCAACGTAACTGTCGAGTTTGTCGAGCCATTCGTTACAAGCCACGGCCGCCTCCTTGATTCTTCTCTGACAGTGCGACGCGCAACGCTTTGCGCGCGCGAGATAGCCGCGACATTACCGTGCCCGCCGGAATCGACAGAGTTTCCGCGATTTCCTTGTACGACATGTCCTCAACATCGCAGAGCAACAGAATTTCCCGGAAGTGTACGGGTAATGTTTCCAAAGCCTGCTGCACTATCTCGCGAGTGGCCTGCTCCATCAGCAGGCTCTCCGGCGTACTACTTACCGTCGGTAGAATCTCGCCGTCCTCCCCATCGATCACGACCGTTACCTTCAGCCCTGCGCGCGAATTCAGAAACGAATTGCGCAGGATGCGGTAAATCCATGCGCGAAAATTCGTGCCCGCCTGAAACGAGGAAAATCCGCGCAAAGCCTTCGCATACGTCTCCTGCACCAGATCCTCGGCCTCGGCCTTATCCTGCGTGAGCCAGCGGGCAAAGTTGTAAAGCTGATCGAACAAAGGCAGCGCGAGATCTGCAAACGACGCCGCACTGGCTCGGTCTTCGGGCACCCGCATAGAGTAAACCAGCGATCCCCCGATTTATTCCCTCGACTCACAAAAATGTTTGGTGGGATCGGATTCCGGCTGGTTTCGGCTTGTGCAGTGAGGGCAATTTTCAGACGCGCTCTCTATCGAACGTTGCGGATTAAGAGAATAGAGCGACGGCTGGAAGGATCAATGGATCTGCTCAGGAAAGCCTAGTTTTGGTTCTCTGGCTGAGGAGCGATTGGCGAGGTTTTGAAGCTGTCGGCGAATGCATCGGCAATCGTGTAAACGATTACGTGTTCGTATTCGCCACCTAGGAATTTTTGGAGGCGGTCAGTGTTCATGATGTACTCGCCGGTCATGTAGGGCAGAGCCTCGGGCGGAATCGCCGAGATTTGCCGGCTCCAAAGAAATGACAGAACCATCCGCATCGCCCATTTGCCGGGGACGCGAATCAGCTTTGCGCTCGCCATTTCTATGCAGCGGCCGAAGGTAAGGGGCTCTCCGCGTCCCGCGACGTTCAGAATGGTGAGGCGTTGCACCTCTGGATCGCGATGCAAGATGTGCGCAATGAGCCGCGCCATATCGTCGACATGAACAAACTGAATTTTGTTGTCGAGATACTGTTGACCACGCGGTAGCATGCAAGGCAGGCGCTTGCCCTCGCGGCGCATCTTTTCCGCCCGTGGACCTTTTCCGTTCGGCGTGCCGCGGAATGCTCCCAGCAGATAGTTCTCCACGCTGGCTCCGGCAAAGATGTGCGGCCGCAAAATGTAGACGCTGCAGCCGCGCAGCGCGGACGACCGCTGCTGCACCACTTCATCGCACTGTTTCTTATGGATCGCGTACGGCAGCGTGTGCGCCGCCATGGGAGATTCTTCCGTTGCCGGCGCGGGCAGGCTGGGACCGTATACCGAAACGCTGCTTGGGAAAACGAATTGCCGGATCGGAGAATCGGCCGTGCGGTTTGCCTCGGTGATTGCCTCCATTACTCGAGCCGTGCCGGCCACATTGATTTGCCACATGCGCGCGGGCTCGGTCACCCCTGACCGCACAGGATCGATAACGAACGCGAGATGGACCACCGATACTGGCCGCGTGTCGCGCAGCATTTCGTAGAGTAAGCGCGTGGAGGATTCTTCACCCAGATCCATGCGCTCGAATTGCAGCGGCAGATCGGTATGGGGTGGATTCAAATCCACCCCAAGCACGGAAAAATCCCCGAGCAGCGGGAGCAACCTCGATCCCAGGTTTCCCGCAATTCCAGTGACCACGACGACAGGTTTTACGCTCGCCATCAGTCCGGCTTAGATGGAGGAGGCGCCGGTTGCGATGGAGCCTGCGTCGACGGCGGAGCGCTTTGGGGGCCTACGGGGGGCGCCATCTGCGGTCGCATATGCGGCGGCGGCGCTCCCTGATTCATCCCCGGTCGCCCTGGCATTCCCGCTGGCATCTGACCAAAATATGCTTCGTTGGGTATTGCCTGGAACGAGTTCGTGTACTTGTCGGTCATCTCCTTCAAACGCTCGCTCTTCAACTTGTTATGAATTTCAGTTTGCAATGGCTGATCCAGCGGCAGGACTTCTTTGCTGACTACTTTGTACACATAGTGGCCGCCGTTATCGCTGATCACCGTCGATACCTCGCCTACCTTCAAATCGAACACGGCCGCGTGTGCCGGAGGCAGCCCCGTTCGCCGCACCTTTGGTAGGTTCACCGTCGGTGACTCCACTTTTGTGCCGGAAGCTTCGAACGCTTCCTTCTGTAACTTGGTGAAGTCTTCTCCCGCGGCGGCGCGCTCGCGCAGTGTGTCGGCCAGCTTATTCAACTCCTGCTCACCATTCTCCCGCTTCGCCTGTTCCTCGGCTTCCTTGGCTTTCTGTTTTTCTTCGGTTTCTTTTTGACTGTCCTTGTCTTTATCTTTGTCCTTGTCGTCTTTTTCCTTGTCCTTTGCGTCGTCCTTGTCGTCTTTGTCTTCAGACTCAAGTGTTTTATAGCGAGGGATAAACAGACGGTCTAAGGAGAACTGCTCATAAGCTTCCGGATTTTTCTTATAGTAGCTTTCGACATCCGTCGGCGAGACTTTGTCCGCCTCGTCTTGCAGAGATCGCTGCAGAGCGGTGGTCAGAATCTGCATCTTGGCGAGCTTTAACGTTTCCTTATATTGCTCGCTATTCTCAAGACCTTTGGCCTTTGCTGCCTCCGACATCGCCATGAACCGGGGAAGCGCCGTTTCCAGCTGACGCTTCAACTGCGGCGTCACGGTTGGCGAAATTCCGCTGGCAATTTTTTCGAACTGTGCACGCGTGATCTCGGTTTTGCAGTCCGCGGGTTTCTTCGCTGCGGCGGCGGCAGCAGTGGCAGTTTTCGCGCCCGTCGCCGTCTTCGCCACCGGAGGGCAAACGCCTTTTATGGTGAGCACCACTGTACTCTCCGGTACTTCCGGCGCCGGTGCGGGCGGCTTCGTGGCAGTGCCCGGGGCCTGCATCGGGGCCTGCTGCGCTGGAGTTTGCTGCGCCGGGCCTGGCGATCCCGGCGCAGTGCCAGATTGTGCCTGTCCCCAGGCTAACGTACCCAACAGCACACACAGCAACCAACTCTTACCCATAGAAAATTCCTCCAGGAATTGGTACATCAGGAAGTTGAACTATCTGAACCTAGCATCCTAGCATAGAGGCCATTTACTGCAGTAGGGGTAGCCCCGCAACTGACGATAGAAAATCTGATTCCTCTTGGCGCAATTCCGGATTAACGGCGATAATCCCCTAATGTCCGGATCTCCGGCCCTTTACTCGCCAAACGCAATGCGCGCAGAGAAGCGCGCGGTGGCGGGGAATTCCGTGGTCGCGGCGGTATTTATTACCACGGCGAAAATCGCGGTCGGAGTAACCACAGGAAGCCTCGGAATTCTCTCCGAGGCGGCACACTCGGCGCTGGACTTGATCGCAGCCCTGCTCACATATTTTTCCGTGGGCGTTTCCGACAAGCCGGCTGACGCCGACCACCAGTATGGTCACGGTAAAGTCGAAAATTTCTCGGCCTTCGTTGAAACCGGTCTGCTCCTGATCACCACTGCCTGGGTTATCTACGAAGCCGTTCTCCGCCTGTTTTTCCGCCGGGTGGAGGTCGAGCCTTCCGTTTGGGCCTTCGCCGTGATGCTGATTTCGATGGCCGTGGATTGGTGGCGTTCCCAAGCTTTGGGCCGCATCGCCACCAAGTATCAAAGCCAGGCACTGGAGGCCGATGCGCTGCATTTTTCCACCGACATATGGTCTTCGGGCGTTGTCGTTCTGGGCCTGGCTCTGATTCTCTTAGGCCGGCTCTATCATCTGGATTGGCTGCTCCGGGCCGATCCAATTACCGCTTTGTTCGTTGCGGGGGTCATCGTATCGGTGAGCTGGCGGTTGGCGCGCCGCACCGTCGATGCTCTGCTCGATGCCGCTCCCGCGGGAGTCCGCGCTCAGATCACCGACGCGGTAGCCCGAGTGGATGGCGTGCTGGAAGTTGGCCGGGTCCGTATCCGCCGCGCCGGCAACCACTATTTTGCCGATCTTTCGGTTGGACTGGCGCGCACCGTAACCTTTCAACGCTCCGAGCAGTTAGTGGCTGCGGTGACGGCCGCGGTCCACAGCATTCTTCCCGAGGCTGATGTAACCGTCCAGCCGCTGCCGCGCGCGCAAGGATCGGAAAATATCTTCGATCGCATTCGTGCCGTCGCGACCCGCCACAACCTGAATGTGCACGACATCAGCGTGCAGGATCTCGCCGGTCACCTTCATGTGGAACAGCATGTCGAACTCGACGAGCGCCTATCGCTCAAAACCGCGCACGACCAGGTAACCGAGCTCGAAGCCGATATGCGACACGAGGTGCCCGAGATCGCCGACATTCTCACTCACATCGAGAGCGAGCCCGCCACCATCGAAACTGGGGACGAGTTAGTACGCGACGCCGACCTCGAACGCAGGCTGAAGAAGGCCGCCAGTCAGTTTCCCGAGATCGTCGACATGCACGACGTCCAGATCAAGAAAGTGCGGGGCCGGCTCTACGTTTCCTGCCACTGTACGTTTTCCGACGATCTGCCGCTGGCCCGTGTTCACGACATTCAGACCGACCTCGAAATCCATTTCAAGCAGGATGCTCCTGAACTTTTTCGCGTGTTGATTCATCCAGAACCCAGTACGGATAACCGGAGATAATCAACAATCAGAAATCAGCAATTCCCCGAGGCAAAGCCACATGACGAACGCCCGCGCCACCTGGATTGAAAAACAGCGCTTCAACGCTATCTCAGATAGCGGTCACGAAATCGCCATGGATGGCGATAAGGCTGCCGGAAACTCTCCCATGGAGCTTGTGCTCATCGCGCTTTGCGGCTGCACCGGGTACGACGTTGTCTCTATATTGAAGAAGAAGCGGGAGGCTATCACCGGTCTCGAAGTCCGAACTCAAGCGGAGCGCGCCGTCGAACCGCCTTCGGTCTATACCGAGATCAAGCTTATCTACCGTGTGAGTGGTAAAGTTTCCCACAAGTCAGTCGAGGATGCTGTTCGCCTTTCGAAAGAGAAGTACTGCTCGGTCTCGGCCATGCTAGAAAAAACCGCAAAGATCACAGCGGAAATCGAATACGTCGACGGCTAGGACTGCGCTCTGCTGTCTGACGATCTCATTTAACTATCGAAGCGATTCACGAGGCCCGCCATCTCTAGCTCAAATCATGACAGCACACGCCCACATCCTTTGCGCGGGTATTTCTTCATTGCTTCGGCGGCGTTTCTCTGGGGCGTTTCAGCCGCTATGGGCCGCGCCGTTTTCACGGGAAGGCTGTCGCTAGGCTCGGCGGTGTTCCGCCCCATCGATCCGCTCATTCTTTCGCAGACTCGAACGACATTTTCGCTGCTCGTGCTGCTCCCCATTCTCGTTGCTGGGCAGGGCTGGAAGCGCATTCGGTTGCCCGCGCGCGATCTTGCGTATTGCTTCTTGTTGGGCACGCTCGGCGTGGCCGTTTCGAATTATTTTTATTACGTCGCGATTCAACGAACCAACGTTGCAACCGCGATCATCGTCCAGTACACGGCTCCAGTGTGGGTACTGATCTATGTCGTGGCTCGCGGCCAGCAGAAACTTTCTCTACAGAAAGCGGTTGCGGTAGCGCTGGCGGTCACAGGAATCGCGTTGGTCATCGGCATTTTCGGAGCGACGCAAAACGATGGATCAACCCTTCGCCTCGACTCCTACGGCATAGTCGCGGCTCTGCTGGCCTCGTTCTCCTTCGCCTTTTACAACGTCGCCGCACACGGCATCCTTGCCCGCTATGATCGCTGGCGCGTTCTGTTGTGGACGCTCGCCGCAGCTGCCGCGTTTTGGCTCGTCATCAACCCTCCCTGGAAGATCTTCCTCGCGCACTACGCTGCGATGCAGTGGCTGTTTCTGTTCGTCTTCTCGATGATCTCGGTGCTGGGCGCCTTCTCTCTTTATTTTCTGGGCCTGCAGTATCTGGAGCCTACCCGCGCCATCATCGCCAGTTGCCTCGAGCCGGTCTTCTCGATTTTGCTGGCTGCGCTCCTGCTGGGAGAAGTCCTGCGGCCAATCCAAACCTTGGGCATCGTCTTTGTGCTGGCGGCCATCGTCATCGTACAGAGGCCGGGTCGCAGCACGGCTGAGGAGTCGGTCGTGGTCGAACCGATGGAGTAAAATTCCTAGGTTGGGTGCATCGCGGGTGATTTCCGCTCCGGGCATCCTAGGTTTCGAGGCCTGCATCTCTAGGGGTTAGTACTATTGGCGATAGTTTTCCGTTTTGATCGCTAGACTTTTGCGGCGGAGGTCTAGAATCCTCGTGAAAATAATTCGGCTGGAAACGATCGCGCTGGCTGGTTTGTTGCTGTTGGTTGTTCCGCCTCTGTGTTCAGCGCAGAACGCGGACGCAGCCACGCCGAATTCTTCAGACGCCCAGAAGCCGGCTGCGGCTCAAGACCAGAAAACCACCCCGGATTCGCAAGGCGCGCAAACCGGATCACAGAATCAGCCAACGGGACAGCCAAGCGATTTGCCCAACGCACCCTCCAGCAGCAAGACCGAGCCCTCGCTCGAAGACCTGGGTTTTTCCCCATCGCAAACGCAAGCCGATGCCGCGCGGCAAGCTCTGCTCGACAAGCGCACGCACATGCTGAAGGTCCATCAACGGCTGGGCTTGATCACCGCCGTTCCGTTGATTGCCACCGTGGCTACTTCACTCAACGCCGGAGGCAAAAACACAAGCACGGCTTCTCGCGACCTGCATACAGCTCTGGGCGGACTGACAGGAGATCTGTATTTCATGACCGCCTACTATGCGATTCGGGCGCCCAGAGTGCCTGGCACCGAAACCCGCGGCCCCATTCGCTTTCACAAGGCGATGGCTTGGATTCACGGGCCGGGAATGATTGCGACACCCATCCTCGGGATCATGGCCTTCGATCAAAAAAACAAGGGCGAGAAGGTTCACGGCATCGCGCAGGCGCACGGTCCGGTGGCCATCGTTACGGCGGGCGCGTTTGGCGCAGCTCTTTTGTCGGTTTCCGTAAAATTCTGAGGCTTATGACACAGCTTACGTGGATGAGAAGATTCGCTGCTGGCCTGCTTCTTGCTCTGCCGCTGCTTGCCTCGGCGGCCGATAGCCAATGGGTTTTGCAACAGAGCACGTTGACCTACCATGTGTCTCATCCGCTTCATCAATCCGAGGGCGTAAGCCATGAGGCGCGTGGTAAAGGCATTTGTCACGCCGGACAATGCGACTTTCTGATCGCGGTCCCAGTCAAGTCCTTCGATTCCGGGGACAGCAACCGCGATCTCCACATGATTCAAGTGACGCGCGGAGCGCAATTCCCCATGGTCACGGTGCGCACGAAGTTGCCAGAATCCGCCTCCACTTCAACAACCATTCAGGCTGATCTGGAAATTCAGTTCGCCGGCCAGACCGCGCAGTACAAGCAGGTCTCCTTTCAGCTGGCGACGCAAGGCAACGAGATCCATCTCACGGGAATGATTCCCGCGACGTTGTCCGATTTCAAGATCGATCCCCCAACGCTGCTGACCCTGCCGGTAAAAAACGAAATGCCGGTTCGTGTGGACCTAACCTGGCGTCCGCAGTAAGGAATGCCTTCCCGCTCCAGCACTACTCCAATCGCTTGCCTCGCGTTTCGGGTAACTGCGTCGCCATCACTGCTGCCATTAGATACGCAACCGCGCACAAATAAAATGCCCAGCTCAAGCCCTTCAACTGACCTACCCGGCCAATGACCAGCGGAGCGATCGAACTCAGTGTCCGCGTGCCATTGTAGGTGAATCCCAGGGCGCGGGCCCGCACTGCCGTTGGGAAGATCTCGCTGCCCATGATTCCTGACCCGGAGAAAATTCCGGTCCCGAAGAATGCCACGACGATTCCCAAGGCCATCAGAACCACCGGCGCTCGCGCTGCGGCATAAAACGGAATCAGAAACGCCGCAGCCAAGCTATAAAACAAGAATGCCCAACGCCGCCCGAGAAGATCCGCCACCCAGCCAAAGCTGGCATAACCGGGAAACATCCCAAACAGATTCAGCACCACCAGCAGTGTGGTCGTTCCAATTACGCCGAAGCCCCGGCCGCCCTGAGAAACTGGCAGCGACAGATAGGGCGGCAGCCAGGTAAACAGTCCCCACCAGGCAAACAAGCCGCAAAAGTTGAAAAGCAACAACGCAAAGGTATGTTTGACATACGGCGGCCGGAAGATTGTGGCAAAAGTGGTAGTGGCAGAGCCTACTTCTTTTTTGCCACCGTGACTCATTGGATCGCCGGTCGCGTCCTCTCGAGCCTCCGACATCCGCCGCTGCCACAAGGCGGATTCAGGAACTCCGCGGCGAATCCACAAGGTGAGCAGTGCCGGCAGAATTCCGACAAAGAACACCGCCCGCCATCCAAAATAGCGCGCGACGGGGCCGGCCACCAGTGCTGCTGCGGCAAAGCCCAGCGCCCATGAACTCTGCACGATGGAAATCGCTTTAGCGCGGAACTCTGTGGGCCAGGTTTCGGCAACCAGGGTCGCGCCGGTATTCCACTCACCACCCATGCCCAGCCCCAAAACAAATCGCGCCGTAGCGAGCATGGCAATGCTCGTCGAGAGGCCGGAGGCGAACGAGCACACGGAATAAGTCACGATGCTGGCCATCAACGCCTGCTTGCGTCCGATGCGGTCGGCAAGAAAGCCAAACAGCACTCCGCCGATCCCCGACGCGAACAAAGTCAACGTGCCGAGTAGCCCTGCCGTGGTCTTGTTTATCCCCAGATCGCGCATCAGAAGCGCCAGCACCAGCGCGTAGAGCATGGCATCGAAGGCATCCAACGCCCACCCAAGCGACGCGGCCAGTAGAGTCCGCCGCTGGCTGGGCGTGGCCTGTGAGATCAATTGAAAGGGACCGATTGCCATGAAGCCGGGATTGTAGCAGCCCGATTTCATCCGGTGCGGGTGATGCAATATGGTCTCGGTGCAGTTCGGTTTTTGTGACGGTGGGCAGTTTCCTCAATTGTCTCCCTGCACGACGCATATAAGTGACTGATCGTTGGCCTGAGAACGAAATCCAACCACTCGAGAGGGACCCATGAAAAATCTCCGTTTGCTGAAGGTAAAGTGTCTATGGCTGTTGGCGGTTTTCTCTGCGATCGCCGCGTTCTTCGCAGCACCGAGTTACGCGCAATACTCGGTGGGCGAACCGGTGGCCGGCAATTCCTCCGGCGCGCTTGCAGCGGTTGATTCTTATATCGATGCCTACACGGCAACTTCAAGCTATGCAACTCAAAACGATATGTGCCTGAGAATCCAATCCGTATATAACAACGCCAGCCTCATCCCGCCTGGTGGGAGTGCCACAGTCGACGCCCGCGGCTTTACAGTCACCAATGCCCCAACTGGGGGCTGGGTCTGCAGCGTCGACCCGTTCGCGACGACGAACAATCTGAGCTTGGTCGGCAAGAGCGGCAAACTTTTGCTGGGCTATGTAGACATCCCGGCGCAGGTCACGTGGGTCATTCCCGGCCACATCATCATTCAGGGAATCGGCACCAATGGGACAGGACTAACCGGAACAACGAACTTGGGTACCGTGATATACGCCTCCTCCTCACCTGCGCTTGTAGAGGGATTGGGATCGGCATTGGCGGTGCTTCAAATGGGGCTAGGCTCATCAGCGCCAACGTACGGCATTCAGATCAGAGACTTGACCGTCGACGGCAATAATGTGCCGGGGTGCATTGGTGTGCTCAACAATAACGCGGAGGAGGGTTCGCTTCTGAATAACGTTCAGATATTTGACACCCCCGCGATCGGCCTGCATGTTACAACCTACAATCCGGGCGCCAGCTCGGGCAATGGCGCCGTCAACAGCGGCCCCTACCAGGACGTTTTTATCAACTACACCACCTCGTGCAGCAACTGCAGCAAGTCCACGATCGCGTTGCAGGTCGACGGCGATAATACCAGCAGCTTGCCGGGACGCAGCATTCGTGGTTTCGACAACTTCACGGTGAGCGGCAATAACGTCACTAGTCCGAAGCCCGATCCCCTGATCTACATTTACGGCGTCTCCACAACTGTCACCAACAGCCACGTCGAGTATTGCAGCGTCGTCTGCATCCAGATTGGGGAGACTGGCACGGCAACCTATTCCACTTACGGCGTGAGGTTGTCTGATATCACAGTGGGCGTCACCAACGGCGGAACGGCTGCGGCCATCGGCACAAGCAGCAGTAGTCAGGTAGGCAATGTGCTCATCGAGAACTTGAATAATGAGGCCGCAAGCAACACCCTTGTCGATAATGTAAGCGGCTACACAGCGGCCGATACCTACTTAGGCTGGTACTTTCTTGGCGCGGGCACCAGCCCGGCCATCTTTACCAGCAGCGAGAGTCTGAGCCCCAGCTCCGCTTATGACCTGAAAGTACCAGGGAACTTCTATGCCGGCACGCTCGCGAAGGGTAGTGGCACATTCAAGATCGACCATCCTCTCGATCCGGCGAACGAGTATCTCTATCACTCGTTCGTCGAGTCGCCGGACATGATGAACATTTACAACGGCTCCGTGATTACCGACAAACACGGCTTCGCTACGGTGACGCTGCCCCATTATTTTGAAGCGCTGAATCGTGACTTCCGCTATCAACTGACTCCTGTGGGACAATTTGCCCAGGCTTTTATCGCGAAAAAAGTTGACGGCAACCGTTTCGTCATCAAGACGAATAAACCCGGCGTGGAGGTCTCGTGGCAAGTGACAGGCATCCGCCATGACGCCTTCGCAAACCAACACCGGATTGTGGTGGAGGAACCAAAGCTTTCCACGCCGCACAACCATTAGACTCTGCGGGCGGTCGTCCTCACCAGTAAGCTAGGAATGCCCGCCCCAATCATTTTCCGGATTAAATCCTCCCTGTTTCCTCTTCTGATACTCTCGCCGCGCTTTTACAATGTTTTGACTCCTCTAGCCGCGGTTGTACGTTAGCCTCGTCATATCACTTTCAGGTAACGACGATCTGGAATAGGAGTTCGCATGAAGTTTCAGCGGGTTGCCGCGCTTCTAGCTTTTCTGTTGACCTTCCTCACGCCTTGTTTCGCCCACCATATGGCAGTTGTGGTCAACAAGGACAACAATGTGGATAACGTCACCGCCGCTCACTTGGCCAAGATTGTTCGTGCGGAGGTCAAGAATTGGCCTGACGGAAAGTCGATCATTCTTGTCCTGCACAGAGACTCCGCGGGCGAAACCGAAACCCTGCAACATCTCAACAAGATGAGTGCCGCCGAATGGAAGGGACTGCTCGCCGCTCACAAGGATTCAATTCAGGTGGCGGATTCGGATGCCGAGGTGTTGAAGATTGTGCAATCGACCCCAGGGGCGCTTGGGTTCGTGGACGTCCGCTCGGTAAACAACAGCATCAACGTGGTGAAAGTCGATGGCAAGCTGCCCATGGAAACAGGCTATTTGCCGCATTAGCTTGCGAGGAGTATTTACCTTCCAGCGTATTCTTGAACTGGAGCGGATATCCAAGCCTAGAACATGTTTAGTTCATGTGCGATCTTACGCGCTTCTTCATACTCCTGGTCGTTGGCCATGACAAATCTTTTGCCGCGCAGAATCTTCAAGATGGCGTCGTCTTTTCCTTCCTTCAGAGCCAGTAGGGCGTGGATAAATCTCTCGCGCTCCGCTTCTGGTACTTCCTTGCCCGCCACCCACACATAATCGACATACGGCTTTGAAGTGTAAAAAATGCGAACTTTTTTTCCATCGATCTTTCCCGTACCGATCAGGAAGTTGAGGACCGTTTCGTCAATCGCTCCCGCATCAACCACTCCGGTTTCTACCATCGCTGCAGTCGCGGGATGGCTTCCGCTGTAACGAAAGTGGAAATAGGTTTTAGGATCGATTCCTGCCTGCTGGAGTACGTAATAGGCCATCATGTGCGCGCTGGTCGAGTCCCTATCTCCAAACGCGAACTGCTTTCCTTTCAAGTCTCTGAGAGAATGAATCGACGAGTTCGTGCCTGTGATGAAAACCGTGTAGTAATTCCTATCCCGGGCGCGCTGAACCAGCGGGATGACTCCGTACTCGGCATGCGCCCGGATGTAGATCAATGCGCCTAGGCACGCAAAATCGTAAGTTTCATTTGCCAGTTGAGCAACGGTATCGCGGAGCTATCCGGCGCTGCAATACTGACCTGGCTTTCCAAAGCCTTCGAGGATAAGCGCGCAAAGGTTCTCTGTCTGACTGAGTCGCCTGGTCCATGACTACGCCGATGGTGATCGTCTTTTCGCCGTGAAGTGATGCGCTGGTAAAAAGCCAGATTGCAACCAACGCAGCCGCGGTTCGATTTCGCAAAGGCACACCTCTTCCCGTGGAAATTCCTTTGATCCGGCATAACAGCTCTGGGGAAAGTGTTACGCACAATCCGGATAGAGCGCAGACAAAAGTGATGGCGTGTCCGATTCTGAAGAGCGTAGGTTACCGTTTTGGGCTTTGGCGGAAATTGAGCATCATGCAGTCAGTCGTTTCATCCGACCGAGATGCCGCGCCGAGACGAAGGTCGTTTTCAACGGGCGAGGGACAGCCTCCCCACACCCTAGGATAGCGTAAGTATCTGCTTTATTATCTGCAACATAGGAGCCGTTAGCATTCGACTAAAAGCCCGCTCTGACTGGTCCCGTACCCCCACGGAAGTGCCATTCCCAAGTTTTTCCTGACCAGCTAATGTTGTTCTTGAGCAGGCTTCGGGGGAGGGCTGCTCGACTTACGTCCCACGACTCTTTGAGTCTGGGGCGTTTTGTTTTGCGCGGCATTTCTCGGACGCGGTGTTCCTGTACGACTCCGCTTACTTCAACCTGAGCCGCAGCAGCTGAAAATACCTTCTCGCCTTTTTCACGTCCTTCGCAATCTGCTCGCGCAGCGCCTCCACCGACGGAAACTTGATCTCGTCGCGCACCCGGTCAAGGAAGCAGATCTCGACTTCGCTCTCCGGCGTTAGATCGATCGGATAAAAGTTCAGCAGATGAGTCTCGATGGCAAATGAATCTGCCCCAAACGTTGGACGGTTGCCCACGTTGGTCACCGAATCGAAGCACTCGGAACCTACCTGCGTCCATGTAATGTAGACACCATCTTTCGGAACAAGCTCCTCATACCGGGCTAGATTGATGGTGGGCACGGTGTACTTCGATCCCAGTCCCCGTCCGCGTCCCGGCGCACCGAGAATGCAAAACGGACGCGCCAGCAGATGCCGCGCCCGGCTCACGCGTCCCTCGCCCAGCAGTTTGCGAATGTGACTGCTCGATACCGGCTCCCCGCGCAACTTTTGCTCGGAATAAACCTTCACTTCGAAGCCCATCTCTTTGCCGAGTTGTACCAGCAGATTCACATCGCCGGCAGCTTTGTGTCCGAAGTGGAAGTTGTAGCCTTCGTGAACCTCGCGCGCGTGCAGCTTCTTATTCAAGATGCGCTCGGCAAACTGGCGCGGCGTCATCAAGGACAGATCGCGTCCAAAGGGCAGCATGAGCACCGCATCAATGCCAGTGGTTTCGAGCAATCGTAGTTTCTCGGGCACGGGAGTGAGCAGCTTGAGATCTGAGTCCGGTCGCAGAATGCGCGCCGGATGCGGCTCGAATGTGACCGCCACGGCCTTCGCTCCAATCGGCCGCGCCCGAGCCACAATTTCGCCGAGCACATGCGCATGGGCCCGGTGCACGCCATCAAAATTGCCGACGCTCACCAGCGACGGACCGAATCCAGCCGGAACGTCTTCGAGTTTGTGAAAAACATGCATTGATGAAGGTCGCGGGTCTCGGGTGCTAGGTCTCAGGTCTTAGGGTTTGCCTAAGACCTAACACCTAAGACCCAAGAACTGAAGCTCGAGACCTAAATCTCAAATTCCAGTTTCATCCCGTCATAAGCCAGCCGCACATGCGCCGGCAGAGTCGCGTTCGTTGCCTGGTGCGCCAGATCGTGGCAGATGTGAGTGAAGAACCCCCGCTTCGCCTTGAGTCGCTCCACAATTCGCAATGAATTCTCGACGGTTGAGTGCGTGGGATGAGGCTTGTGCCGCAGCGCATCCAGGAAAAGAATGTCCAGCCCTTGTAACTGATGGAACGACGCCTCGGGAATTTCGCTATGGTCGGTGAGATACGCCGCCGATCCAAAGCGGAAGCCGTAAATTTCCGTTTCGCCATGAATTAGCCGAACCGGCTCAAATCTCGCCCCGAACAGCTCCACCGGACCGTCAATCGGCCGCAACTCAAGCTGCGGCAGACTGCCGTATTTGTAGTCGGCATCGAAGATGTAGCTGAACATCCTGCGCAAGTAGGCCGCCGCATCCGGACGCGCATAGAGCGGCAACTTCGCAGGCTTGTGCAGATAGCTGAGCGGCCGCAGATCGTCGATTCCAAGAATGTGGTCGGCGTGGGTGTGAGTATAAAAAACCGCGTCAACACGCTTGACGCGCTCTCGAACGGCCTGTGCGTAGAAATCGGGCGAAGTATCGATGATCACCACTTTGCCCGCGTATTCGATCATCACCGAAGGCCGGCTGCGGCGATCGTGTGGATCGCTGGAGGCGCAGACCGCGCAATCGCAACCCAATGTGGGCACGCCCATCGAGGTGCCGCTACCGAGAACCGTGAGCGTGGCCTTCATGCTTGAACGTTCGTGGCTCGCACGATCATGCGCGGCCTAACGCCCAGTTCCTGTAGCCGCTCCGGACTGCGGCGGGCGCGCGAGGGCGTTGGTGACTTCCACATAGGCCATGCGCACTTCGTAAAGGCTGTTCTGCAGAAAATTCTGCTCTGTCGGGGTCAGGTTGCCCTTCGTTTTTTCTGCGAGAAGAGAAAGCGTATCAATCGTCTGCCGCGCCCCGATGATATCCACGCGAGGTTGCTCGCCCTGCTGGTGCATCAGTCCTAGCTGCAGCATCGCCGTCATGTAGAGCGACGCCAGGAATCGCTCAAATGTCATCTCCAGTTCTTTGGCGGAGTGTCCGCTAAGCTCCACTCGCGAGTCGAGTTCTTTTGACGACTGGCGGTAGGCATCGGCCTGCACTTGCTGCTCTGCGGCTGTAGGCGCCGGTGGAACGTCGTCCCCCAGACCGGTCGCAGCTCCGGGAAAGGCCGCGACGGCGTTAGCGCCTGAGGCGGGTTCTTTCGCTTTTTCCTGGGCCGAGATCGGAACCGGCGTCGGAGGCTTGGCAGCCTTCGGCGACTCCGCTTCTTCGGCAATGTTTTTGCGTAACTCTCCGTCCTCAGTGAACAAACGACGGTCGGTAACCGTGAAACCAGATTCTTGTCTCTTCTCAGCCATAAAACGTATCCTCGGTGTTCTCTAGAAAGCGATCTCTATAAAGCTTGCGATTTTAAACTTTGTGCAGCACCGCATCTTCCGTCTGTCCCAGTGCGACGCCGGTGAACGGCAACTGAGTGACTGTCGCTTTGGCTGCGCCTATCGTGACCTCGCGCCCCGGAATGCCGGTCTCGCGTCGGATGTATCCCAGAGCAATCGTCCGCTCGCCCGCAGGCGTGTTCAGCGCAGCCACGCTCGTAATCTCGCCTGCTTCTTTTTCCGCCGAGATGATTTTTTCGCCAGCTGCGATTGCCGCCGCGCCATTTACCAAAAACCCGGTGAATTTGCGATGCACATTTCCGCGCGAGCGAATACGCTCGACAATCTCCTGCCCCACATAGCAGCCCTTGTTGAAATTGAGTGCGCGCATCTGCTCAGTCTCCTGAGGCAGGTCGCGCTCGCGAATGTCCACCCCATAGAGCGGGATGCCGGCCGCGATGCGCTGCATTTCCAGTGCTTCGCTGCCCACTGGAGTTGCGCCTGCATTGATCAGCGCCTGCCACGTCTTGTAAACATCTTTCGGAGCGAGCCACACTTCGTAGGATTCAGATTGCGAATCCTCGCCACGCACCACCTTGCATTCCACGTAATCGCAGTCGCATACGCACTGCGGAGTCATCATCTCCAATGGCTGCATTTCGGGAGTCTTGATTCCTGCCGCATTTAGCAGCGCGCGCGAATTCGACCCCGAGAGTCCCAGAGCAGTCCACTTCTCGCCGAGGTTCTCGATGTTAACGTCGTCCATAATGATGTAATGGTCGAACGTGGCAACGATCTTTTCAACCTGGCTGCGATCGGTTTCGACAACCAGCGCTTCACCCTGGTTGTAGACGACCATATCGCCAAGGATGCGTCCCTGCGGGTTGAGCAGGAAGGCATAGACTCCGTGACCGGCAGCAAGATCGCGAATGTTATTCGTGACCATGCCGTTCATCCACCGTACCCGGTCGCCACCGGTCAGCGAAAGCCTCGCTCTGAAGCCGAGATCGTATACGCCACAGCTGTTCTGCAGGGCAACGTACTCTTGCTGAGGATCCGTAAACCGGGCGGCCGTCTCAGCCCCGCGATAGTCGGCGACGCTTAAAGGTGTAACTTGATTTCCCGTCGGCCCGCGCAGTGCGTTCTGGAGTGGTGTAAATCCCATCGAAGTATTGATTATAGCGAACGGGCTGGCGATTCATTCGGCTCAGCGATCTCCAACACGCTACTTACTCATTCTCGTCGTACTGTGATAGCTTTTCTGCCGTGGACTCGCAAAACCCTTCCAGGAAGCGCATTGCCGTCATCCCCGGCGACGGGATCGGCCAGGAGGTAATTCCTCAGGCTCTTAAAGTCATCCGTGCATCAGGCGCTGACGTCGAGCTCAGCGAATTCGATTGGGGCGCCGACCGCTATCTACGCGATGGCATGACAGTTCCAGCCGACGGCTTTACCATGCTGGGCCGCAACTTCGACGCAGTCTTTGCCGGAGCCTTCGGCGATCCGCGGGTCAAAACCAACATCCACGCCAAAGAGATCCTTCTCGGCATGCGCTTCAAGATGGACCTCTACGCCAACGTACGGCCGGTGCGGCTGCTCGACGCGGATCTGTGCCCGCTGAAGGGCGTCGAGCCGAAGGATGTGGACTTCGTTGTCATCCGAGAAAATACCGAGGGCGTTTACACCGATACCGGCGGGGTCTTCAAGCAGGACACGCCGGATGAGATTGCGATTCAGGAAGACATCAACACGCGCAAGGGCGTGGAGCGCATCATCCGCTACGCGTTCGAATATTGCGAGCGCCACACTAAGCTCGATGGTTCTCCACGTAGCCGCGTGCTCATTTGCGACAAATCGAATGCCATGACCCACGCTGGCGGCTTGTGGCAGCGGGTGTTCAAGGAAGTGAGCGGCGAATTTCCGCAGATCGCCGTGCAGCACATGTACGTGGATGCCCTCTGCATGCAAATGGTGCGGGATCCGCGCCCGTTCGACGTGATCGTGACCAATAACATGTTCGGCGACATCATCACCGACCTCGCCGCCGGACTGCAAGGCGGCCTCGGCATGGCTGCCAGCGGAAACATTCATCCCGGAAAGACCTCGATGTTTGAGCCGGTGCACGGTTCAGCCCCGCCGATCGCCGGAAAAAACAGCGCAAACCCGTTTGGCGCGATTCTGACCGCAGCCATGATGCTGCGGCATCTGGGGTTGACCCGCGAAGCCGACAAGATTGAAGCCGCGGTACTGGAAGCAGTGTGGCAGAAAAAAACTACGCAGGATATCGGAGGAACGCTGGGCACGCGAGAAGTGGGAGAGTGGGTGGCGAACCAAATCAGCTCTCTAGCGCTGTCATCGTAAGCGTAGCCGAAACCACACTGGGTAGCTCCCAAGGCCTGTCATCCTGAGCGAAGAGAATCGATTCGCAAGCGCGAATCGCCCGCAGTCGAAGGACCCCTGTAACCTCTCAGGCACCACGGTCAAATCCAGGAATTCTCCGTGTTCGGTTCAATCGCTCTAGAGACTCCGCGAAAATTCCCCGAAGCAATGGGGAAGTAACAAGCGTGCGGGGATCCTTCGACGCGCGCTTCTCACTCCGCTCATGATGACAACAGCTATTTTTTGTGTCCCACCAGCAGCGCCAACTCCCGCCACTTCCAGTGGCAATCCACATCCACGAATCCAATCTCGCGCAGCCACTGCAACTGTGTCTGGAGATCTAGCAGCTTGTTCGAGGGATCTTCGGTTTTCGCTGTTAGTCCTAGGCAATGCAGGAATTCTTCATGCAGCCGCGCTGTTGGCGAGGTTACGTGCTCTAGGTTGCAGAAGACGGCACCGGGGTTCAGCAGACCGTAAATCTCAGCATAAAGCGCGCGCTTGCGTTGGTGCACGAGATGATGAATTGCGAAGCAGGATACGACCGCGTCGAACCTTCCCAGCGCTGGCAAAGGATGGTCGAGGTTGTGCGCGACAACGGTAACGGAGGAATCTCCGGCAAAGCGCTTGCGGGCGGCTTCGAGCATGGCCGGCGAAAAGTCGACCGCCACGGCTTCCACATTGCCATTGCTGTCCCCATCGCTTTCGCGCTCCGTCAACGCTGCCTTGACTAACGCCAGCAGTCGTCCATCGCCGGTGCCAAGGTCGAGAACGCGGCGCGGAGCCTTCGGAAGAAACTCCAGCAAAGTCGATTCGCCTTCGCTGCGGTGCAGGATGGAATCAGCGCGTCCTAAATAGTCGCGGGCGTGATCCGGAGAATCCCAGAGATTGACTGGCGTATTGGTTGTCATTGTTCGCGGCCTTGAAGAAAGTATAAGGAAAGAGGGTACACTCGTTCCTAATGGATACCGTCGAGCTGCTGAGTAAGAAGCTTGTTAGGGCGCTATTCGCGGTCGTACTGCTGCTTGTGCTGAACCACGTTGTTTGGCCACAGGCACAAAACCAAGCCGCGCCCCCCATACAGACACAACAAAATCAGAATCAAAATCCCGGCCAGACGGACAAGCCCGCCCCGAGCGGAGCCGAAGGCAATGCCCATCCCACACAGTCATCTCCTGCGCAAGCTCCCAAAGAAGAGGTCAAGATCACTCCCCGCGAGGCCGAGGAGCTATTTCACTCGGTCGATGAGATTTTGGCTTTTGATAGCAAGCACACTGGACTGCCGATCAAGAAAGAGGTTAAGCGCAAGTTAACCAGCCGCGACGAAGTGGTCGGATATCTCACGAAGCACATGAAAGATGAGGACGTAAAGCGACTGCAGCGGTCATCGCTGGTGCTGAAAAAGTTTGGGCTGCTGCCGCGCGATTACGATCTGGAAAAGCTTCTGGTAGCGCTGCTCCGCGAGCAAGTGGCGGGATATTACGACCCCAAGACTAAGACCGTGAATCTGCTGGACTGGGTTCCCATGGAGGAGCAGGAACCAGTAATGGCGCACGAGTTGACCCACGCGCTGCAGGATCAGTCGATTGGTCTGGATAAGTGGATGAAGAAGGGCGAGAAAGACTTGGGCGAGATCAAGAAAGATCCTACGCCCGAGGACATCGAGAATGACGAGGTCGACAACGCGCGCGAAGCCGTGATTGAAGGTCAGGCCGAAGCCATGATGCTGGAGTACGAACTGGCGCCGGTAGGGAAGTCGATTGTTGATTCACCGGAGTTGGTAGACGCGATGGAATCGCAGATGGCGAACGGCACCGACGATTCGACAGTTTTTAAAGACGCTCCTATTTTTCTGCGTGAGTCGCTGACCTTTCCTTATAGCTATGGCATGAAGTTCGTGGTGAGGTTGATGGAGAAGGGCGGAAAAGAAAAGGCATATGCCGACGTGCTGGCGAATCCTCCGCACACCACGCGGCAGATTATGGAGCCGGAAACGTACATGTCGGGTGAAAAAATCGAGCCCATGCGCGTGCCGGAATTCAAGCGGGACTTTAAGGATTACGTCAAGTTCGACATCGGGGCGATGGGCGAGTTCGACGTCGCGGTGTTGATCGAACAATATGCAGGGAAGAAGCTTTCCGAGCGCCTCTATCCGGAGTGGCGAGGCGGTTATTACTATGCCGCACGACCGAAGAACGACGCGGGCGCACCACTCGCTGTGCTTTATGTGTCGCGATGGGCGAGTGGCGAGAAAGCCGCGGAGTTCGCCGAGATTTATGCGCGATCGCTGGGGCAGCGCTACAAAAAGGCAGAGGAAGTTGGCAAGCCCTCGTCACGCGATTCCGAGGAGCGGCACTCTAAGTACAAGATCGATCTTCTGCAAGGCCGCCACGCCTGGACCACCGACGAAGGCCCGGTCGTGATTGAGCAGCAGGGTGACACTGTGCTGGTGAGCGAGAGCCTTGATGCGGCTACGACGGAGTCTCTCGAGAAAGAAGTGTTCGGGAAGTAAACCGCCCGAGGTACAGAGGGCATGAAGGCGGCTAAGTAAGTCACCTGCTAATTCCTACGTGATTTTTTCTTTGAGTCGGAATCGTCTTCGGTTTCTCCCAGAAAATGCTGCACTTTGGCGCTTACACTAAACTGTTTGCCGCCTCGCTCGACAACCAGCATGCGCTCCTGGCCCGGCGCTCCTCCTAGCATCGACCACACTTGGCCCATGGTCGAGCCTTGCACCAGGCTGCCATCGACGGCGACAAGGTGATCGCCAGCTTGAACTTCAGGCACCGACGCCTTGCCTTGGAAGTCAGCGGCGCCAATGATCGTGAAGCGCCCATCATCTTCCGGCCGGAGAATAAGTCCAATAACGTCAAAGTCCGGAAAGTTAAAGGTGCGGCCAATATCGAAATACGCTGTCGAGTGGGCGTAGTCGAGTCCGACGCGGTAGTTCAAAAGAGCTTCAGAGCCGAGCGTACCGACGGTAGAAACGCCCGCCCGCTTTTCAAAAAAATCCAGCGTTTCTTTCGGAAGGCTCACAACCGGAATACCGCTCAGGAAGAGCGGACCATATTGAACCCGTTCGACGCGCAGCAGCTTCCACTTTGTTTCAACATCCGCGCCCCACATATTTGCAGGACCAATTGCACCCGTCATACGTGGCCAGCCGGAGTGAGCCGTAGAGAGCTTTTCGAATAACTCTCCTGAAAGAAAGCTGATGGAAGAGCCCAGGTCCAGACCAAGGTTGTATTTCTTGTTGTCGATCTCGCTGAGAATTTCGATGATGCCGTTGCTCGGATTCACGACCATCTTGCTCTTCACGCCATTGAATCTGAGGCTGCCCGGCTCGCCGATCGTGAATTTGTGCTCGGGAAAATTGATAAGCACATCGTAGTTGCGAAGGACCGCCGAAGGAATGTTGATCTCTGCGCTTACTCCCGACGCCATGACGGACGCGACACTCTCTCGCTTGAGTGGAATGTTCACCTCCTTCACGCCGGTCAGGGGAAGGTTCATTGTTCCGATGGTGATGGCGGCGGGCGGCGGTGCGGAGCAGGTTTTATCGTTGCACGTGACCGTAAGGCCTATCAACGCAGCGAGCCGCCGGGACATCTCGAGATCCGCATTGCCGTTGTCGACCCAGGCGTGTACGCGCTGCGTAGCTCCGTTGGAAGAGGTCACGTCCACGTCAATGACGATCCGGTTGTGATCGAGCGTCATTGGAACGGTGTCGGACTTCGGTTCGAGCAGCCCTTGCTTCGATGTGCTCTGCCCAACGGCTGCGCTAGCCAGAACCGCAATCTGGAGAAAACTTGCCAATCGCATAAGACGATTGTAGCGGCTGTGAAAACTTGAAACACGCAGAGTGCGGAGGTTTGCTAAGGCTCTTGTATAATCACCGGCTCGGGTCTCACGCTCGGAAAAGTTCTACAGACACGAATGTTTCACTCCTGACCCGACGAAAGGCATGCGTTCACAATGAGCATTGTTGTCGTGGGGTCGGTTGCGTTTGACGACGTGGCGTCGCCTTCAGGCAGCGTGAAGGGGATTTTGGGCGGGGCGGCGACTTATTTCTCGTTGGCAGCGAGCTATTTCACTCAGGTGCGCGTGGTCGCCGTGGTGGGCGAGGACTTCGGAGCGGAGCACGAAGATGTTCTCAAGAAACGTGGAGTCGACACTCGGGGTATCGAGCGCTCCGCGGGCAAAACGTTTCGTTGGGGCGGCTCTTATGCCGAAAACCTAAACGAAGCCAAAACAACCTTTACCGACCTGAACGTATTCGAGAAGTTTCAGCCGCGGATTCCCAAAGAGTATGAAGATACGGAATTCTTGTTTCTCGCGAATATTCAGCCGACATTGCAGGCTGACGTGCGGCGAAAGATGAACAGCGTGCGTCTGACCGGCTGCGACACCATGAATTACTGGATCACGGGCGCACGTAAGGAGTTGGCCGAAACCCTGAAGCTGGTCGATGTGCTGCTGATCAACGACACTGAGACCAAGATGCTCGCCGACGAGAAGAACCTGCCGCGCGCGGCGAAAAAGGTTTTGGCCATGGGTCCAAAGGCGCTGGTGATCAAACACGGTGAATATGGCGCCACAATTTTCTTTCGTGAGGGCGCGTTTGGCATTGGGCATCATCCCTTTCGCGCTCCAACGCTGCCGCTCGACGAGGTAAAAGATCCCACGGGAGCCGGCGATTCGTTTGCTGGAGGCTTTATGGGTTACCTCGCATCGCAGCCCGAACTGAATCGCGAAGTATTGAAGCGGGCGCTGTTCTATGGTGGAGTCATGGGTTCCTTCGCCGTGGAAGCTTTCGGCACCGAGCGCCTACAGTCTCTGACTCGCGACGAAATCGACGAGCGCTTTCAGATTTTCCGCGACCTTACTCACCTCGAATGAAGCCGCGAGCTCTTCCCCCGAAGGCATATTCTGAAATCGAGACCGTGCGGCTGATATGGCTCGCGATCTTCGTCTCGGTTTTTTCTTTTCTCTTCTATAACCGGCATGGCGATGTGCTCCTCTACGGCGACGCCGTGGCGCACATCAACATAGCGCGCCGTGTTTTCGACTCGAAAACTCCCGGCCTATTGCAGTTAGGGACGGTGTGGCTCCCTCTGCCGCACTTGCTGATCATGCCGTTCATCGCGTCGAAACACATGTGGCAGACCGGCGCCGGCGGCTCCATTCCATCGATGGCCGGGTTCGTGCTCGGCGTGCTGGGAGTATTCCGGCTGGTGCGGACGATTTCGAAGCGCGACGAAGCAGACGGGACTGCGCCGATCGCCGCCTGGGCTGCAGCCATCCTCTACACGGCCAATCCGAATCTGATTTACATGCAAGCGACGGCGATGGGAGAGTCGCTGTATCTGGCATTGTTCATCTGGGCGGTTGTGCATTTCGCGGAGTTCTCTGCAGGAGACTCAAAGGCGCTGACGAAGTGTGGGCTATGCTTGATGGGCGCTTGTTTGACGCGATATGACGGATGGTTCCTGGCAGCGGTGTTAGTGGTGGGAGTCCTGCTGGTGCAGTCGCGACTCCCGGAAGAAAGCAAAGGCCCCGGGTCGAGAGCGGCGCTTTCTCCTCCGCGGGGTGCTGTTGTTCGATTTGTTTTGCTAGCCGCAGCCGCACCGGTTTTCTGGCTGGCGTACAACGCCGCTGTTTATCGGAACCCGCTTGAGTTTTCGAACGGTCCTTACTCCGCGAAGGCTATCGAACACCAAACCGCAACGGTGAATCCAGCCAAGGGAAACCTGTTTGCTGCAGGCTCGTACTTTCTGAAGGCAGCGGAACTGAATGTCGGTAACTCGCGTTGGCCCGGGAGATTGTGGCTCGCTCTAGCATTGTTGGGGAGCGCGGTGGCGTGGTTCGAGCACCGGCAACGGCTGGCATTATTGCTGTGGGCGCCTTTGCCGTTTTATGCATTGTCGATTGCCTATGGGAGCGTGCCGATCTTCGTTCCGGAATGGTGGCCGTTTTCAAACTACAACGTGCGTTATGGGCTGCAGTTGCTTCCGGCATTTGCCGTCTTTGTGCCGATTGCAATTTCATTTCTCGTTCAATCCGCAGCCAAACTGCCTCAAGTTCAGGTTTCCTGGCGTCCCTGGGTCGGTTCGGCAATGATGCTCGGAACGTTGTTGCTTGCGACCGTGAGTTATGCCGCGATCTGGCGGTCGGACCCCATTTGCTATCGCGAGGCCGCGATCAACATGCGCGGCCTCGCCTCGCTTGATCGAGAGGTTGGGGACTGGTTAAAAACCTTCCCTCCGAATTCGACAATTCTGATGTACCTCGGCCAGCACTCGGGCGCCGCGGAGCAGGCTGGATTTGATCTGAAGCGAATTATTTATGAGGGCAATCACCGCGTGTGGAAGCGGCCAGTCGATCCCGACGGGTTGTGGGAGCGCGCCTTGGCGGATCCTGCAGTCTACGCGGATTACGCGGTAGGCTTCGAGGGCGATCCGGTATGGGCGTCGGCGAAGGAGCGGCATCTGACCGCATTGGTTGAGCTGCACACGACCGGACAACCGCCAGCGATCATCTTTCAAGGACGAACGCAAGGGCGGGCTCAATGAAGGCTGGAGTCCGCTTCCGCCGGGCGCTTCGCGGTAATCACCTAGGTTAATGCCACTCATAAAGAACTCCGCGGAGCGGTGATAAAATCCGGCCAGCCGAAGGGAACGGAGCCAGTTGACGAGGAAGTTGAAAACGTCGGCAGTATTGCGCCATCCAGCTTCGCTGGCTCCGGTGGAAGCGGAGTGAGTGTGCCCTGCGTTACAGTTTCGTTTGTGAAGGCCAGTGCGTGCGGCAACGATTTTCTGCTGGTCGAATCCTCGGCAATCGACAACCTGGTTCCCGCAGACCTCGCCCTGCTGACGCGTCGCATGTGTGACAGGCATGAGGGAGTGGGAGCGGATGGCGTCGAGTGGATCTATACGCACGCCAAGGCAGATGCTGAGATTCGCCTGATTAACGCGGACGGTTCCGAGGCGGAAATCTCCGGCAATGGCACCCGCTGTGTGGCAGCCTACATTTGCGCCGAACGCGAGAAAGAAAGAATTACGATACAAACCGGAGCCGGCTTGAAGGCATGCGTCTTGACCGCTCGCAGTGAGTCCGAGTACGAGTTTGAAGTTGAGATGGGGGAAGCTGCGATACAGGCGGAATTCACGGTCAAGATTTCTGGAGCGGAAGTGCGAGGAATTTCGCTTTCGATGGGGAATCCGCACTACGTGATGTTCGTGCCGGAATTTGCCGATAACTGGCAGAGGACGGCCGCCCAGATTCAGCGCAGCTCTGAGTTCCAACACGGCGTAAACGTTGAGATGGTCGTGGTTGCGGGAAGGCACGATGTCAACGTCCGTTTTTTTGAACGTGGAGTTGGCGAGACGCAGTCCTCCGGGACAGGTTCATGCGCGGCGGCTGTCGCGGCGATGGCCGCGGGCAAAGCGGAATCGCCCGTGCGAGTTCACGCTCAGGGCGGGGTGCAGACCGTCCGCAAGTCAGAAAACCTTGTGTTTCTGCGGGGAACAGCAAAGTTAGTCTGCCGGGGAGAGTTTTTCCTGAGTTGAGCGTCTGATGTTTGAGTTGAACTCTGAAGTTTTCTAACCGAATGTCTTCGCCTTCACCTCCGCGTATCAAACCGCCAGCCCTTCACACAGGGGACACGGTCGGCATCGTCGCTCCCGCCAGCAATATCAAGCGCGATAGTCTCGAGACAGGCTGCGCAGCCTTGCGTGGTGCGGGATACCGGCCATTCTATTTCGAGTCCATCCTCGACCAGGACCTCTACTTTGCCGGGTCTTCTGAGCGGAGGGTGCGCGAACTCGAAGACATGTTTGCCCGCGACGACGTGCGGGCCATCGTTTGCGCGCGCGGCGGCTACGGCGCGAATTATCTGCTGCCGGCGCTAGACTTGAGAAAGATCAAGGCGCATCCGAAGATTTTTGTGGGCTACAGCGACCTCACCTGCCTGCTTACGTATTTTGCCGACACTTCGGGTTTGGTGACCTTCCACGGGCCGATGGTGGCAAAAGACTGGGCGCATGAAGATGGCGTCGACATGGCGTCGTGGCAGGCAGCGCTGGGCGGCACAGGCGCATGGAAAGTGAATGTGAACGCATGCCCTGCGGCCACGGGCTTAGTCGACGGCGACTCAGAAGGAATCCTTTACGGAGGATGCCTGTCGATCCTCGTGGCTTCGCTTGGCACGCCATACGAGATCAAAACCGACGGAAAGATCTTGTTTCTTGAGGACGTCGCAGCCAAGCCCTTTCAAATCGATCGCATGCTGATGCAGTTAAAGCTCGCCCGAAAGTTCGCGGGTATACGGGGAATTGTGTTCGGTGAAATGAACGATTGTGTGCAGACCGCGAATCAAGGATATACGCTAGAGGATGTGGTTCTGCGGGTGGTCGGCGATTTGGGAGTTCCGGTCGCTTACGGAGTGCGGTCCGGGCACGTGAGCTCCGGAAATATTACTCTACCGATCGGAGTGCGGGTGGCCTTGTCGGTGCGGGGCCCGACGGTGAGCTTGACGATTTTGGAATCGGCCGTGACGGCGTGATCCGATCTACATATGCGACCGTCGAAGGCAATCCGCAAAGTGAGCCAAGGTCGCGAAGGGCGCGAAGAAATTCATGAGCGAAAGTAAACACATTCATCTCATCGGCATTTGCGGAACGGCGATGGCCTCGCTGGCTGGAATGTTGAAGAAGCGCGGCTTCCGCATCACTGGTTCTGATGCGGCGGCCTATCCTCCCATGTCCGATTTTCTCGCGGACCTTGGGATTCCAGTCGCTCAGCCCTTTGACGCGAGCAATCTGGAACCGCGTCCCGATCGAGTCGTCGTGGGCAATGCGATTTCGCGCGGCAACGTTGAGCTTGAGCAACTGCTCGACCAGCGCATTCCATTTTGCTCGATGCCACAACTGCTCCAGGAAGAGTTCCTGCGCGGCAAAGAGGTACTCGTGGTCGCCGGGACGCATGGAAAGACCACAACAACCTCGATGCTGGCGTGGATATTTCATACCGCGGGGATGCAGCCCTCATTCCTGATTGGCGGCATTGCGGAGAACTTCGGGTCCAGCTTTCATCTCGGCCAGGGCAAACACTTCATTCTTGAAGGCGACGAGTACGACACCGCGTTCTTCGACAAGGGGCCAAAGTTCCTGCATTATTTTCCCGACGCCATCATTCTGACTTCGGTGGAGTTCGACCACGCGGATATCTACAAAGATCTGGACGCGGTCGAAACCGCTTTCAAACGGCTGGTAAATCTAATTCCGCGGCGCGGAAAGATTATCGCTTTCGATGGAGTGGCCGGGGATGCTACCGGAAGCGCAAGCGTCGACCGCTGCCTAAGCAAGGCATTTTGTCCGGTCGAGCGATATGGCGCAGGCGCGCAGTCTGATTGGCAAATTACGAACCTGCAGTTGCAGCCGGAGCGAACCACGTGGTCGGTCCTGCACGGCGGGAAGCCCTGGGCGGATCTCGAGTTCCCCCTGGCTGGCGAATATAACGTATGGAATGCGACGGCGGCTGCGGCGATAGCTGCAGCCTATGGAATCTCAAAAGAAGAGATAGCGGCAGCGCTGAAGACTTTCAAGAGCGTGAAGCGGCGGCTGGAAGTAAAGGCGCAAGTCAATGGCATCGCCATCATTGACGATTTCGCTCATCATCCCACCGCGATTGCCGGCACATTGCGAGCGCTCCGGGCGCGCTATGCCGGTGCGCGTCTGTGGGCGATTCTGGAGCCGCGGTCAAACACCCTTCGCCGGCGCGTGTTGCAGACCAACCTGGCGCGCAGTCTCGCGGTCGCGGACGAAATAATCGTAGCCGGCGTCTTTCGCTCGGAGGCTGTACCGGAGAACGAGCGGCTTGAATTGCCGGAACTTCTGGCGGAGATGAAGAGTCAGGGAACGCGCGCGAGATTGATTGGAACGCCTGACGAGATCGTGGAGACGGTTGCTCCGGAGATGCGCAGCGGCGATGTAGTCGCGATTCTCTCCAACGGCGGGTTCGGCGGAATCTACGAAAAATTGCCGGAGCGATTGCGAAAGCTAGCGGGCGAAGGCAAGAACAGCAATTCGGCCAACGCGGTGGGCCGGGGATGAATCGTGTGGTGATCGCTCGTCTGTTCTCGCGCCGAATTCGCCTGGCGCTGTTCTTATGCATTGCGGCTGGCCACTGCTATGCCGTAACCGACTACGTCGTTACTTTAGCCAGCCCCGAACAGCATCTGGTTGAAGTGCAGATTCTGTTGCGGGAAGGGCCTGCGCAGCGGGAGTTGCAGCTTCCCGTCTGGAATGCGCTCTACCAGGTCCGTGACTTCGCGCAATATGTGAACTGGGTGCGCGCCAAAGACCGCGCCGGACAGCCGCTCGCAGTGCGCGCATTGGATAAAAGCCGGTGGCAGATTTCCGGCGCAGAAAGCGGCGCTGTTATCGAGTATCAGATATATGTCAGCACTCCTGGGCCGTTCGGAGCGGAGCTCAACTCCCGTCACGCGTTCTTCAACTTGGCGGAGATACTGATGTATCCGGTCGACGCGCGGAACGGGCCGATGGTCGTGCGTTTCAGTCATGTTCCGAAGGAATGGCACACGGCCACGTCGCTTGTTTCTGAGCCCGACGGTAGGTTTAGCGCGGAAAACTATGATCGACTGGTGGATTCTCCCGTCGAAATTGGAACCTTCCGCGAATCTGAATTTGACGAAGGCGGCGGCCATTATCGCGTAGTGATTGATGCCGAAGCTGGCGACTACGAGATGGAAAAAATTGTCGCGATGGTGCACAGCATCGTAGCGGCGGCCACCGGTTGGATGAACGATCGGCCGTTCGACAACTACCTGTTCATTTATCATTTTCCGCGCGGACCAGCGGGCGGCGGGATGGAGCACGCTTATTCAACGGCAATCGATGTCAGTGCGTATGTGTTGCCGGGAACTTCCGAAGCGCTGACTTCGGTCACGGCGCACGAGTTTTTTCATCTGTGGAACGTAAAACGCATCCGTCCTCAAACTCTTGAACCCGTGGACTACACCAAGGAAAATTACACGCGGGCGCTTTGGTTCAGCGAGGGTTGCACCAGCGCGGCGGCGGATTTCATCGATTTGCGTGCTGGCCTGCTTGGCGAGCGCCACTTCGAGCAAGACCTGGCGGGCGCCATTAGCGAACTGCAACATCGTCCAGCCCGCCTGACCCAATCGGCCGAAGAAGCGAGTTTGGACGCGTGGCTCGAAGGCGATGCGTATTACCGGCGCCCGGAGCGCAGCATTTCTTATTACAACAAGGGTGAATTGCTCGGGATTATGTTGGACCTGGCGGTGCGCGACGCCAGCCATGGTCAGGCATCTTTGCGGGAGGTGTTCGAATGGATGAATCAGAATTATGCCAAGAAGGGACGATTTTTCCCGGACTCCGACGGAGTGCGCCAAGCCGCCGAAGCCGTCGGCCATGCAGACTTGGGATGGTTCTTCGCAAAGTATGTTGCTGGGACGGAAGAAATTCCGTGGAACGATTTCTTTCGCAGTGTTGGCCTTCGACTGATGGAGGGGAAAACCACCGTCAGCGATGCAGGATTCGCAGCCTCGCGAAACTTTGATGGTCCCATGATTGTGTCAGCGGTGAATCCCGGCAGTGCGTCCGAAGGCGCCGGTCTGCAGACAGGCGACACGGTTCTGGAAATTAACGGCACAATGCCCGGCAGGGAATCGTCGCTCGACCTGGATCGATTAAAGCCCGGCGAAACCGTCTCCGTTAAAATACGCAACAAACGCGGCACCGATCACGAGTTCCAGTGGAAAATGGCAAGCAGAGAAGAGATTACGTACGATCTCAAGGATGTGGAGAACGTTAGCCTGGGACAGCGGGCCCGCCGGGCGGCGTGGCTCAAGGGCGAGGCGGAAAGTCTGCAACAGGCGCTTGCGCACTAAAAGGCACGGGACTAAACGTATGTCAGCCGAGGCATACTCAAAATGATTCGCACCATCGCGATGCTGGTTTTCTGGGCGCTCGCCCTGCCCGTAGCGGCACTCATCGGGTTTCCATGGACATTCATCAGTGGCGACGTCACCTTCCTCTATCGCATCTTCATGTTCGGCGCATGGAACGGCGTACGGCTCACCGGAGTTCGCGTGGAAACCGTGGGCCTCGACAAACTCGACCCCACACGCACCTATATCTTCATGTCGAACCATGTATCGAATCTGGATCCGCCGATCACCGTTCCACTCATTCCGCGGCGATCGTCGGTGATGGTGAAGGCGGAATTGTTCAAGGTTCCGATTCTAGGGCGCTCTATGCGCATGGGATCGCTGGTTCCGGTCGATCGAGCCCATCGCGATGCGGGTATCGAGTCGGTGCGGATCGCGAAACAGGTAGTACAGGAGCAGGGCCTGAACATGACAATTTACGTCGAAGGCAAGCGCTCATTCGACGGCAAGCTGCTGCCATTCAAGAAAGGTCCATTCTATCTGGCGATGGAATGTGGAGTTCCAGTCGTTCCCGTAACGATTGCTGGAACGTTCGACCTTATGCCGAAGGGAAGATTCGCCATCAAGCCGGGAACCGCGACAGTGACATTTCATCCACCGATTGAGCCGCGGGATTTCGGCAGCAAGGAATGTTTGATGGAGAAGGTGCGCGCCGCCATCGATAGCGGACTGCCGCAAGAATATCGGCACGAAGCTCTAAACACGGAAGTCAATGCGGAGCACCGAGCGAGCAGCAAAATCTGATCCTGCGCGACTAACTTCACTTTTTGGAAATCTTCGCCCTCACCGTCCGCGCAATCTCCGGCAGCTTCGGCAGCAGCGCGGAATACTTCAACCACAATTTGTGATCGACGGCGGGAGCGCCGCTCACGAGCGCCCCAGCATCAATGTCGTTGGCGACGCCGCTCTGCGGCGTGACGATGGCGGCATCACCGACTTTGCAGTGCCCGACCACGCCAACCTGTCCCGTCAAAATCACCCGCTTACCAATTTCACTCGAGCCGCCAAGGCCTACTTGCGAGCAAAGAAGTGCGTCCTCGCCGACCTGCGAACCGTGACCGACCTGCACCAGGTTGTCGATCTTCACGCCGCGCCCAATGCGAGTCTGGCCCACGCTGGCGCGGTCGATACAGGAGTTCGCCTGGACTTCCACGTCGTCCTCAATGACGGCCGGAGCCGGCTGAGGAATTTTGTGCCAGCGGCCGTCGTGAGTCTTGGCGAAGCCGAAGCCATCGGCGCCGACCACGACTCCATTCTGCAGCAGGACGTTGTCGCCGATGCGGCAGTTCTCGCGGACGACCGAATGCGCGTGCGCAAAGAAATTGTCCCCGATCTTAACGCCACGATAGATGACCACATGCGCCAGCAAAACGACTCTTGCGCCAATCTCCACGTGCTCGTCGACCACTACGTAAGGTCCGATGTGAGCGCCGCGCCCAATCCTCGCTGTGGGATGAACGATTGCCGTGGGATGTACACCCGGCGCGTAACTTACCGGCTCATGAAATAGTCCAAGCGCGTGGGCAAAAGCCAGATAAGGGTCCTTTGCTCGCAGCATCGCGGCAGGAATGGCAGGGAAGTCCTCGGAAACGATGACCGCCGAGGCTTTGGTCGAGCGCGCGGCCGCGCTGTACTTGGGATTCGAAACGAAGCTGAGTTCTCCTGGAGCAGCTTGTTCAATGCCGTTGAGGCCAGTGATTTCGGTACCGGGCGATCCGTTTTCCAGGCGCGCATTCAGAGCTAAGGCGATGGCAGAAAGTTTCATAGGGACGAAAGGCAGTGCGACTAAATCGTACACCACCGCAGGGCGCTGGTCGTGCGCGAACGCAGAGAGCGAACGGGGAAGCGCCGATTTACGCGGGTTATCAGCGATCAAACTTGAAAGGACTTATTCCGAACGAAGCAGAGCCAATGGATTTCACTGGCCTTGCGCTTCAACTCTTGCCCTCTACTGCACCGTGACCGTGAAAGCAGCTTGCGCGGAAATCGAACCGGCGGTTGCGGTTAGGGTTATGTTGTACGTCCCAGCTGGCGTACCCGGATCCTGCACGGGCGGAGTTTTAGTTCCTCCGCTTCCGCCGCCGCAGGCTGGCACAGTCACCAGCAGAGCGACCACCATCAGGCCGAGCAGCGAACTCCAACGTCGCCGTCTCGGTGCCGCAACTAGGAACAAGCCCGCCAACGGCATTCCACCGCCAAAGATCATAGCGAAGTAATAGGGACGTTCGTTGGGTTGCAGCATGGTGGTGTGCGGGGCGGTCGTCGTCACCGTAATCGTAGTGTTCACGATAGTGTTTGGACCACTTCCCGTCGCCGATGCCGTGCCGCAGCTGGCCTCCGCCGGCAAGCCGCTGCAGGTGAAACTGATGGCCGTGTTAAAACCCGTAGATGCGACAATGCCTACCACAGTGGTGCCTGACATGCCGGGGCTCGCCACGGTCACGCTGTTGGGACCTGAAACTCCGGCGAATCCCGGCTGGATCGTGAAGCCCGCCGATTGCGTGCTGCTACTTGTTGTGAAGCTGGCATCACCTGCGTAGGTGGCTGAAATACTGTGGTTGCCGGCGTCAAAGTTAATTACTCCCGCCCCGATCGATGTATTGCCCTCGCTGTTGAGAGGCACCGGATTAATTACTGGATTGAAAATCGGTCCCGGCAAATTACCAGCTGTGTCCTTAAAGGTCACCAGTCCTGTCGGAACTCCCTGGTTCGAAGATCCAAACACGTCGGCGCGCACGAATACTACGCTCCCAAACGGCAACGAGGTGCCAAGCGCGATCGGATTACCGTTCTGATCGAATTGCGAAACGGTCGTCGTGCTGCCTTCAGCGGAGACTTGGATGGCGACCGGAGTAGACACGCTGGGAGCGTAGGTCGCGTCGCCGGCATAGTTCGCCGTGACGTTGTAGGAGCCGCCTGGAAGCTGATTCGTCGTGCCTCCCGCGCTCCCAGCCGAAAGCGTGTAGAAATTGGTTCCGGTTTGTGCAGGGCTTGGTCCGTTCAGAGCAATCAATGCCACATCCCCTGTGGGTGCTGTCCCGGTGCCGCTGCTAGGCGCGACCCCGATAGTCACGGTCACCGCCGCCCCATGCGTGACGCTTAGCGGGGTCAAAGCCAAGGTGGTCGTCGTCGGGTTAAACGTAACTGTATTCCAGTTGGTGACGAGATTGTTAATGTTGACTGAGCCCAGACCCGAGGCCAGATCGTAGCCCACGGTAGCCTGATACTGCGCGGTCGGAGAGCCATAGTTCACTTCTCCAGGTACGGCATTATTGCCGACGGTTATGTCGTGGAAGATGCAACTGTTCGCAGGCAACGTAGTGCTGGATCCATTACACGTCGCGAGCGTGGAATTTTCCGTAGCCGCCAGGCGATACAGAACATAACCCGCCACGCCCTGTCGCGGGCCGTTGGTTGGATTCAGCGTGGCCATCTGTTCATCGACTTGCGCCATGATTCCAGCAAAGGACGGAGCCGAAGCCGACGTACCGCCAATCAGAAACAGGGAGAACTCGCCCGAAGAATCGGGCACGCAGGAACCCTCCAGGCAGAGGACATAGCCGTCATGGGGCGCAGCTGATAACGAAACATCCGGTAAGTCACGGGCGCTATCGGCAGGAATGCCCGTGACTCCGGCTTGCCATGAGGGCTTGCCGAAAAATATGCTTGCGCCTCCGCCGCCTGCCGCGATATTGGCGCTGCTGCCGCAGGTCGATGCGGGGCAGCTATCGTTCCATATATCTTCCGGAATGTATGAAAGTGCGCTCTCCTGGCCGGTATTCGTCGAACTCCAGTAGAGGGTTGGATTCGCCGTGTCGTCGAAAACGGTGCCGCCCACCGCTGTGTCGAATGGCGTGGCCGCCAGTATGTTCACTGAGATGGGGCCCGTTGCTACCGTCTCCAAATTAGGATCGTCACATCCCTCCGCTCCGGAGTCACCGGTTGATACAAAATACGTGATACCCTGAGCCGCCGCTTGTTCCGCCAAAGCCAGGACGCCAGCTCCCGTTGTGTTTCCGAATTCGCAGGTCCCGAAGCTTTCGGTCATGATATCGGCAAAGTTGTTTTCGATGATGTAGACCTCCGAAAGGTCCGTGCCATCGGTTGTGTTGGTGGAGGCAGAAACCACCAAATCAACAGCTGCGCCCGGGGCTACCGCGCCCGTCCAGGTGGAGTCGAGCGTCGCTTCGGTCTCGTCGCCGTCTCCCAGATCTCCAGGATCTGGTCCGTTGAGAACTACTTGGAAAGTACCGCCGCTGACATTGAAAATTTGAGCTGAATCAAAATCCGTGACATCCTCGGTCCCGTTGAACAAATTGCTCCTGCCGACTACGCCAATAGTCACTCCGCTGCCAGTAGGCCCCGGGGGAGTAGCGTAAGCATTGCTGCTGTAAATGGTGGCAAAATCCAGTGGCGCCATACCATGCGATCCGTCGCTGAATGTGATTGCCGGACGCTTTCCCGGTCGAATCTTCGCCGGCACGGTCTGCTTGGTGTAGCGAACCAGTGGCTTCTTCAAGAAATTATGCAGCGTCAACACTCCGGCCACCGCGGGAGTCAGCGCAGCCGGAATCTGTGGATCGCTCGAGTTTGCCCAGTGCTGCTCGCCGTTCACAACATATTTATGAATGGCGGTGTGAAAGGCTTGCTGTACCTGGCTAGCCGAGCCGGAAAATTCCAGCACAGTGCGCCCCTTGGTCGTGCCCACCTGGAATCCATACGACTGCAACCATGACGTGATGGTCTGCAGGTCGGAGTCGGTGGGGCCAAATTGCTTGCCGTATTGCGTCGGCGTGAGCCATTTGTGGTAGCTGGGCGAGTGCTTGTCCTGCTGGTCGTCGAGCAGCTTGCGGAGTGCGGCTTCCTGCGCGGGGCTGCGCTTTAGCACCAGCAACATTCGTTGCATCGGCAGCGTCGCCGGTGCCGTTCCCAAGTCGAATTGCGGCCGCGCCAGGGGATGCGTATTCCCTTTGAGCACTGTAAGCTGCGCTTCGCTCACCGCCTGCGTAATGAGAGGCTGCGGCAAAGCTGCCTTCGGCTGAGCGGCACTGGATTCCTGCGCGAAGACGGCAGCAGAAAGGCTGAGGACAACAGAAGCGAGGATGATTACAAAGCGGCGCTTCCAAGAAGAACACAAAAAAGAAGAAGAGCGCAAAGAAGTTTTCATGAGTTCTATACCTCTGAAGCGAACTATACTTGCCACAAATCTGTGCTTGCGAAAAAATCTGTGATCACGGAAAACGGGCAGTGCAGGGGGCAGAACGTCCCAGTACTCCGCGGCGCACGGGGAAGGTTCGCGCGTGTGAAAGCTTTTTTATCTCAAGTCTCTGGGGATTGCAACAGTTTCCGTCGCGTCGGAATATAAGTTGACATTCGCTGACAGCGCAAGTGGACGGTAGGCTGGACTCAGGCTCAGTTGCGGGTGAGTTCGGCTTCGTTCTTGCCGGTGATGGTGACGAAGCGAATCGTGCCGGCGCTGTCCTCGAAAACCAGGCCGGTGCCTTTGGGGTCGACCACCGCCCCGACCAGATGGCCATACGATTTGGGGATGCCTCCGTGAGTTGGAGTTTGGTCGTAGCGCGCGAGTTCGCCTTCTTTCATGCCGGTCATGCTGACGAAGCGGATCGTGCCGTCGTTGTCCTCAAAGATCAGGCCGGTGCCGATCTGGTCGGCGATCACGGCCGCCACCCGTCCGTAGGATTTAGGCACGCTGCCATGGGCTGGCATCGCGGAGTAGTCGGGTTGAATCTGTCCGCTGGCATAGGCCACGGTCGCATTCCTGTTTCCCCAAAGATACCCGGAGATGGCTAATAGGACGCCGCCTGCAATGAGTAGGATTTTGTTTCGCATGTTAGGACCTTTCTTTCGTTAGATCTCGCGCATCGCGGAAGATCATCCTGCAAGGAGTACTCAAGCCCGCAGGGTCAGCCGCGAAGCGGCGCAAGAAATGCAGCCCACGGCGTAAGCCGTGGGTAGGAAGTAGATGTAGAACAAGCCCCAACGGGGCGAAAGAGAGTTGCTAGTGTGCGCGGCGAAATTTTATTTCGCCCCTTCGGGGCTGTACTCATTTCCCCACTCCACCCACGGCTTGCGCCGGGCTGCATTCTTGCGCCGCTTCGCGGCTCCGCTCGCACGCTACGGCATGACCTGGATCTTATGCATCATGCCCAGATCCTCATGCAACAGGATGTGGCAGTGAAACACGAACGTGCCAGCGATGGTCGGATCGCTGAAGTCCATCCGCACCTTTACGCTGTGGTACGGGCCTGAGCCTGACCAATAGGGAATCTGTATCGTATCGCGCAGGTCCTGATTAGCGACGGGCTTTCCATCCACTTCCAGAAGCAGGAAATGAATCTGGTGCATGTGGAAGGCATGGGTTTCGAGCGCGCGGTTTTCAATCGTCCAGTCTTCAATCGCGCCTACCTTGGTCGTAATAACCGGTTTCTCGTTGGGTTCAAACACCTTCTCCTTTTGCCCGTCGACCGTAATGTAGAACTGAATTGGACCGTTGATGCCACCAAATTCTTCGGAGAAGTATAGTTTCCGCGTTGCAGTTATCGTGGCGTCTTTTAACCCGGAGAATTTCATTGGACCGGCCGACGCTTGCGCAGCGGCTTCAACAGGCTTTGCCGGTTGCTTGGCTGCGGCAGTGGTGCTGAGTTTAACGGTGGCGAGAACCTGTTCGAGATCTGGATTCCCGGTGGGCCCGGTCGAATAAGCCTGCGTCAGGAAAAGCGCGCTCGTTCCCGTAGGTGGCGGTTGAACGATGAACTCGGCGCGCCCGGCTGGAGGAATCAAAATTGTAGTTTCGAATCGTGGTGCGGCCAGAGGGTAGCCGTCAAGGGCGATTAGTTCCAGCTTTTGCGGCACGCCGTTGAACCACACCTGTAACGGCATGAAATCCTGAAGCGTGGCATTCGCGACCCGCCAGAACTCTTTTTTCCCCGGCGACATCTCGATCATCGGAGTAGGTCCCTGAACCTCTCCGGCGACCTGGTAGTTAATCGTGAGCTGATATGGCCCGGGAACCCACGGAACCAGATACTGTTGGCGGATTACGAACACCCGCTCGGTAAGCCCCGTCACTTCCGGCCGAACTTTTTCCATTCCTTCAACAATCAGCGCCCCAGCCGCACCGCCATTTACCTGAAACTCGGTGAAGCCGTGCACGTGGGGATGGTACCAATACAATCCCGGTGGCTCGGTCGTCGGAATCGTAATGCCGTATTGAAATCCCGAGCTGCCGGGCTGAATCAAAGTTGTGAGCACATCGTCCTGATGGCAGATCGGCGGAACATTCAAGCCGTGGAAGTGTACGTTGGTCGAGTTGATGGTAGCCGTCCCGCCATCGCCGCATGCGCCCGGCGGGGATGACATGTCCATTGAACTCATGCTCTCCGCGCCGTTGCTTACAATGTCATCGGTAATGTTCAACTGCAGCAGATCGCCCTGGTTGAGCCGCAATGTAGGAGCCTCAACCACGCCGTTGGAACTTTTGTACTTGTAGCAATAGTGGGTATAGCCGGCGTCATCCACCGAAGTTCCCATGGTGAAGGCGGCATTCAGGACGCCATTTTGCGAAGAAAGACTTAAAGCATCCTCGACGACACTGCCCGCTATGGGGCGCGGCGGACACTGTGCCGATGCAGTTGCAAAAGAAAATCCGCACACCACCAATAAGAGCGAATACCTGAACCCAGCGCGCATATCGAAACCCTCTATTTCCCTGAAAATCGTCTTCCCTGAAGATCGTCTTTTCCAAATGTTAGTCATTTTCCGCTAAGAGACTCGGCACAACTTTAAACCCCGCTAAAACGCCCGCGGAGGAAAATTTCCAATCGAAAGTAACCCCGGACTGTTCGAATCAGTGATGGGCGATTTGGAGGATTCTTTCAAGGTGCATTTCTCGCCCGCCGAACTTACCTGAATCATTGCAATGAAAGATGGCGAGCCGAACTCGGCCGCGTAAACCACTCCGCCAGTTCCGGTGCCGGTCTCCAGTGCCAGAGACGCAAGATAAGACCAGTCCCGGCTGTAGCCCTTGAGTTTTCCAGAAGTGCAGCCGGGCGAAAGCTTGCCCGTAGTGGCGTCAAAGAAAAGCGCGGTGATCGCGTCGCCTTCAGTGTTGCTGACATAGAGCAACGTCTCATCGGGACTCAGCAAAATATTGCTCGAGTTGATCGGCGCCTTCTGCGTGTATACCGTGGTCTTGCTCAGCTTGCCCGAAGAGATGTCAGAGATTTCGATCACGGTCGAGGTGGAGGTATCGCCGAAGAGCGCGTAGTGCCCATCCTTTGTGATCTCTACACCGTTGGGATAGGTCGCTCCCTGCGACTTCAGATAAGCGATGGAGTTCTGTTCGTCGCCGTTCGACACCGGCGTGCCAGCCGAAACGTTGAAAGACTCGATTGAACCGTCGCCGTAAGTGGCAACCAGTATGTTGCCGTGCAATGCCATGCCGTTGATTGTTCCACCTTGCAATCCCGCGACTGAGATGTCGTTCACGAAGGTCAGTGTGCAGCCGGCTTCCACGGTGAAGGTTCCGATCGTGTTTGAGTCGGTGAAGCTCGCATAGAGATACTTGCTATTCATCGCCAGTCCAATGCCATTCGAGAGGCCGGTGTCGGTCGCCGAACCGAAAGTCACGCCGGCTGCTTCCAATGTGGTGACGTCGACGCCGTCAATGTCTCCCGTGGAAGCGTCCGAGGCATAGATGCATTGCTGTCCGCCGCTGTTAAGCATGGCGAGGCGACGTTCCCCAAAGAAACCGCTGCCAATCCCTGACCCGCCGGTAAACACCGGCTGATCCAGAGTGAGCAACCCTCCAGTTCCCACCGAGTAAAAGGAGAGCGAGTTGCCGAATATCGCGTCGTCGTTGGTTACAACATAGTGGGGCTGCGATCCAGCCGCTGCCAATCCACTCGCGACGCAAACCACAACCAATGCTGCGACACCGCGTGACATCCAGAACTTGGCCCACATCCGCATGATGATCCCTTGTGCTTTTGGTTAATTCTTGGCGCTTAAAGACGAACCGAACGTCTTACGAGTTGACCACAGTTGGCGCAGCCGTTCAATTGCAAAGAAGTGCTGGAGTTGAGGAATAAAGACCACGGATGAAAGTTTCTTCAGCCCCAACAGGACTCTGCACGCAATCCAAGTCGAACCGCAGAACCATGCGGAAATCTACACCAAGAGAGCCGACTACTACTCGAACTTCGTTGAAGTCATCGCGACAAATTAGAAGAGGCTTGCGTGTGTGCAAAAACTTGCCTTTATTATTCCTCGAACATCGGCACCTGGCGCTGATCGTCCGCTGTGCCGCGCTGAGGTCTGCGGGTGGCGCCGATGACGGCGAGCACCGTCAGCGATTCCAGTGCGGTGCGCGGAACGAAAATGCGCTGCGTGTTCGAGCGCTGGTCGGGTGGGTTTACTAAGAAGCCTTCTTGCATATTCTGTGTGAGGTCCGCAGGCATGAGGCCCTCGAGGATTTCATTGTCCTTGAAGCGAAGGCGAACCCACAAACCTTCAGAGCGTGGGCGGGAAGTGAAAGTCTTGCGCGTGAGCGATTCGGAATCGCCAAACTCGCGCACGAAGTACACCCCCTTGATCTCACGCAATTCCATGGCGACCACGTTGCCCGAAGTGTTCAGCAGTTCGAGCTTGCCTTCGTTGACGAACTGCGTGGGCGAAACATAGCCGGAGATGGAATCGCGATCCATCTTGCGGACGATTACCTTCTTATGAGTCGAGGGCATGAAATCGGCTGTCGGCTGTTGGAAACCTGCCTTGCGCCCACGAGGATTTACCTGAAGACGAGAGCCGAAGGCTGGTATCCGACTGCGTGATTCTCGCACTATTTCGCGCGAAATGGCGGGAATCCACGTTGGCAGTAGCCAAATTATAAACGTTGTGTTATTCCTTTAAGTTGCCTTGGCGAGGCTCAAGCCTGTACAAGTGTTTTGTATTGAATGGCTTGTGCTGAGTTTCGAGTGAAGTTACTGAGGGCGGGGCCATGGTATCCTGTGGAAATCTTGTGGAAATTGACTCTGCGCGGGTGGAGTCACGTCCAAATCAGCGGATGTGACGCGCACCGGCAGGTCTGGGATACCTACGGCTCAGTGGTTGCTTGAGATCGCTTGAGAACGAATGGCTGATTACATTTATACGATGGAAATCCGGTTGACGCCGGATCAAACCAAGGGCGTCAATCTGGTACAAGAAATAGCCCGCGCCGCGGGCATGACTCTCTACCTCACCGGCGGCGCAATTCGTGACATCATCAGCGGGTTTACCATCCGCGACCTCGATTTCACGGTTCAGGGCAATCCCCTCAAACTGGCGAAGGATTTCGAGCGCGCTGGCGCAAAGCTGGCCGGGCAAGAGGAAGACGTACGTACGCTCTTCCTGGTGCTTCCGGGCAATGTCCGTGCTGAAATCGGCATGGCCCGCACCGAGAACTACGAAAAGGTCGGCAAGCCTCCGCTGATCGCTCCGGCAAGCATTCAGGAAGATTTGCGTCGCCGCGACTTCACAGTCAACGCCATGGCCTTATCCCTGAATGAGGGATCGCGCGGCCTGCTGCTCGACCCGTTCAATGGCGTGGCCGATATCGAGGCCAAAGTGCTGCGGATCCTGCACAACTACTCGTTTGTGGAGGATCCTTCGCGGCTGATCCGGGCAACCCGGTTTGCCGCCCGCTTCCACTGGCCGCTCGAGGAGCGCACCCAGCAGCGCTACGATTCTGCCAAAGAAAACAAGTATATCGACCATATCTCGCGCAGCGGCATCGGCCATGAGATCGCTCAACTGGCGCACGAAGACGACCCGCTGGCCGTCGTGCGCGCCCTGGAGAAAGAAGATTGGCTCAAGGTGTTGCATCCGCACTGGACGGTGGCGAAAGTCGATGTCAACGGACTCACCCAGTTGATGAAGACTCGCCAGCAGATGGTCGACCTTGGATACACGGTCGATCCTTCGGCAGCAGTGATGCATTTCCTGACCTCACATTTTTCGGAGAAAGATGTCTCCGATCTGCGGCGGCAGATTCCTCGCAAGGATTTGATCGAGGCCTGGCGCGACATCCAAGACCATGCCAAGGATTTGGCAAAGAGGTTGATGGGTAAGGAAGCGGCTACCCCGTCGCGCACCTGGAACCTGCTGACTGGTGCGCGGCCGGAGATGGTTCTCTTCCTGGCTGTGACGGCGCGGCATCAGACCGTAGCCCAGAAGATCAAGAACTATTTCACCAAGTGGCGGCAGGTGCAGCAGCGCATTCCACTCCCGGAGATGACGGAATTGTTGATCACTCCGCAACTGCCAGAATATCCGAAGATTGCGCGCGATGTATTCATGCTGCTGCTGGACGGAAAATTGCGTTCGCGAACCGAAACGCTGAAATTTCTGAAGCCATTCGCTCCGCCTCCACCGCCTCCGCCACCACCACCACGGCGCGGGCGAGGGAAAGCTGCAACCGCTGCTGCCGGTGCTGCTGCACCTGTGGTAGAAAAGCTAGGAAAGAAGGGCGAAGCTGCAAAAGGCAAAGGAAAGGCCGCAGCGGTAATTGCTCCTGTTTCGCCCGCACCCGCGGCACTTAAACTAGAGACCAAGGCCAAGCCGGAATCGAAGGCGAAGCCTGTGGCTGCAGTAAAGCCCGAGAAAAAGGCAAAGCCGGCCAAGGCTCCCAAGAAGCCCGCGAAGCCTCCAGCCAAGTCTTCGAAGAAACCCTCCAAGAAGCCAGCACCGAAGAAGCCAAAAGGCAAGAAGAAGAAAAAAAAGAGGTAACTCGCGCTGCGTTGTGACCCCTCGGTTGTCATCCTGAACGTAGCCGTTTTTCAGGCGAAGTGAAGGATCTCGTTCTCAACAGGCCCGGCGCGCAAGCCAATTGCACCACTACCGAAATTAGAAACCTTAGGAAATTCAAAACCTTGGTCTTGTCCTAAACTGCGTTGAATCACTTTTCGTTTTGAATTCGCGTTTCGCCCGCCGTCGAAGCTGGCATTACCGATCACATATGGACTTTGAAGAATTGTTGGGGAATGCTTGAGGAGAGCCTTTAGGAACGCATCAGATGTTAAGTCTCAGGAGTCTTGCATTCATCCTGGCGTCAGCGAGACGGCGCGCGCGCTCTCTGTCCTGCTCTGCTCTCCAGAAAGCGATGTTTAGCGGGAGGAAGAGGAAGAAGAGGAAAATGGCCACAAAAAGGGGAAGAAATATGGCTACAAATGTGGCGGCGTCCATGTCAGTCTCCTACAAACAGCCTACACCAGTCCAAAAATACAATCAACGCAAGTTTAGGACACTACCAAAACCTTAGGAAATTCAAAACCTTAGGAAATTCCAAAACCTTAGGAAACCCAACCTAGATGGCTTCTAGAGGAAAACATCGGACCATGAAGCATACAAAAGAAACCAGAAAGAAAAACAGTCGTGGCTCAGTTTGGCTTACGCGCTGGGCCGATTGCGGCGCCAAATTCTCGAAGAAGCCTACAAAGAAACCGGCTCCGAAGAAACTAAAAGGCAAGAAAAAAATAGGTAACCGTCTGCGCGTTGTCATCCTGAACGTAGCCGTTTTTCAGGCGAAGTGAAGGACCTCATTCTCATCCGCCCTGTCGCGTAAGCCGAGCGAATTTAGCAGAATTTCTGCTTCCCAATCTCCAATCGGGCTTATAATGGGGCCATGCGGCGGCTGATCGCACTCGCGGTTTCCCTGGTTGTCATGGCGTCTGTGCAGTCCCTCGCGCAGCGCGGTGGTGGTCACGGATCAGCCGGTGGTCACGGCGGATTTTCCTCGCATGGCGGGTTTAGCGGTGGCCATGCGTCTGCTGGTCACGCCTTCGGTGGTCGTGCGATGGGCGGAGTTCACTCCGGTTCAGGTTTCTCCGCGCGCTCATCGGTGCGTGGTTCTTTCAATCGCGGCCTTTCCAATCGGCGCTTTAGCCACTCTGGGGTGGGTTTGCGGCTCCGCACCCGCGGCTTCAGAAACAATTGCTTTGGATTCCGATGCGGTTTTGGCTACGGCTACCCCTGGCTCGGTGGAATCGATCCCTATTGGTGGTGGGATTCTGGTTCATCCTATGATCAAAACCAGCAGGATCAGCTCGGCCTCGCGAACGAGATGAACCAGCAGAGCCTTGAGCAACAGCAGATGCGCCAGCAGGGCGATCAAGATACGTACGCGCGTTCCGCTCCGCTTTCGCCCCATGTTCCAGAGCGCACGGAAGCCGCGCCTGCGACCGTGCTGGTTTTCCGCGATCAGCGCAAACAGGAAGTTCAGAACTACGCCATCGTAGGACAGACATTGTGGAACTTCGCTCCGCAACATACGGAAAAAATTCCGCTATCCGATCTCGACTTGGCCGCAACCGCCAAAGTAAATGACGCACGCGGCGTCGATTTCCGCCTCCCCAACTCCCCCGAAGGCCAATAGCTTGGCCTAGCCTTTCCTCCAACGTTTGTCATCCTGAACGCAGCCGTTTTTCAGGCGAATTGAAGGATCTCAGTCGCAACCGGCGTTGCGCATAAGCCAAGCCGACTTGCACGAACAATTTTTTTTACGCGCTCTTGACAATTCCCCCAGCGCGCCGATGATACGCTGCCACTCAATTGAAGCATCACAGCGGACGAAACTGAGAAAAGACGAAACTGACAAACCAGGGCGGAGAAAATGATCAAGTCTACAAAGTGTCGAACGTTTGTTTCGATGATTGTGTTCTGGACAGCTGCAAATTGTGCGTCACTCATGCCGAGCGCGGCGGCTCAGACCGGAGATTGGCTCACGCACGCGCATGACGCACAGCACAGTGCGCAGTCCACCGTTCAGTCTCAAGCCCTCGAGACGATTCATTGGCATATGCCAGTCGACCTTGATCCTCCAGAGGGAGAAATCACCGTGCATTACGGCTCTCCGCTGATCACGCAGGCGAACACTGTAGTTGTCCCCGTGAAAACTGGCAGTAACAGTTTTCGCGTCGAAGCGCACAACGGAGCCACAGGCCAGCGGCTGTGGGCGCTCGCAACTGGTTATCAGGCTCCCGGCGCAAGCTTTCTTCCTGGCCTCGGTCCCACTATTTTTGGCAGCCAACTTTTCGTTCCCGATATTGGTGGCCGCGTGCTGGTGCGCCAGAATCCCGATCAGGCCAGTGGCGCAGTGAGCCGCTTCGTTTTCTACGGAGAGGCGAATTACAAGAAGAACCCGACTGCCTATAACCAGAGCGTGCAGATCGACACTCCGCTCACCACCGACGCCGACGGCAATCTCTATTTCGGATTCCTCACGCTGGGATCGACACCGCTCAATTTGCAGGGCGGTATCGCGCGCATTGCGGCAGACGGCACAGGAACCTGGGTTTCAGCCGCTGCCGCCAGCGGAGATTCGTCCATCACGCAGGCCGCCATCAGCTGTGCTCCCGCTCTCTCGCACGATGGCAGCCTTCTCTACGTCGTAGTCGACAACGGCAGCTACGGATATCTTCTTGCGTTGAACAGTTCGACTCTTGCGCTTGTGGGCAGCGTGCGTTTGAAAGATCCCGCATCGGGGCAGGATGCGTGGCTTTACGACGGCAGTTCTGCCACTCCAACCGTCGGCCCGGATGGCGATGTTTATTTCGGCGTGCTGGAAAATCCCTTTGATAGTCACAACGACCGCGGCTGGTTGCTCCACTTCAACAGCACTCTCACGCAAACCAAAATCCCCGGAAGCTTTGGCTGGGATGACACGGCCTCGATCGTGCCTTCCACGCTGGTCGCCAGCTATCACGGAACCTCAAGCTACCTGCTCATGACGAAGTACAACAACTATGCAGGCATCGGTAGCGGCAACGGCCACAATCGCGTTGCTATCCTCGACCCCAACGCTACCGAGAAAGATCCGATCATTCCGAAGACGCTTGTAATGAAAGAAGTCATTACAAAGCTAGGCGTCACTCCTGACCCCGACTTCCCACAGTTTCCCGGAGCTGTGAAAGAGTGGTGCATTAACACCGCCGCAGTCGATCCCTTCACCAAGTCGATTCTCGTCAACAGCGAAGACGGAAAGCTCTATCGCTGGGATCTGACTTCCAACTCATTCACGCAGGCAATCAAGCTCTCCACGGGCCTCGACGAAGCCTACACGCCAACCGCGATTGGCAGCGATGGCACGGTGTATGCGATTAACGAAGCCGTCCTCGACGCAGTAGGAACAAAATAAAATCGCTGATAGATTATGCAACGCGCCAATCCGGGTGTCATCCTAAGCGTAGCCGTTCTTCAGGCGAAGCGAAGGACCTCTCGCTCAACCGGCCAAACGCGTAAGAGAAGTCACCGGACCCCGAACGTGAGCCCCCACTCGCAACCCGATCTTCGCCGTACACCGTGCATTTTCTGTGGATAACTAATCCCTTCACACTCCGCATTTCCCGCTAAAATAAAGGCAGTAGCTAGTTGTTGAATCAGTAATCAGCAATCAACAATCAGCAACCGACAATTCGTTTCCCCCTATGCCCCAATTCGTCCACCTTCACCTGCACACAGATTATTCCCTGCTTGACGGCGCATGCGACGTCGAAAAACTCTGCAATCGCGTTCAACAGCTCGGCATGCCCGCCGTGGCAATGACCGACCACGGAAACATTTTCGGTGCCGTGCACTTTGTGAATGCGGCCAACCATGCTGGCGTAAAGCCGATCATGGGCTGCGAGCTCTATATCTGCAAGAAAGATGATCACAACATCTCGCGTACCCCCCCCGACGGCGACACCTACAACCATCTGCTGGTTCTGGCCCAAAACGAAGAAGGGTATCGCAACCTGGTGAAGATCACATCCGAAGCCTCGCTGCACGGTTTTTATTACAAACCGCGAGTGAGCAAGAAATTTTTGGCCGAGCATTCCCGTGGATTGATCGGCCTTTCAGGATGCCTGAAGGGCGAAGTCGCCGAGCGCTTGACGGAAGGGAATTACGACGCCGCCCGCAAAGCCGCCGGCACTTTCTGCGACATCTTCGGCAAAGACAATTTTTACCTCGAGATACAGGATCAGGGCCTGGCCATGGAGCACAAAATCCATCCCGGCCTCTTCCAACTAGAAAAAGATCTTAGTCTGCCTCTGGTCGCGACCAACGACAGCCACTATTTGTGCGAGGACGATGCCCATGCCCAAGATGTAATGTTGTGCATCCAGACGGGTAAGTCGATTCACGACACGGCCCGCATGAAGTTCGATGGCAATCAGTTCTTCGTCAAGAGCCACGACGAAATGTATCGCGTGTTCAAGGACTCGCCTAAGGTCTTGACCCGCACGCTCGACATTGCCGAACGCTGCAGCTTGCGCCTCGAAAAAGTGGCAACGCCGTTTCCGCAATTCGAGGTGCCGCCCGGCTACACCATCGACAGTTATTTTGTGCACGTTTCGCGGGAAGGCTTCGCCCGCCGCATGGAATCGCTGCGCCCGCTAAGCGAACAAAATAAATTAAAGCACTCTGTTTCCGACTACGAGCAGCGCCTCGAGCAGGAACTCGCGATCATCCAGCAAATGAAGTTTCCCGGATATTTTCTCATCGTTTGGGATTTCATTCGCTACGCGAAAGAGCGCGATATTCCTGTGGGGCCGGGCCGTGGATCGGCTGCCGGGTCGCTCGTTTCCTACGCCCTCGGCATCACCGATCTTGATCCCTTGCAACACGAGCTACTGTTCGAACGCTTTCTGAATCCCGAGCGCGTTTCCATGCCTGATATCGACATCGATTTCTGCATGAACCGGCGCGGCGAAGTCATCAACTACGTCACGCAAAAATATGGACGCGATAACGTCGCGCAGATCATCACCTTCGGCACCATGGCCGCCAAGGCCGCCATCAAAGACGTGGGCCGCGCCATGGACATTCCTTACGCCGATGTCGATCGCATCGCGAAGATGGTTCCCACCCAGCTCAACATCACGCTGGAGCAGGCCATCGAGGATTCTCCGCAGTTGCGCGAAGCAATGGAAAAAGATGGTCAGATTCGCGAGTTGATCCAGACCGCAAGAAAACTCGAAGGCATGGTGCGGAACTCCGGCGTTCACGCCGCCGGCGTCGTGATTTCGCCGCGCCCGCTCACAGAACTGGTCCCGCTGCATCGCACCAAGAACGACGAAATTGTTACTGCCTTCGACATGGTCGCCATAGAAAAGATGGGTCTGCTGAAGATGGATTTTCTCGGCTTGACGACGCTGACCATTCTTACCGACGCTCTGAAGTTGATCGAGCAAACCCGCGGCACGCGACTCACCCTCGATGATGTTCCGCTGCAAGACGCGGAGACCTATCAAAAAGTTTTTTACACCGGACTCACCTCCGGCGTCTTCCAGTTTGAATCGCACGGCATGAGAGATGTGCTGCGCAAATATCGTCCGGACACCATCGAAGACCTAACCGCTCTGAACGCGCTCTACCGCCCCGGCCCGATTCAAGGCGGCATGATCGACGACTTTATCGACCGCAAGCACGGCCGCAAGAAAGTCGAGTATGAGCTGCCGGAGCTGAAAGAGATTTTGCAAGAGACCTTGGGCGTGATCGTGTATCAGGAGCAGGTGATGCAGATCGCGAACCGCCTTGCCGGCTACTCCCTCGGCGAGGCCGACCTGCTGCGGCGCGCCATGGGCAAAAAGAAAGCGGAAGAGATGGCGCAGCAGCGCGAGCGTTTTGTCGAAGGCGCGTCGCGTCGTAAGTTTCCGCCCAAGAAGATCGAAAAGATTTTCGATCTGATGGCACAGTTCGCCGGATACGGCTTCAATAAATCGCACTCCGCCGCTTACGCGCTGCTCGCGTATCACACGGCATATTTGAAAACGCACTATCCCGTCGCGTTCATGGCGGCGCTGCTCACCTCGGTTACCGGCAGTACCGATGATGTCGTGAAATACATCAACGAATGCCGCGAGATGGGCATTGCCGTGGAAGCTCCGGATATCAACGTCTCCGACGCAAACTTCACGCCCCACGGCGAAGCTATCCGCTTCGGTCTTGCTGCGGTGAAGAACGTTGGCGGCAATGCGATCGAGTCGATCGTCGCTGCGCGCAAGAAGTTGGGCCGCTTCAAATCAATTTACGAGTTCTGCGAAAACGTCGATCTTCGCCTGCTTAACAAACGCGTGCTGGAGTCTTTGATCAAGAGCGGAGCCATGGACTCGCTCGGACGTCGCGCGCAGTTGATGAGCGTTCTCGACCGCGCGATGGATCGCGCGCAAAAGGCGCAGCGCGACGTGGAATCCGGACAGCACGGTTTGTTCGGAGTGTTCGAGCAGGAGGCGTCTGAAGACAACAACGACAAGCTCCCGAATATTCCTGACTGGGACGAGCAGGTGCGACTCGCTGCGGAAAAAGAAATCGTCGGCTTCTTTCTTACCGGCCATCCGTTGGAGAAATACAAAGATAAGCTGTCAGACTTGCAAGCGCTTAACATCGCCGAAATTGCAGCGATGACAAGATCTACCGGCAAAGATGAAACCATCGCTACCGCCGGCATTATCGTCAACGTGCGCGTGCAGAAGTCCAAGCGCGGCGAGTTTTACGCGCAGGCCACGCTCGAAGACATGTCCGGCTCCATCGACATGATCGTCTTCCCCGAAGCCTACAAGCGTCTGGGCGACAAGATAAAGCTTGAAGTCCCGGTGTTGGTACGGGCTGGCGTGCGTATTGAAGAAGGTGCCAATCCAAAAATTACTGCCGCGGAGATTATGCCGCTGGAAGATGCAAAGGTCCCGCTGCCCCGTGCAATTCGCATTCGCGTGCCGCTCGAAACTGCCGCTGAGGCTACCGTCGACGATCTCCACTCGCTTTTCAAGGAACGCAAAGGCGAAGCGCGAGTATTGTTTGACGTGGAACGTGCTGGGGATTTCATGGTGGTGATGGAAGCGGAAGGTTATAATGTGCTGCCGGATCGCAACTTCATCGCCCGGGTTGAACAGTTATGCGGGCGCGGCAGTGTGCGCGTGATCAGTTAAGCTGCTTCGTTCAATCATGCTTCGTTAAATCATGGACTCGACCCAAAAGGCGCAAGAGGAACTCGAAGCGATCGAACGGCAAGTTGCGTTAATCGAGGCCACCCCAGGGCAGAACGCGGAGACGCATCATCAGCTCGCGCAACTACAGGAACGCATCCACATCCTTCGAGAGGAAATGAAGTCGTTGCAGACCGCCTGGCAGAAAACCGAACTGGCCCGGCATCCTCAGCGTCCGCAAACGCTGGACTATGTCGAACGCTTGTTCACCGACTGGAGCGAGATCCACGGCGACCGCGGCTTCGGCGACGACCCCGCAATTGTTTGCGGCATGGCTCGCTTTCATGGCGAGGAAATTATGGTGATCGGCACCCAAAAGGGGCGTGACATGAAGCAGCGCGTCTACCGCAACTTTGGCACGCCTCACCCCGAGGGGTATCGCAAAGCGCTCCGCGTCATGCAGATCGCCGAAAAATTTCGCCGGCCGATTTTCACGCTCGTCGATACTGACGGCGCCTACCCTGGCATTCACGCCGAGGAACGCGGCCAGGCTGAGGCGATTGCATACAACTTGCGTGAGATGGCGCGTCTTGAAGTTCCGATCATCGCAACGGTCATCGGCGTCGGCGGCAGCGGCGGCGCGTTGGCCATTGCCGTGGCCGATCGTGTGCTCATGATGGAGAATTCGATTTACTCAGTGATTTCTCCCGAGGGCTGCGCCGCCATCATGTGGCGAGATGCCACCAAGAAAGAACTGGCGGCCGAGGCCATGCGCATTACCGCTACCGATCTCAGCGAACTGGGTTGCATTGACGATATCGTTCCTGAGCCTGAAGGCGGCGCGCACCGCGATCATGAGGCCGCAGCCAATCTTCTTGACGTCACTTTGCAGAAACACTTGGCGGAGCTGAAGAGAATCCCGCCATCCGATTTAATCGAATCACGCTACGAAAAGTTCCGCACGATTGCGCAATTCTTCAAAACCGAAGCCTAAGTTCGGTAATAGGTCAGTTTGAAAAAAGCAGCGTGCACTTCTCCCGACGGCGTCATCCTGAGCGCAGCCGAAGGGACCTCCCGCTTGACCGGCCCGGCGCGCACGCGAAATTGTACCCATACCGAAATTCAAAAACCTTAGGAAATTCAAAACCTTTCAACCATTGGCAGTCATGGATAGTGGCTCATTTTGAAATCCTGAGTGCGCATCCTCCTATTGGCGTCATCCTGAGCGCAGCCGCTTTTCAGGCGGAGCGAAGGATCTCCCGCTTGATCGGTCCGGCGCGCAAGCCAAATTGCACCACCACCGAAATTCAAAACCCTAGGAAATTCAAAACCCTAGGAAATTCAAAACCCTAGGAAATTCAAAACCTTAGGAAACCCAACATAGATGGCTTCTCGATGAAAACATCAG